>Ga0056128_1004890_pt1 | contig 16820 bp, 10 predicted proteins | sample WorMetLIZISLAND2_FD_71113 | JGI IMG/M metagenome (GOLD analysis project Ga0056128, IMG submission 71113) | Marine gutless worms symbiont microbial communities from Max Planck institute for Marine Microbiology, Germany - Olavius geniculatus... ... | reverse complement strand
ATTCAATTATACTCGTAATCTAGAAATGTCACATTTATACTATATCTGTTTTGCGTGGTCTTTTTGCTGGATAAATTATTAATGTATAAATAAACAGCACTTTGCATTGGCAATGGACCGACGGGGACCGTTGCTACGCCGTAGACATGTAAACACATATCTTGACAACGGACATAGAATAAAAAATAATACAGCGTAGTGTTGTGCAGTGCGACAAAATGAATTAATGATAATGACTCAAATATCGCGATACTTAATAGTACCACAATACCAAAATAAAACTGCATAGTCCACCGGTGTCCATCGGTGATTGGTGCAGACTGTTTTTCTTTCGTTGTAGGTTCTATACAACTATTTAATGTAGTAGCTAAATGTTAAATAGCTAATGCAATCTCTACTATGCGCTGTCTAGTGAGTGCAGCAGAGCCACGGCCAAGAAATGCTTCAAATACTTCACCTCTCCCACCCTCGTACAGCTTACAACAGGCCTATTTTCTCTAAAAACTAGCAAATATTGATAAACTATAAAAAATAAACAAAATCAAAAGAGTTAATAAATAAAAATATCTAAACAAAAAAAATAAATCAGCATCTATGTTAACACCATGTACTCGAAATTGTGTAGTCAGAATATTAAATTTCTAAATTAAAACGTTACAAATTTAACTCTAAACGACCGCTTTTACTTACTGACTAGTCAGCAGCTCGCAGACGACCATAGTTACCATGACAACAAAACGCCTTCGTGAAAAAAGTTACGATCATTAAAGATAAATTCTGTGAATTCATTTACGACATGTCGTAAGATAATCTTATGACATCTTAAATGATGAGTTATGATAATTTCATGACATGTCTTACGACAATGTTTGTGAATCGGGCTCCAGGCGGATGGCGTTGCTAGTACTGGGAGTGAAGACCAGATGGTGGTCATATACAACCGTGTCCCGAAGACCGGCAGCACGTCTTTCGTGGGCATTGCCTACGAGCTGTATGCTAAGAATAGGTTCCACGTGTTACACGTCAACGTCTCCAGGAACAAACATGTGCTTTCCGTGGCCGACCAGGTATGTACACCATGCACTGGCGTATCCAGGGAGGGGGGGGGGTCCGGCCGTGCCCTTCCCCTTTTTGGTCATATGCAAATTTCTGCCCATCTGGCATTGTCGTACACCAAACGTGTGCTGTTCGCGTTGTAAAACAGTTGTGACAAATTGAAATGTTGAAAAAGACGAAGTATTTAAGCGGACGTATTGCAATCGATCGCTAAAATGCTTTTAGCTTTAGCCGTTGAGGGCGCTTCGCTATTCTGACCACTGTCCAGGGACTCTGCCCCTCGACCCCACTGGAGGCTAATAGGGTGTTTACACGATCCAGCAGACGTCCAGCATTAGCACGTGTATTTTGAATACATTTGCTGGAAGTTTGCTGGATGTTTGCTGGATCGTGTAAACACTTCATAAGTCTCTAGATCTCCATTATAGGCTCGTGTTTGCCATGCCTTTCTTTCTTCTAGTTTCTAAGTCCACCAGTGCATTCATTTGCAGTCATACAGAGAGACAGACACATAACGGTACAGTTTAACTATGATTTTGCACATAAGTCGTACTTTTGAACATTTGTCTATCCCTACCTATACTACCACTTACTGTGAAAAAACTTAGATGAAAAAGACTACCTTAAAGATGTACGTCTTGTTGTATGTAACGTTATTGCATCAACTTGTCATGATATCATTCTATGATGTTGATTCTTGATGTGACTTTTATCTGATTTTTTTTATTCTGAGATTAAAATCTCATCATTCATTACACTTTCAACGATAAATTGCTTGATTTATTGTTAATTTCTGCAGCTCTAATGTCAGTGGTGTATTATTGGTTTACAGAGGAGATTCGCTCGTAACGTATCGGAATGGTCGGCCATGAAACCTGCCTTATACCATGGCCATCTCGCCTATCTTGACTTCACCAGGTCTGTTTGCATTCAGCTACATCTTCTGTTTTTTTCTTTACATTAAAGGAGGGGTCACACTAGCGGTCCCGACGGCTGTCCAAACGGCCGTCCTGACGGCCATCTCGACGGACCGGACCGCTAGTGTGACCACTCCTTTTTTCTGCCCCCCCTTTTTTTGCTCTTTCTCATTCATGCCTCTCTCTCCATCAGTCCCTTTTTACGCCTGATAGCAGCTACTGCTTTCAGCGTGTCTTTGCCATCGCAATTCTCTCCGTTCGTCCGTCCGTCTGTCTGGCACACAGGTGGATCAGTCAAAAACGGCACAAGACAGGATCACCAAATTTTCACCTTTGGCTGCATGGAAGACTCTATAGTTTCAGGAACCGTAAAGCTTTTCCATAAATTCGAAGGGGGTCACCCCAAACGAGGGCGCAAAATGAGAGGGGGTGGGCAAAATTTGCGATTTTTGGCCAATAAGTTGCTGTATCTCAGTAACGGTGCGAGAGAGGGCCTAGGTTATTATTAATCACTAATAGGAAGTCGTACGCTGACTCTTGATTGGGGCCAAATTCAATGACCTTGAATGCCAAAATAGGGTGTTTTTTGGATTTTTTTGGCGATTTTGGGCTGCGACACAAGTCTATATCATTCACAAGGTGGCGCCACGTTACTATCGTTAGGCCTATGCGATCCAGATAGAGAATTTGGTATTTTTATATTAACTTAGCGTGAACACCCCAATTTTCAGCTAAACTACTGAATTGGAACTGCTATAGACTTTCGCGCATCTCGTGAGCATTAGCTCAAATTTCTTGTTCTTTCTCTTTTTCTCCCTTCTCCCCTTCTTTGTGCTTTATCCTTTGTTTTCCTCTGTGTTTCCTTTTCCATTCTCTTTTTCCCAGTGAAAAATAGGGAAAGTTTGGATCTACGCCCATCACTCTTAACAAAACTTTTCCCTAATTTTTCACTGGGCATAAGCTATGCCCACCAGGTATAGGTATAGTAGTCTTTGAAGGAGCGTACAAAGCAAGAGAATTGTACTTAACTTAAATGAAATGAAGTAAAAGATGCACCATGCAGTGTTTACTTAATTTAGTTTTATTTTTCAGTTCATTTTATTTTCGTCGCTTTGAACACTTCTTAACTGGTTGGCTGTTAGGCTTGATTGGTAACGTCATTGGTCGCATCAATAAAGTTAATCATTGCTGGGCCTGGTTAGTACTTGGATGGGTGATAATCAGCAGATGGGTAAACCATCTTGTCCAGCCATTCATCTCAACTCAGCCTGGCCATCCCTTACGTGGTAGTTGCAGTGAGCACCAGCGAAAGTTGGAACTTATAGGCACATAGCGTGGTGCAGTAGCCTCGTATTCGTGATTTCACAGTGTAAGCTGGTGTCTGGCTGAGGGCTAAGGAAAAGGAGATCAGCGGCGCCCTTTGAGCCTTATTATGTCTCAGGATTATGCGATCATCTGATAGGCTGCATTATGCTTTTAGTCTGTCTGTCCAGTGTCTGTCTATCTTTTCTTTAGCTCAAAAACTGGAAGGCACAGATAAACGAAAATTGGTTTCAGTGCTCCTCTCTCTCGCTCTCTCTCTCTCCCTTATTCCTGGTCAGGGGGGCGGGTCACCACCCCAGTCCACTCCAAGAAGTTCCAGAGGCATCGAGGATTCGTGTTAAACTTTCCTCCTGGCCAGATGTCCCACCGGGCCTGGTCGTGAGTTGGACACTGTAACACCAGGTGCTCTGCTGTCTCGTCAGCGCCGTTGCAGTGTGGACAGGTGGCAGAGTCCTGGCGTCCGATACGGTGCAGATATCCTGCCAGCAACGGAGAATGACCAGTGTGCAGCTGGGCCACCATGACGCACTGATCCTTGACCCAATCTTGTTGCCCGCACTGGAACTGGTTGACAATGCCAGCGAGCACCCTATGGATTCTGGCATGTGGGTCGCTGCGGTACCTGTTGTCAGCGACAATCTGTTGATGCCATTTGATGGCAGCGCAGGCAGAAATGAAATCCATAGGTGACAAGATTTCAAGAGCAATTAGTGTTTCTGCTTTTACTTCTGCAGGTCAAAGGTCAAGCTTACAAGACATTAGAAAACTTTTGGAAATGATGAGTATCTTGCACAACCATTTGGCGTCAGCGTAGTTTATTTGTCTGGGGTTAAGGTTCGGCACGTTCATTTATGTCGAGCAGCAGGTAACACTGATCCCATGTGGTAGGTGATGCTCCGTAGCTGTGAGATGGGTTACTATTTGGAGCTGTAAACAACTTTGAAACTTTATGATGATGATGATGATGAATGTGATGAATGATTGATGTTGATTGTTGATATGGCACAGCCTAGGTGTGTCGGCTCGTCCAATTTACATCAACATTGTCCGTGATCCACTCGAGCGACTTATCAGCTACTACTACTTTTTACGGAACGGTGACAACTTTAGACCACATGTCAAACGTCGCCGAGCGGGAAATCGACAGGTTACCTACCATCTGATAGTTGGTGCTATAAGCATTGTGGCAAGAAAGGGGAGGGGGCAGTTGCTCCTTTTTTCCTTTTGTCTCCCTCGTAAAATTTAGCCTGCTGAAAAAAAATTTTCTTGTCTGAAAATTGTCATCCAAAAATATAAAATCTGCGGTTGAAATCACCCATTGTGGGGTCATTTAAGAGCAAAAATGAAATTTTTAGCAACCATATCTTCTCTGTTGGAAATTTGCAACCATCTGTTGGAATTATGAAATATTGCAACTTTGTTCTCCCAACTTTTTAGTCGATGATGCACTGGCTGCAACATCTTTTTCTGTGATACGTAGCTGCAGCAATAGGTGTGATTTTGTCAGTGGTATTTATTGTGTTAGTATTGATCGTCTTGTTTCGTTGTAAGATAAAATATCACATTTATTGAAATTCAACAACTGTCAAGTTGAAAATCTGTGGTATTATGGTCATTTTGCAGTAATTAGTGACTACTTTATATCGTATTTGTGCTGAAAATCATCAAGATAAAAGAAAATGTTTCTACAGTTAACTGCTTGTTGTTCACATATTGTGTGCATTGCAGTGTTTTACTGGAATTGATTGATTTTAGTCAATTAATCAGCTGTTTTGCACAGAAAGAGTTAATTGTTTAGAGATTCAACCACGTTCTACAGAGAAAGTGATTATCACTTCAAATCTTCATCTGTACCTTATTATGCATTCCTACTGTCATATATTTGTTAGTAAATTTTGCAGTTACTCGTACAAATGTTAATTATTGTTACATATATAATGATCGAGCATATAATTAATGGTTATACTTCTGCAACTCTAATGAATAATGTTATCGTATTTTATGAATGGGTGCAGAGCTTCGATGAGTGTGTATCCAGTGACGGTCTGGACTGCAACCCAAAGGATCTCTGGTTGCAGATTCCATTCTTCTGCGGGCAGCACGCCGAGTGCTGGTCAGTCAGTTGTTTGTTTACATTCACACGATTCCATTTATTCTGACTAGGTTGTGCAATGTTGAAAAACCCCGGGGTTTTCTATGAAGCCCAACGCCATGGGTTATTAGGGTTTTCGGGTTTTATAGGATTTTGAGTTTTTAGCTTTTTCAAAAGGCCCAACTTGAACTTTAGCTGAAATACCTGTTGGTTGATTTTGTGTTCTACCTGCTCCCCAGAGCACTGAGCATAGAATATCTAAAAATTTGCAGTGTGATAGGTTTAATTGTTATAAAAAAAACTTAACAGTAATAAAATGATTCATTATTAGAGGAACAAGAAAATTTGGGTGGATTTTTAGCGGGTTTTTAATAATAAAACCCACCTGATTTTTTGGTATATCTGCCAGGTGTCTCAATCCTTAGGTTTTGCCTGGTAGTGGTTTGGCATAGTTGGTAACATTGTTGGTGACATCAAAAAAAGGTAAACGCTGGGCCCGGTTAGTACTTAGATGGGACAGGTGATAGCCAGCAGATGGGTAGACCATCGTGGTATGTAACCAGCCTGCCAGATCAACTCAGTTTCCTCATCCCTGTCCAGATAGACACGCAGTGAGTACGAGCGAAAGCTGTGACGTAGAGAGGCACACCACACAATGTACGATGGTCTCGCAGTGTAAACTGGTGTCTGACTAAGGGCTAAAAAATGGAGATCAGAGCTGCTATATCGGCCTTGCGGCATGGGAAGGGCTATATAATTATACACTACACTACCGTTTCCAGTACGATGTGGAATGTCTGAACTTGTGCCATATGGCAAGACTGTTGTGATATTCCAGCACCTTTTTTTGTTTTCAGCAGACTTCTAGTAAGTAAGTTAGTAAGTAAGTAATCTTGCGTATAAAGCGCCAAAGTCTCAGAAAGAATCAGGACGCAGTAGGCTACCTAGTATTTGTGCTGCTGCTGATGTAAGCAAATACTAAGTTTGTGTTGTCATTTATACAAGTTAAGAAACTTGCACAGTGCATAGATGCAAAGTTAGCAAAATCTGCAAAATAATGTATAAGCTATAATGTATTAGCATATCTACCTGTGATGATATAAGCAAGTTGGCAGTGAATGGGCATTGGAGACGGCTAAGTGTAATCTTGCTTATAACTATTTTGATGTCTATACACAGATTGTTATGGTTGTAGTTGTAGTGTTTATAGTAGTAGTGTTAGCTGTTTGGTGTATCTGTGTCATTACAGGCGAGTGGGCAGTGAATGGGCACTGGAGATGGCCAAGTACAACCTAGCTCACAATTATCTCGCCGTCGGCACAACCGATGAAATCGAAGAGTTCATTGCAGTCCTGGAAGCAGGGCTTCCACGGTTCTTCTCTGGAGCTCTTGAGTTTTTCTTAACAGGTATTTAGCTGTTAGTACACCATGTCTCAAAAAAACAAACCACTTATATTTTTCAAATAGCTCAGCGAAGCATTGATCGATTTTAATAATTTTTGGCGTGCAACATGGTGATGACATTTGGCGTAAATTACTGTAGTTTTGCCTAGCTAACCTTAATACTGTTGCTACTCTACCTTGTGAAATGCAGAAGTCGATGCATGCACTACTTGGTATGAATTCATTGTTGTATACAGTCAAACTACAACTTCTGCATTTCAGAAGATACTGTAGTATCTATATTAAGGTGAGGTGGCAAAATTATACTTGTTAAAATTGAGTTTCTTCTTGATGTTGTGTGCCAAAAATATTATAACTGGCCAGTGTTTCATGGAGAAGTAAAATGGCTTGTTTTTTGATACATGGTGTAGTTAGTAGGTGTCATCTTGGCGTTCCGTCCTGCACCTTGCATTGCTTTTGTCTTTCCTCTTGTCTTAGGATCGGAGGTCACCAACACGGACACCAAGGAACTGCACATGTTTCGGTTTCTTGCTGTTGGAACACATTCTGCATTAAGTAGGGCCTATTTCTGTTCATTAGGCCTACCTTACAAGATAGTGTGTTAACAGATTTCAGGTGATGTGGCGCCATTTGATTCTGCCTCTTTTTGCAGTTTATCACTAAATGCAAAGGTAGCTTACTTTTTACGACACACAGGTTGGTTATAATGTGGAAGTAAATGTGACAAAAAAAATTAATTTAAAAAAAGTCAAGCTTAACTTTTTGTTGCAGCAAACCAGTCACACCTTCGGAAGACGTTTAATAAGCTTCCACCATCCGAGGAGACGATCCGTTTTTTCCACGAGTCTCCAATCTGGAAGATGGAAAACGAATTCTACGAGTTTGCGCATGAGCACTTTCAGTTCATGAAAGAACGAATGCTGACTTACCAGGGAGATCGCATTGCCGGGGCACGGCCAATGCAGTTTCACTATGAGAAAATCCGTCCTCGGTAATTCCAGCTTGACACTATAGTCAGCGATTTTATACTTCATTGTTTAGGTGTTTACAGGACTGACCAGTGAAGTAAAATCAGATGATGGAATCTTACGACTATCTTTCAGAGATGGGACAGATTTGAACTTTTTTGTTAATCTAACCGGAGCATGATTTGGTCTGATTTGCATCCCGAAAACCAGCCCAAACTGGAGTCTCTTTGTTGGCCAACCAGTGATAGCCTGCATAATTTATTTGTGACATTTTTGCCATTTGAACAAAAGCTCCAGTGGTAACATTGGGTGGGACATTGCTGGGTGGCTATAGATTGTTTGCTGTAACCATTCTGCTATCTGTAACGGTTTGGCTGTAATTTACAATTTTGATTTTGACTGGGTGTTTTGATTCCCAAAGTTAATTTTCTATTCCTATGGGAGACCGGTATCCATATCTGTTGCAGTGTTAATTAGAGCAAGATTTAGGGCAGAATTTGCAGTCATTTGTTATGCTTGGATTTGCTATAGACCTTCAATTCATTGTGATATGTCATACTGCATGCTGTACAAGATAAGTCCCCAACAATTGTTGTAAGTGGAGTTTCGGCAGTGTTTTTACATTAGTTCAGTCTGCTGTGATTGAGAGTATATCAAACTACCAAATCATTTAATGATGATAAGAAAGACTAAAAAGTTTTATTACTGTCAGCTGTAAAGCTGGCTGTATTATGTTGATATTTAGCAGGCATTGCCAAAAATCCCACTTGATCCAGGACTTGGTCGGATTTGCCAAAAATGCCTGTATCGAAGTCGATACATCCCTACTGTGGTTGTGGGAAATCCCAGTAGAGGGAATTTTGTCAGTGCAGCATAAACATGCAGCTTGAGTTTGTTTCATTTTTCATTTGATGTCCGTTCTGTAGTCAAACGGTTTCTCAACTTTGACTATACATGGTGCTGTGAAATGTTTTGTTTGGTTTCTCTGTTAGTTTTTTTCTGTGCTGTCCACCTCTGTAATTTTTCTGGGTGAATGTGTATTGTTAGGCTCCGAAGGATTTTGTTTTTGACGAAAAACTGATGAAATGATGAAAACTGGCAGTCGTGACGAAAATGTTGATTTTTGACAAAGTTTAACGAAACTTACTAAATTTGGACTTTTTGACAAACTAAAAATGCCATTTTTGGCGGACAGATTTTTTTGGAGCCTAATTATCATAACAAGCACTCATTTCAGATGGCGAAAACTAGCAAAATTTGGGATTTTTGGCAAAATTTTTTATGTAATCTGCAGTTTCTGACGAACGAAAAATGAAATTTTTGGCGACAAAATCCTTTGGAGTCTTTGTATTGTATATGCAGCATCAGCCTGACTTGGCTGTCATTATTTCTGCAAATTTTTTATTTTCAGGTGTGGCTATATGGTGTCTCTGTTTCTTTGTTTATTGGTCTGCTTTTAAAGAGTTCGTGAAAAGTTTTGACCTTACCGAAATGACCTATACTGTGTCGGGTGGGACATTAAACCCTACTCACTCACTCACTTTGACCTTACCCCAAAGAGAATGCTTGGGTTAGCAAAACCACAAGAAGGAAAATAATGTAAGCAGCCTGAGCAGTTCAGAAAATAGCAGATCCTTTCAAATAGAATATGTGGTGATCAGTGAGTGTATGTGTTATTTGTGAGTTTCATTGTCTGTGCTTTGTGTATAGCCAGGGTAAATAAGCCTGTGCATGCTTGTCATCACTGTCAAAAATTTGCCGTGTAATTTTAGTTGGTTGGTTATTGTTTGCATTCTGGATGTTGTTTTGTACCATAACGTTAATAGAATGTCATTGGTTGTTACCATACTATCACAATCTTATTCGATTTCACTTATTTATTGCAGTCGGCCATGATTGATGAAAAATAACCATATTAGTCTGTAGCCTGTTCATGAAAAAAACCATCTACCTCATTACATATGTGCTATATGTCGTAAAACTTCTAATAGAACCTGGGTCTTTAATAAATGCTGGGGGTTCTGAACCACCCAATTGTACATTGTCCACCTGGTGTCAGCTTACCAGGTATGACACTGTTAGTAGCATTATAATTATCTTCTAAATCGGAAGTATGATAGACACCTATACTGTTTTGACAAGATGAAACACATCAGTACTGCATTTGAAGTCACATAAGGTGTACAGAAAAATAATACAGCGGGTTAAACGTTTTATGACAAGCCATGTTTCTAATAGAAGATGGGTCTCTGTTACAAGCCAGGTCACTAGAAGTTGGGATTTTTGTTAAGAGCGTTTACGGTGATGTCATCTGTGTCTGAGTAATTGCTCAATGGACACACTAGTGCAGTGAAACCAGTGTATACCAGTAAGTAAGCAAGTGTTGGTCACTTGCTATTATAAGTGGATGGTTTGTGCCTCCCTGTTGCTAGCAAGTGGTTTGTTGTGTGCATGGTTCAACTTATTGTTCACAATTTCAGCATTAATGCATCAATGGACCTTAATTACTGGTATTCGTTATTACCTCCGCCAAGGAGGTAATGTTTTTGCCGGACTTTGTTTGTCTGTCTGTGTGTGTACAAGATAACTCAAAAAGTTATGGACGGATCTTTCTGAAATTTTGAGGGTATGTCGGACATGGCATAAACTACCAGTGATTCAATTTTGGGCGTGATCCGGCAGGAATCCTGGATTCTGGATCACTTAAATTTTCGTTACCGTTGCGTTATAGGGGGCATAAGGGAACTGCTGGCAAAGCGAAGATGGTGACGCCACCTGGCGAATAGCTTTGTCTTGGTGGAGGTACCTGCGGGCTACGACTGCTTTTCTAGTTATTGGTTATTGTTGCTGTTATCATTAATGGTATTGGTATTATAACATTGTCATTTTTATTAGCTCAGTCATAGGGTTTGTTATATAAGTAAGTAAGTAGCAATGTATAATAGCGCCAGAAGCTCACGGGAATTAGGGTGCATGTACATGGTATAGAGAGCTATACTGTTTTGACAAAACGAAATACTAACGTCTTTTGTACTGCATTTGAAGTTGTTATGTTTTTGCCCTAGTTTCTTTTACTGTTCTTTGTCTGTTAGAAAATTGTGGAGAATCAAATCTTGCGTAAATCCAATATTTCTCCGAGTTACTTATAGCATGCTAAGAGGTAAATATCCCTGATCAGTCATCAACATCTTCAGTATTCCTGTGTTGTGGTTATTGTAGTCATTACCAGAAGTTATTCAAAGTGAATTGTTTGTAATGTGAGCTGGTTTTTGTGTGATTCACTTGCTAGTTGTGTTCTGAATGGTGAATGTAGGTTATGTGAACTTGGACGTGCATGCTCTTATAAATACAGTATTTTCTGTTTGTAAATTGTGCAACTATTGTATTAGCAGGTGGCAGCTAACTGTAGATATCGTGTTTATACTTTGAATACATGTTGTTGAATATACTCAAAGGTTGAAACGTTGACTGTATAGATCACGGCTTGTGTGGTAGCAACAAGCTGTTGTATAAGTGATGTGCCAAGTCAACGGGAAGGCCAAAATTTCGTCCCCTCCACAGCTCCCACATTTTTCAGCTGATCTTCCTGAAATTCAAAACCAAGAAAGATACCCGGGATATGACCCGGCATGCAAAATTTTGTTGACGTGGGACGATGGGAAGGGAGTCTATGAAAGTAGCGAATTTTGGCTTATTATTGGTTCTTTCTTTTTTTAATTCTTTGCCTGTAGCTATATAATGCATCAAATTGCAACCCTTATTTCAACAGAAAACCCACGTGAGGGTCCCCCCACATAACTGAGGTTCAGAGAAACAATGCATGGGTCCCTGGAGCTGAAGACAAATTTTTAACAGGATTTTCTTATAAATACATGTTGTTGAGGCTACGTAATTATCTGTATTTTATTGTGCTGCCATCATAATCATCCACACTAAGGGTCTTCCTCATCCGTCCATCTGTTGGTCCCATTATGGGCTCTTAACTTGAAAACTAAAAAGCATAGATGAACCAAATTGGTATGGACATTTCCAAGGGTAGGAGTAGCCGGTATGTATATTTTCACCTCAAATGGCCAAAGCTCAGGCGGATGGCCGCACAATGTCAGCACTTGGCCAACGTGATTTTCTAGTTTCAAACTGACTACTGAACCACATGTGTCCTTTTTGCTTGCGTCATATAAGTGCTATAGGGTCAAAGCCAACGCTACACGAATTTTGCAATAACTGAGGCATGGCCCCCTCTGGTGTGGGTTTGTGGCGAGTGTTGGGAGACTGCCGTTGTGCTGGGGTCTGCCCACGTTCATTCCGTGCCATTCGTGTACTTGACTTACTAATCTTGTACTGTACATAACACAACTGTATATATACTGTGAGTGTGATGTAATGTGACGTGTGGTCTCAAGTGATGTGATGATGTTAATATTTTGTACCAGTAGCTAGGTTATCAGCTACTTTTGGTTGTTACGTGGGCAGCAAACTGTGCCTGAAACCTATGCGTGTGTTTTCCTTGTTTCAGCTAAAGCTTACATGTACCGTAACTAAAAACAAGAAAAGCCCGGCTAACGCAAAGAGGAACGTGCAACAACGGTGCATGTTTGAAAGCCCGGTGCGAAAAATCTAAGCTCACCCATTTTAGCAACAATGTTTCTTTTACACTCACCAGAGGGCGCCAGACGGCACGACCAGTCTCGCTCAACGGTATTGGCTCAAAATCGTAAATTTTCCCCACCAGCCTCTCATTTAGCACCCTCGCTCAGGGTGACCCCTTTCGAATTTATGGAAAAGCTTTACGGATCGTGAAACTAGAAAAGCTGCACAATTTTACCACTTCGTGTCTAGTCCAGAATCTAGTGTCATTTTGGCAGCAGAAAGGCCATCCAGCCTGAAAAAATTTTACTATGACTAAGTTTACCAGTACTTGTGTATCACCTTGTGTAACCTGGAGTGACCATACATTGACATATTTTTCATATCAAATACACACACATTCACTTGTGTTTTACTACCACTGGACAATTAAAAAACTTTAATCATGTTTAATAATGCTACCGAAAATATAAATTTTGATTAATTATATGCATTAATTATTTAATTGCAAAACAAGTTCAGTTCACTCACAGTTTTCAGTTAACAGTTAAGAGTGATGCAATGACATTTTTGATTATAATCAGTTATTTTAAATGCCGTAAACATCTTAATTCATCAATTGCATGTTAGCTGCAATTAATGTGCAGCACTATTTTGTTTAATCTGCTTGCTTCATCATAGTTAATGAAGATTAGGTGATGCCCCATGAGAGAACCTGAGTTTTCACAGGCCTATCACCCATCCAATGGCATCGGGTCCGGAGCACTTAAACCAAAGAAGTTCTTGTGCTTCCGACAGCTGTCTGACAAATAAAGTATGGACGAGGGAGCATAAATATTTTTAAAATTCTCATTTCATGCGATACTTGTAATATTATACAATGTCTGACGCAGTGAGAACTATGGTAAAGATAATGCAGCTTAACAGACTAGGTCTGCAGTTTTTTCAGTAAGTCTTTGAAAGTAAACTAAAAACTGCACCAACGTCTTTGAGGGTCCAACAAAAATTTTAGGGTAGAATGTTGTTAAGGGATGGATGGCAACTGGAAAGAAGGGAGTTTTTATGCCCCAAAACTAGTCAGATAATGGCAGAATTATACTGAAGCAAAACATTGCACTACTTCCTTTTGTTTTATTACCAAAAATATGCAACGCTCTTTTCGCACAGTGACTAAGTCCAGTTACTAGCCTTTGATGAGCAAAATATGATCACCCAAACCCATGCCAGATATGGCACAAACTACAGTTCAAAATCAGCGTAAAACATGCATGTATAAATATGACAGCATGTAGCAGGCTATGCATAAAATGAGACTCAACTTTGTGCAACTGTAGCTTATTAGACACTAATTAATAAATTAGTAACAGACAGTGAAACTCATCATCAACAGCAGATCAGCAGTGCATTCATAACTAATACTGTCCTATACTGGTGCAGAAATGAGACTGATTAATTTTTCACAAAGCGTCGGTGCCTTTAAACCAGTAAATAAATAGATGTTGTCCACCACATACACAATATCCTTTCTCGACCATCAAATCTACCAAACTTAAGTGAAAAAATTAACGTACAGCATGCATGTCATACTTTTTTTCAACCAGAATGCAAATCAAACATCATTTCATTAGGACAATAGTGAGTAGTTAGCATTTGATCTTCATTAACACGTCATTTGTTTCTGGACGCATGAAAACAACCGAGTGAGCAATGCGGGTAAGGAGCGGGTAGAATTTGTTGGAGCCGAGCGCATCACCCCAGAGCTGCTTCAGCCGTTGCTCGACAAAGGCTTCCGTTTCCGAAACTTCAGATGATGATTCATCGACAAAGAGAACAAGAAGAAAGATGGCACGTCGGAATGGGGCATTATCATTGTCACAATAAGCATGCAGCATCGTGGCCGATTCTCCATGCAGTTGTTCCAGGTGACGTACAATGGCAATACGAGCTCCGCTTCCAAGTCCGGCCCGCATCCGATCATCCAGCATACGTTTCACCCTCTCTGGTGACAGACCAGACACAGCATCAGTGAAGAATTCTACTGGGGATGTCGTCTGGAACAGCCTCGTCAATGTGTTGGAAAACAAGCGGAGAAAACATGCAGTGGTTTCATGAGTATCGCTCGGCACTACAAGCACAAAAACAGCGGGCTGGTCCGGATCCTCCTGAAGTACAATTGGCTTTATAGCGGCACGAATCACGCCCCAGAAACCGGAGGTCTGCACCTGGAACGGTTCTCTGATGCTGTGGAAAGCTTCGAGAAACATTTCCGGAGCAATTGAGGAAGGTTTTGTGTGACTGGTATACAGTTTTGAACCGGATGGTTGGACAAAAGTAAGCAGAAACACAGTGGAACACACGGCACAGATTAAAACCAGAGCAGTTACGAGATGTGTGATCCGTCCGCCACTGCTTTCATTGTGCTTCGATATGACTGTGCACTGCGACGTATACTCAATGTACGAATCTTTCGTTCTGTCAGCACCACGACTGTACAGTGGTCTGCGGATCAGGGTCTTTGTATGCTGATGCGTAATGGTATGGGTATCGTCGGCATCAGCAGAATTGAGCCAATATGATGTGCTGGACTTGGATGCTACAGCGTGATGGCCAGGTTTTGGTACCATCACTGGAGACACGTCCCCTTCATCAACATTCATGCTATATCTGGACAGATCTGTGATGTCCGAGAAACTGAGATCCGCATTTGAAGCAGTTTTATCGACATCTTCGTCCCCAGAGCTGGCCGGTGACTCATTGCTACTCTGAGAAACTGATCGTCTACGTTCACGAGATGATTTGCCTTTGCCTACTTCGGTCGTCATGTCTGCCCACTTCCTGTCAAATTGAAACACAAACAAACTGACATCGAAACCAAGTACTGTAAACTATTTATGTAGATCAAGTTAATTAATACCATAATACAATATCTGATCTATTAGCAGACACCTACCAAGTGTTAACACATTTTGTATGATTTTTCAAGAAATTTGGGCCTTCTGCACTACGGACGATAAAAGGTGCTTAAATGAGTATAAGTTTACTAACATGAAGTTAAACAACGGCACGTGTTAATCAAAACATAATATTTTACATTGATATGTGCTGAACAAGCCAAAACATTTGCAAATGTTTGTTTTTACTGTTTATACCAAAATGGTATGACTGACTTGTCTCATGAAATCAAAATGTCATCGAAAATGCTACCTGTGTAGTATTTACAGCATATATGCAGAGTTAGTTCGTCCATGCTACAAGTCGTATTCAACTTAACCCGGTATGCCTGAAAACCGCAGGACTCCATAGAAAGGTTAAGGTTAAAGGTCCGAATATAGCTCTTAATGAGCGAACCCATCTCAGAGCTACGGAGCGTCACTTGTCATATGGGATCACACAGTGTTACCTGCCACCTGACAGAGGTGAACGCGCCCCGGTTTAACCCCAGCCAGATAGGCCTGTACTCGATTTACCTACCCCAAAGGGATGGAAGGCTGAGTTGACCTAGGCGGTTGGTTACATCTCGAGATGGTTTACCTGCCCACAGGCAGTCACCCATCGCAGTATTAACCGGGCCCGATGTACAGTAACTTCACTGATCGGATCAGACGCGTTACCACTACACCACGCCTACCGCCCGCAAAAACCGCAGGACACATAAATAATAACCGCAAAACGATTTTTAGACATGAAAACAAGACTTAAGCTTTCAGTAGTTCAGTAAATTTAAATAAACGTCGCTAAACAATGGAAAAATAACAAAATCAGCACGCCACCAGATGCCTAGAAACAGGGACAAAATGCCACACACCGACGCTGAGACGCAGGCTACATACCTGGACGCCAAGGGTGCGTACACCGTACGTGTGCTAAGACGCTTAAATATACATTGTATATCACTCATATTGTCAATGTTTGCACTTTCATTCACGCCACTCCCGTTCTCAAATTCTGTACTGGCTAAGCTTACAATCAATGCATTTACCGGTATGTGTCCTGCGGTTTTCTCGCATATCCTGAAATATTAGTATCACCGCATAACCGCTATAATATTATATTATATTTATTATTGTACACGAGGTACAGAAAAAAAAGAAAAGAAAAGACAATAAAAACGCAAAAAGCAACACAAACTGAGCAACAAATAGACTACAAAGTACGGCTAGATGCTAAATATAAAATGCGCAGTGGCTATGCCCCCGAATTTTTTCGGGGGCGTATTTCGTTGTTTAGCTATGCCCCCGAATCATATTTATTATGCGATGTGTTGCATATTCTATGTTAGTTCGAAAGGTGGCGCTAGTGGTTAGGGTTAGTTATTGCAGCGTATTCAGTTTTGTTAGTTATTAAACTTTTTAGTGGTTAGGGTTAGGGTTAGGGTTAGTGTTAGGGTTAGTGTTAGCTATTAAATGTTTAGGGTGCAAATTTAAAGATATTTCGTACAATTATGTAGCCATAGATGTACACCCAAATTAAGGT
>Ga0056128_1004889_pt1 | contig 16825 bp, 9 predicted proteins | sample WorMetLIZISLAND2_FD_71113 | JGI IMG/M metagenome (GOLD analysis project Ga0056128, IMG submission 71113) | Marine gutless worms symbiont microbial communities from Max Planck institute for Marine Microbiology, Germany - Olavius geniculatus... ... | reverse complement strand
CCAGTGATTCAATTTTGGGCGTGATCCGGCAGGAATCCTGGATTCTGGATTACTTTGAAATTTTCGTTACCATTGCGTTAAAGGGAGTATAAGGGAACCACTGGCAAAGCGAAGATGGTGACGCCACCTGGCGAATAGCTTTGCCTTGGCGGAGGTACCTGCGAGCTATGACTGCTTTCTAGTTTACACTAGCAATGGTTTTCGTTTAACACAGCTGTTGACGATGTTCTTTAGGGGGCACTTTATATTAGGACACATGGTGTAAATCTGCCAACTGCCACTAGGCTAAAGTTAGTGCCACCCAGGAATAAATACCTTCTGAAGAGCGGTTTCCGTTTTCTCAAAATTGATTCTCATGGCTGCAGTAACATCATTGAAAGGCACAGGCAAACGTTTCAGCGTAAAATTCCTGTTTTAAAAACATGCAAAAATTAATGCTAGATTTGCAAGCCACGCCAACATAATTTGAAAAAATGACAAAAAATGCTCAATATTTAACTGAAACTGGTATATTATGAAATTTACTACATTTACAGTGTTTTTCTGCTGCTGTCCTTACAGGCCACATTACAGCTCTTGCTTGTTCGTCCGTAGGTCTATTTGTCTGTCTGTCAGTACAGTAATCTGAACTCGAAAAAAGCTCTACAAATACCAACGTTGGTGTAACATAATAGTAGCCGTGTTAGTAGTAGTATTGTGAATAGTAGTATTAATACAGGGAAGTGATACACATCAGGAAAGAACAAGACAAGTCGATGAACCAAGACAAGGGGTTCTACCAAGTTCCACACTTCCATGATTACTTACTGTCTGCCAGAGTGACACCTGGTGGACAGTCATTCCGACGAAGGCAGCAGTGGTTGCCAAAACGTCAACAAAAACGATGAATACAAAGGCTGTATTTTGATGAATTTGTCAACTTATTAACTAGTATTAATACACTTTGACAGCAACAGCTATGTTGCCAAAGCCTCTGATAAAGTGCAATAAAAATAAAATAAGGTAGTGTATAGCTCTTAATAGAAAAAAAACTTCACAGAGCTACAGAGCGTCACCTGCCATATGGGACCACACAGTGTTAGCAACCACATGACACAGGTGAACACGCCTTGCCTTAACCACAGCCAGACAGGCCAGTATTCATAGTAGTATTCTAAAATGTAGTAGTAACGTCAATAGTAGTATACGGCAACCTCTCGAGAGCAGCAGCAACGTCACTGAAGCCCTGTGGTGAAGTGCTGTTTCGGTCCCAGCGAATCGTTGTCAGTTTCTTGTTCATCAGCAAAGCTTTTGACAACATCCGAGCGCCGACGTCACCAGCCATGTTACCACTACAACATACGAACAATTTGTAATAACAAGACTAGCAAGCCACGCTTAAGGCTAAATCTGTCCACAGTAGCTGCCGTTGCATGCTGCGATATTTATAGCAATGAAGTCAGCATCGGCCAATAGCTATCAACCTAGCTAGCCATGCAGCTATTACCAGCAATGGTAAAGTATCAGAAAATCGGGTCCTTTGACCTTGACCTTGCAATTCAATGGGGTTCTCGTAGTTGTCAAGGTCCGTGCCTATGCAAAATTTCTAGGTAAGTGCAGCGGTTCATGAGTTATAGTGTAAATAGAGGAAAAAACAGACAAACTTAGCGACAACGCTAAAAACAACACTGTAGTCGCTAATGTGGACAGTTTTGGTAGATTTGGAATAGTCCAATCAGCAATGAATTAGATTTTGCTGGCTATGATTGGAACCACAACTGAGTCGAGATTGGGAAATGAAAAGTGTTGGCAAAGACTTGCACCCTCAGACTGTTTCCGGTTGTTAGCAGTTAAGCAGCATTGCTGAAACGCCGCCTACTGTCCATACATCGGTCACCATCTGTCTGTCACAGTCATGCAACCTGCTACAGCCGTTGCTGGAATGAGTCTAAGCGTCACTTGCCATATAGGATCACACACCTGCCACTCGACACAGGTGAATGCGCCACACCATAACCCCAGCCAGATGGTCATCAGTCACTCGATTCACCTACCCCAGAAGGATGGAAGGCTGAGTTGACCTTGGTGCTGGTAACACACTGGGATGGTTTACCTGTCCACAGACAGTCACTTATCCAAGTAGTACTAACCACTTGATCCGTAAAATCCGTAACCTCACGATCATAAGTCTGATGTGCAGCAGTAAATGATAAAGAGTAAAAAGACGAAGCGTACGTGATGTCGAGTTCAGTGAGAGTAGTGTTACTGCCAAGAGCACTCAAGAGAACGTTCAAATCAGTCTTCAGCTTCAAGTCATCCAGCATCAGACTCTGAATCGACTGCATAGCAACACACACAGCCAACAAATGGTTTGTAAACTGCATTTTGAGGTCAAACAGCTATTCTGGTGATAGCAATCAATACTGCTGTGCAGGGTGCATGTTCTCTGTGAAACAACTTGCCAAATTGTAGCGTGGTATGAGCATAGGCAGCACTGCAGTGCGGCGACTCAACGACTACGTCTCTGCACTGTCATACTGGCGCAAAAAGCAAAAAACAAAACTATACTAAAATAAAGAGAAAAGTTTTGTTATGGGTGCAGATTGAAAAATAGGGGAAAAGTAAAAAAATAAGGGGGAAGTTTTGTTAAGGGTGTAGTTTGCCCAGTAAAAATAAAGAGAAAGTTTTGATCTGCAACCTCATCAAAACTCCCCCCCCCTATTTTTCACTGGGTGCAAGCTGCGCCCACCAGGTATAGGGATATGAGCCAGTGCGTCTATGGCCGTGATACCACAGATGTTCAATACATCTGTGTTGGGGATTCTCTGCCACTTGACATGAGCTGTCTTGCGCAGACAAAAAGACAGACACTGTTCAAAAGAGATACGGGCAGACACACAGACACTAGGGCAGCCTAGTAGTAGCAGCAGGCACCAAAACTACATGTACTGCCCAGAAATGTTTGCTAAAATATCAATCTTTTTTCAATGAAACAAAAACGTGGTAGATACCACAGACAAAATGACAGGCACATACAACAGGAAAAAAAACACACAGGCATGCAAACACAATCAGTAGACTAAGTAAAAACGTACTAAACTAACAGCAACAAGATGGAGCAAAAGAAGATGAAGCAAAGTCTTGTACAAGGCCTATTATGACGATTCGTAAAGTCACATATACTGTTCAACAGCTAGCCGAAATTTCACTCCATACACTTTACACGCAGCACCACTGAAAGCACACCTAATACTAGATAAATCAGAATTGTCGATCAATTTCTTTTTCAAAATTGCTTTAGTAGCACACTCCTCTGAAAATCTGCAATAAAACTGCCACTGAAGATCCCAGCACACCTTAAACGTGTCACTATACTTGCAGAACGTCACATACAATGTGATATCTTTCCAAGCAGATATTAGAGCTGTTGAAGTGTTAATATTTTGATGCACTAACGCACAGCGTTAATTTTTTTAACGCATTAATTAACGCGTTATTAACGCACCCATGTCTGTCGAGAGGGAGAGTAGAGAGCAAGTTACCGCGGGCCCCATGCCATTTGGGGGACCCCGCCTGTAGAATATAGAAAGTTAGAAACACATTTTTAAACGTATCATCAACAATATCTGATGCCATAGCTAGCATAGAAATCCATTAGCCTGTTGTCGGAATAATTACTTAGTTACAGTAGTGATGGAACGGCAACTACAGTTTAGTTACTTGAATTCATTCGATTGTCAAATAACCGCCGTTAAACAAAATACTGGAACTATTGTTTCACAAAATTTAGTAAAAATTTACATACGTGCATTAATTTTTTTATTGCACGTTAATTTATTAACGCATTAATGCGTTAATTTGACAGCTCTAATAAATATGCTTATCCACAGAGTAAGACAGAATATGAAAGACATCCACGTAGCTGAAGTGCTTAGAATGTGAGTGACAAACCGATCGTTCATTCTGGATGAGTTGTACAATAGCTTCCATCACTTGAGGTACCACTCTGCAACATTGAGTACAGCACATGCACATTCTTATTTCGAAAATACGCTATTCACTCCATCAATAAAGCACAAAAAATCACATAAAATTCCGGCACCACGAATGGTGCTGCCACCTTGTGAAAACAGCTGAGTAAAAAAACCAAGATGTACTTTCACAGGCACACTGCCCGATGCACTAGCCCTGTATCTGTGGTCTTGCAGTGTAATCTGGTGTCTAACTAAGGGCTAAGGAAACAGAGATCAGCACCGTCCTATTGCCCTTATGGCTTAGAAAAGATTTTACATTTACGTTATGTAATGTTGCCACTTGAACAAAACTCAGTGAACTTTACAGACAAAAAAGTAGAAACGCAGACTATACTTTGGTCGAATGTTGTTCATATTCTTGCCGATTGCGAGGTGTTTTATAAACTTGTTTTTTCCCAGCTGCGTGACAATTCCCATCAAGTACTGATCAAATCCTGCAAACAGCCCATCACCAATGTGCTCAATACAACATTGTAAAACAACCCATCACTAATGCACAATAATACCATCAAAAAAGTAAACATAATTCTTCTGCAATTTCTTAGCGACACAGAAAAATTGACATAATTCTTATCAGTATAAATTTTTTATCATCTCTGTCTGTTATTTGTTATCATTCATGCCTCACAGTAATTAGACTGAGCCACGTTAACACTAGAATGTTTAGATTTAATATGCGACATCTTCCGAAGATTTTTCACATCCGGTGACCTTGATCTGACTTTTTTTCACCTGTAAATTGGCAATCCCATTACTCCTGCCCTGTCAAACATTCACATTAATTTTCATTATTCCACAATCAATATCTGTTTGTTTTCAACTTAGAAGCCTCTACAAAATAGACAAATGGACAGACAGACAGACAAATAAACCGATGGACGAACGAGCAAGACCCGCAACGCAGCAGCCTATCAGGATGGTTGCATAACAATTGAAAATGAATAGCTAGTAGTGACGAACCGTTGTCAGAAATATCGAGCGAGCCGACGCAGCGAATGTTAGCGATGAGGCATTCAAGGACCTGGGAACCACCTGCACCGAGCGCGCTCAGCGACAGATTCAGATCCAAGTTCTTGATGCTTGTGTTCAGACTCAGACCAACCAGAACAAAGCTGACAACCAAACACAGACGCTGCACCACGTGAGCCAGCACCGACCAATAACAGCTGTATTTCAATCAGTTCGGAAACCATCGATTAATTATGTTTACAAAAATCACCTCCAGTTAATTCTTTAGTTACACAACGTAGCTGTTCAATAGTTAAATCTTCGTCAACAGTGAAACATAAACCAATGTTTATAGCCAATTCACACCAACGACGCAACTCGACTCAACTCAACTCAACTGTCGTCAATGTGGGTGACGATGCAATGACGTCATCAGCATTGTGACGTCACGCTGCTGTGCACAGACCACGCGTTGTTTGCTAGCCTGCCTGAGCAGCTCAGTCGAGCTAAGTGGAAGTTGCATTGGCGTCATAGGTGTGAATTGGCCATTAGTGAACTCATTACTTGACAGCTTCATTGGGCAGCCGACAGCCGGTGAAGTTGACCGACTGAAGAGCCACAGCACGAGAGAAGAAATCCTTCCACGACATCGGGACGACGACATCACGAGAAAGCTTCTTGTTTGAGTAGACGCACCGAGACAGGTCCAGGTGAGTCAGGTTACTGATACAACCCGACGATAGCGACGCAAACAACTACACAGACGGATAGACAGACAATGACTCGTAGACAGACACTCAAACATACACACACAGATACACAGACAGACCATAGACATCCATACATTACACATACACACAAACAGAGAGACAGGTCCAGAAGAGTCAGGTTAGTGATATAAATGATTGACAGCGACGAAAACAGCAATACAGACACTGCAGTGTTGTGAGTTTTAAAAAATTGTGAAAGAAAGTTGCAAATTTCCCACAGAATTCTGACAGACAGCTGCAAATTTCCAACAGGGGCAATAATCATTACTCAAAATTTCAATTTTGTCCCTGAATTTCCCCAAAATAGAGGTTTTCACTACCAAATTTTTGCATTTTTAAAAAAAAATGATCTAACAAAAAAATTTTTTACGATAATGTCAACAAATGACAAATGCAGGTGTACAGACCAGCTCCAGTGGGGACTCTGTACCAGCCAAACTCAATGAAGTTACTGCATTTGCCTGCGACAGAAATTTGTAGATATGCTGCAACAAAACATAAGAAGTATATGACAGAGTTGCAAAGAGCCCAATCATTCCTCTATGGTTAGGTGCTATAAGTACCAGCGATAGCTGGGACATAAGCAAGCACACCGAGCAATGCACTAGTTCCATATCCATGGTCTTGCAGTGTAAGCCTGTGTCTGGCTGAAGCCTACTGAAATGTTGTTGTCATTTTCTTCTGGCGCTCGATCTTTGGATCATATGCAACTGGCCTCGGAGAGGCCAGCATCCCTCAGATAACTGAACGCTACTTCAGGTTCGTTGAATAGAAAAGTGATGGGATCATCCTAATCAAAGTGGTGGCTGCATGCATCTTATACACTCAGTCGTCAAGTGTACCAGCGTCTCCTCTGCCTGACCACATCGCTGACATGTGGCTGGTTCAGCCTGGTCTTGGTTTCTCGTTATTCTGCTGCGGTACCATGCCAACTCTGGCGTGTGTCCTCCTGTATGGAGGCGTGAAAGCAGAGTCCTTTGTGAAGGTGTAAAATCCTTTTCTTGCTCTCTGTTCAAATATGTGGTATGGGGTACTGCTGAAATGATATCAGTGCCACCCTATGAGCTTTTTGAGTCGAAAAGGACTTTACGTTACGTATCGTTTACATCACATCACACACTTGATAGCGTAATGGTACAGTGCTGGACTTACAGTTGGACGCTCAAGGGTTTGACTCAATTGGTTACTACCTTGATGAGTGACTGTCTGCAGACAGATGAATCATCCAGTTATATAACCAATACCAAGGCCAACTCAGCCTTCCATCCCTTTGGGGTGGATAAATCAAGTACCAGTGTGTCTGGCTGAGATTAAAACAAAGTGCATTTGCCTGTCAGATGGCAGGTAATACTGTGTAATCCCATATGGCAGGTGAAGCTCCATAGCTCTGGGATGAGTTTCCTATAAAAAGCTATATACCACCTTTAACTTTCAACCTTTAACACAATAATGTGACTTACACTGAGATCTTCTCCTTTCAGACTGTTCTCAGAAAGATCGAAGCATTGCAGAGACTTCAGAAAGCCAGCATTACTGTACAGTGTCTCACCCAGTCTACGTGCTGCCTTGCCAGTAATGCCACTGCGAGACAAGTTGAGACTGGTCAGCGTCGATGATACCTTGGCAATTACTGGCAGAATGTACACCAGACCTATAGAACAAGCAACAGATCAATCAATTTGGGTTAGTTGCATGGCGTAGCAGTAACGTGTTGTATCCGATCAACAAAGTTAACCTACGCCAGGTTAGTAGTGTTAAATGGTTGACTGCCTGTGGGCAGATATATCATCTCGGTATGTAACCAGCCGCCTAGGTCAACTCAGCCTTCCATCCCTCTGGGGTAGGTAAATCGAGTACCAGCCTATCTTGCTGGGGCTAAGGCTGGGCGCATTCACATGTGTCAGGTGGCAGCTAACATGGTGTGATCCCATATAGCAGGTGATGCTCCATAGCTCTAAAATAGCTTTCATTAAAAGCTATAACACCATCCTTAACCTTTTAACCTTTTCAATAAAGCAATTGATCAAGCTATAGCTGATGCTATACACAGAATGTTAAAGCAGATGTGTTGCTAATTTATCAGCTGCAACCAAATCTGAACAGAAAAGTTTTCAAAATGTTACTACCACAAAATGAACACAACTGCAGAAAAACACATTTTAAGCCTGCAGTGGCCAGTGGCATATATAAAAGCTGAGAAAAACATTTGCATAAACAGTTGACAAAACTTAGTGCAACGGAAACACTGATCATTAATTCCAATTTATAGCCATAAACAGTCAGCATACAAAAATGCCTCCCTGTAAAAATCTAAAAAGTGTAAGCCTAACACTGAAACCGACTAAATCTGGAGACTGGAAAAACCTGATAAAACATTCGGAACACATGACTAAAACATAATTGGTAACAGCATATAGCTAAAACTAAAACAATGAAAAAGTCGATAAAGTAGAGCAAATTCTTTATAAGCAAAATACAACAATATGCTAAACTTTTCCAATGTAAAACGAATACAGTAAATACCTCTTTCTTCGACGACGTTGCCAGAAAGATTGAGAGATGTGAGTGCTAACTTGGCATTAGAAGTCATTGTAGCCATCAGCCGCTGGATAAACTCACTGCATAAACACCATACACTTAACAACAGACAGACACTCATTCCGACTAGGTACTGCTGCAACAACTACAACTACAACTACAACTGCAACAGCAACAACTACTACTAAAGGTTAAGGTAAACATGGTGTATAGCTCTTAATAGGAAACCTATCACAAAGCTACGAACCGTCACCAGCCATATGCGATCACGCACTGTTAGCTGCTACTCTACACAGGTGAATGCACCCAACTCAACGCCAGCCAGACAAGCTGATACTCGACTTACCTACCCCAGAGGGATGAAAGGCTGAGTTGACCTTGGTGTTGGATTGTTATACAGCTAGATGGTTTACTTGTCCACAAACAGTCACCCATCCTAGGAGTAACCTCTTGATAGTGATGCAAACAGGAGTCGAACTCACAGTCTTGCTATTGCAAGTCCAACATCTCAACCATGTGCCACCAAGCCACATAAACAGCAAATACTTTTGCTGCTAGTGATATTGTTACTACTACAATCACTACTACTGTTACTACTACCAGTACTAGTACAGACTGTTTGATGCCGGTGTTAGTGAGAATCAATTCTCGTACGCAGCTGTTGGTCTTCATCACTTTGTGCAGCTCGGACGCAACCTCCTGCGTCTAAACACATCATAAACACACACCGATACTACTACAACAAAAACAACTACAACAACTAGAACAACAACAACACGTCCAACACAAAACATAGGATATGTTCTGCAAATCTTATGACTTAATGTATCCCAATAATTTTATGTAGGTCTAGTTATTTTATTGCATTTATTGCATCACATTTTATTGTTGACTGATCAGCTGCAATGTAAGTCGTACCTGTGTATGACAATATCATTATCAATATACACATATCACAACCTGTCGCTGTTAACATTGCTTTTTAGAAGAAGAAACTCGAAAGCAATCAGATAACCTTTGTTTTCAGTAAACATAGGAAACAGAGTGAATCATTTTTCACCATTTTGAAGTTGGAGAAATTGAGCTTGGTGAACCAGGCATTGTGCTCCAGTGCAGAGATGATTGGAACCAAAGCTCTGCAGCAAACGAATGATGTCACACCACTAACATTACCTATGTATCAGTAAAAATATCTAGACACTGCGACAACACATTATGCGACCATCCACACAGAACTGCACAGCTGTTTAGATTACCCTAAGTGAGTGAGTGAGTGAGTTGGGTTTAACGTCCCGCCTGACACACCACAGGTCATTTCAGGGATGGCCCCTCCAGGCAAAACGCACGCACACATAACAACGAAACAGAAAGCTCAACCTTCACACAGAAGTTCAACCCCTACGAGACACAAAACCCCAAAATTACCTAAGCCCAAAATTGTAGAATTGCCAATTATAATTGTGCATATGTAATGGTAATGACAGTTCTAACAATCTTCCCTGTTATCCTCCAGACAGTCATTAATCTAAGGATGCTGCCTACTAGAAGGCAGGGGGGTTAGCTAACCCTGACCTTTAACCTTCTTAACTGAATATCGACACACTGATTGCACCTGTCCTTGAGAACGTTCACGTTAATTTAGTTATTCCAACATCCTTTTGCATTTTACTGTTACGAGCTTGTGGGATGAACAGATGGACAGACATACAAGCCAATAAACAAGCCAGATAGTGAGCTGCTAAGCTAGGCAGGAATCACAGATGCTATAAACTTAAAAAGGTCTGCTACATAGGCAAACAGAAAGGCAGCAAATGCAGTCACACAGAGATCAGATGCTGCTTGAATTAAAAAGTTGCTATAGTTTTCAGCTTGCAAGCCAACTGGCAAGCCCTATAACGAGACCTATTACAATGGGTGCATAATAAATAAGTAACAGAAACAAGAACACCGTGGACCATAAAAACGTGCCACTTTACTTTTATACATATCTTCGCCAATTACTGACCAATTTTCAAAATTCTTTCACTGGCACACTCTGCAGACAATTTGCAATAATGTGATTATTATATATTGCACCACACAATAAATGCGTTTCTACATTACCCTGTAGATAGCAACGAGCAGGCGAATTGAACAGATTGGTATAAAAGGCTGAAACATACTTGGTGTCCAAGTGATCAAAGTCAGTCATCAAAAGCTCTCTGGAAGCATGGTACAAGTAAATTGTGTCAATGTCCTGTCAATAGAATCAATACAAAGAAATAAACTACTGGTATAAGTTATTCAAACAATGAAACAAATGACGTAAAGTTTCTAATAATCATAAGCTTTAGTTTCCACTTTGTTTCAGAGAAAAAGTTAAATATCAATATAATCAACAGACTTTAATAAATGTATATTTATGAATATGTGAGCATAGATATTAAATTCCACATACCTGTATAAGCATATGCAACCACAAAGGGAAAGGTTTTTTCAGAATGGAAATTATAGCTAATAGTAAACTGACACACTAAAAGTAACCATTTTCTTTGCAAACAAAAGTTGCCATTTCAAAAAAGTTAAACTACCACATGAACAAAGTTAAAATTCTGCTACAAAGTGAAATAGACACAAGTAATTACCCAGTCTACAGACTTACCCAAGTAAAAATCGAAACTTGTGCATGGACTTACCCAGGCCACTTCTTCCGAGAATGGCACCCCATGGTAGTCACACATGCAGTGGTAAGCGAAAGTGAAACTGCCGCATGGACTTTCCATCGTATCCCGGCTTCGAACTTCCTCCAATCGGTCGACAAGTTCGTTCATTCGCGATGGAGGCGACAAAGACACCTTTGACAGCCATGTTCTGCATAACATGCCACACAGCAGGCTAGCTTAACAATGGCCAAGCTTACCCATTAGACTTAAGGCCAATTCACACCCACAACTCAACTCAACTCAACTCAACTGTTGTGAACGTGACGTCATTAATGACGTCATTAGCATCGTGATGTCACGAAGCTGTGCACAGACCACGCGTTGTTTGCTGGCCTGACGGAGCAGTTGAGTTGAGTTGAGTTAAGTTGACAATTTGAGTTTACACCTACGAAGCGATTCAGCTCAATATTTGAGTTAAGTCGTGTTGGCATCGTAGTATGAAATGGCCATCAGGTCCTCCAGTTCCCACTGGAACTTTGTCTAACACTGTTGGTTGGGGATCAGCACAGAAAATTTCTTTCATAAATACACGGATGTCTCCACTGAGTTGCCGAACGGAAATTGGACATGAATTTCAAACAGGAACAAAAATGGAATGGAAATGGGAATTAAAATGTCAGGGATTTGGTTGGATAAATCTGTTCCCGCATATCTCTGACTTTTAGATGAATTTTACAAATGTGCTCTAATTTGACTTGATTTGGTACCTGAAGTCAGCAGGAAAGACAGTGACGATTGTCTCAGAGATGCAGTTAATTAAATCGTCAATGTCAGCTGCTTGACCATCCTGACTTGCCAGCAGAAACTTACGTGACTCCAACACAAACCTCACCTATTTATACATGCACGCACATGCATACATGCATGCATATTTATACATGCAAAAGTACATTAGTAACATATCCAAAAGATAAAAGCGTAAAAAGCAAAGTCCTTCCTGCCCCATAAGGTCTACTGGGGAGCGCTGATCTCTGTTTCTTTAGCCATCACTGCAGGGTTACCACAAATATGGGGCTAGTGTTTAGAGCAGTATGCCTATTTATGCCCCAGCTTTCACTGGTACTCATTGTACCTACCCACGAAGGGATGGCCAGGCTGAGTTGACCTGGCAGGAAGATCTTAATGGCCCTCATAAACGCTTACAAAACCCAGTTTCATAAGATAAGGCTCAAAACAAGGAGCCAAAAAGTGAGTAGTTTCATAATGGCACATCAGCATACAAAAGACAATTTTGTGCCATATCATAATTAAACAGGAAAACATACAAAATTTTAGTATTTTTTGATATAGGGCAAGACGGCAATGCCAAATACACACGCACGCAAGCTGAGATATATATTCTGATTGCTTTTTTGCAGTATAATATACTGATATTTACCTTACTAGGCTCCTGGCTTTCAATGCTCTTAATATCAATGAAGTTGACACTTTGTTCTAACTGAAAAAAACAAACACAAACGCAGTAAGCTGTCATTTACGTGACCTATTCTCATTCAGGTTATCACCTATTTTGAAACGAAACTATTTCAACAAAATTATTTTGGCAGAACTTTTTCCAAACAATGAACTTTCCTGCTGCCAAACTAATGGTATAAAATCACCCAAAAAATGCCAAAAAAAATTAATGTGTTACATTGCCACATGTACCTGCTACTGGTAAAACTATAACAGCAGAGCAAGATACATTTAGTTCAATATAACAGAAAATGAGCTGAAAATTGGTACACTAGTCACTTCTGTCCTGGAGAACATTCGCAGCACTTTGGTGTTTCTACATTGTTTTTTTTTGTTTTAAATGCAGCTGTTGTTGTGAGGACAAGGACCCAGTTCAGGAAGCACACCTTCTCCATCTGCAGTCCAAAGATTGGGAACAACATTCCTCGCACATCAGAAACATCGATTTTGCTCCGGATCCAGTTTTTCATAAACTTAAAGCCCTCAAGATTCACCTGTTTTCCAACTGACATTGAAATGCATTATCGGACTAACTGCTATAGATAGGGCACTCGCTATAACATTGGTTATTACGATTATTAAACAGACAGACAGACAGACAGATGCGGAAAACCTGCAATGCAGCGTATTAAAATGTTCTGACTGCTATAAAACAGCAACAAGCCAGCTGCCATAAAACATACCCTGACTGGAGGCTTTGCAGTAAACAGATGCACAGTGTACTCGGTCAGTACCTAAAAACAACACATACGAAAGTCGTTTGATAAAAATGTTACAATAACAGTGTCATTCTGTTAGTTTTCAAAATGTAAATAATCCGAAATAAAGTTTTTCTGATGTTGACGTCATTATTGTGACGTCATCTGTTTACAGAACCCAGTCTACACATGTATTATTTCCCCACCAGTAATCTATCATAACTTGCATGTGAGAAACATCATAGGAACGAAAAAATGAATAAATTTAACAAGTTGATGCCATCTCTTTAAATGCTAAAGACTAATGTTTAATTTTTGAACATATCGTCCGAGTTTGCTCAAACATTTGTTCTATCTGTCGGCAAACTTCTGAATGCCTGATGCAAAGAACGACGCTGGCTGCTGTCCATGCCACTGAAGATCGACTCACTGCTCTTCGGTATATGATAAAAATTTCTGCTCACATAGTATATTCGTACATCAAACGTGAACTCTTTGCTTCTAAAGCACTTGTCGCCATATACTGGATGCATCTCAAAATGAATCTGATTTGCATTTATTTTTTGCCCGCAAAAATACAATAACAGCATGCTGTTCATGATGGGAGGATTTCAGTGGCAATGTCGCCATATTTAATGTTTCTAAATGACGTCACAGTGATGTCATCATCATAAAACTCACAGCTGCTATTCAGAATTAATAAATTAATAATAATAATAATAAATTAATTAATGTATATTTTGGATTTTTAGTATTTAGAAAACTAAGAGAATGACGCTGTTTTGTAACTTATTTATCGAACGACCCTCGTATATAGTTTATAGCTCTAACTAACACAGCCCAGCTAAAGTCATAACCTTCTTTCGTGATGTACTTAGCTAAAGTTTGTACCAGTAACAAATACACATACTGACATGAAATAAGAGAATAAATTTCTGAATGAACTCTACAGGTCTACTAGCATCAATATAAATAACATTTAACCAAACACATATTGGCAATGACAGCTGTAAAACAGAGTGCAAACAAGCACATAATTAAGATCAAGCTTACTTTCTGAATTAGCACAATTTGCAAACAGCATATTCAACTCACAACAGCTCGACTTTCAAATTTCTTTGACTTGATTTCCAGATTAAACAACTTGAGCAGCTGCAGCCTGCGTGCTGGGCCCAGTGCATCAATTATACCCTCTGCACATTAAAACTTCACATAATTAGACACAACATTCACATTACAATCTAACACAACCACATCAAACTATCTAGTGTATAAGCTCTAGCAATGTAGTCTGCATTTTCACAGCATGCATATGCTGTATGTCTGATATTATGTTAACAATGTGGGCAAGGCTCTGGAATTTAATTAAGTTTTGCCCTAACTATTGGCCATAATTCCTCTTGAATAAGCCAACTTCCACAACTATTAGTCCATCGACATCACGCAAAGCGTTACTGATGCAAGTTATTGCAACAGATGCTACAACAGTGTGGTCAGTCGGTCTGTCTGTCTGTCACTCATGAATAAGGTTAATGTAACCCATACTTGATACAAGTGTAGGGTCCGAAGCTGATCCCAGTCAAAGACAGTCAGCTCGCAGATGACGTAGTCATAAACCTGATAGTAGGTTTCCAGTACTTTCCACCAGGCCTGTGGTTACCTTCCCAGCCAGAGAGCATTGCTTCTGCACTCTGGCCAGTATATTGCTTGGTGACAGAGGCGCATGTGTGTGAACAACTTTCCCAGAGTCGTTAGCGGGTGAGAGTCAAAGCAGGGACCTTGTGGTCACCAATCCGACATGCTACCGTTACATCACCAAGACACACACCTGGTCATTCATGCACTGTGCTAAAGCCGCTGAACACATCTAACGGCTTCTTCTTGGGGATACATGCCAACTTCAATATGCTGAAGACTTGGACACTTGCAACGACACAAGTAACTTGTATTAATGCTGCTAAAATAGGGCCTACTTAGTAAACTAATCATATAGATCTAGATATAGAGATAAGGAAAATAAATGTCAATAAATCAAGGAACAGTAGTGGAACCAGTAAACTCCAGGCCAGCAGAAATGAACAACACCCAGACATGGGCAGCAGTGAATAACCTAACGCTGAACTGTGAAAAATCCTGAGAGATTCTGTTTGTCGATCCAAAGTGTAGATGAAATATCAATGCTCCAACAGAACTTCAAAATCTAGCCAGAGTTGACCATCTGAAGATACTTGGAGTCACATTTTCAAAAAATCAATCTGCCTCAGAACATATTGGAAACATCCTGAAACCCTAATCACGAAGCATGTATGCTCTGCGTAGGTGTTAAGAGCCCACGGGATGTGCGATGCAGCAATACAAACAATTTTCCGGTCAGTCATTATTGCCAAACTCGCCTATGCAGCCAGTGCTTGGAGAGGATTTACCAAAGCTTCTGACCGGCAACGAATTATTGATGCTCTACTTCGCCGGTCTAAACGACAAAGATACTACGCAGTGCATCTGCCGATGTTTGAAGAACTATGTGAGAACATTGACAATAACCTATTTGGTAAAACCTGCATGAATTCTAACCATGTTCTGCACTCTATGCTTCCACCTCAATCTGCGACATCGCAACATTACAGTTTTAAGCCTCATTCACATAGTCTCTCTCTTAATGATCATGACAATCACTTATCAGACTGTAATGTTATAACTTGCACGCCATTTAAACAGTGCTATTGAGTTTTTAACTTTTCTGGTTTTTATCGTTTTAGTAGTTTGCTCTCAGTATGTTCTGTTGCGGTCTGTCAACTTGTGTAATAAACGAATATACATACACATACATCAGCTAAACTGTTGTACAGACAGCAGCTTAATTCCATGGTCACCTACAGTCTGCAGGCAGGTTCTAGGAGTCAAAAACGCGCTCTTTGCTAACGTGAAAAATTGCTTGGCAACTTCCTACCGAAGCCCACAAGACACAGCGGCGTACAACAGACGAGCCTAGCGTACACCAGATCTCCACAAATATGACTACAGTCGCCCACAACCACTACGTGACTGTTTACCTTTGACGTGTCTTGGTACGTTGTGCCTTAAACTCCCTGCCATGATCACAAAACCTTCGCTTTTTGCTTGACAACAACTTTTACGAGCAAAAATGCACCAACTACGGAAGTAAACCGCAGCAGCTATGAGTTACTCACGCCACGCCCAAGCGTTGACACGCCCATCCCATGGACACGCCCATACAGCGGTTACTAATCGCTGTCATTTTGATACAAATAATTATTAATAGACAGTTAATTAACAAACTATCTACAGTCAAAAAATATTATCATGTATGTATTCGATAGACGATATAATAACGTTTACATCGTAATATTCTTGCGCCGTAAAGTCGTTAATCGATACAACAAACGTGGGATTTCCACTCCAGTGAAACCGAAAGTATCCGATTATACACGCAACGTAACGTACTGCTAAAGCATCGCGTACATTTTTGCTCAAGTGACGTAAACGACGAAAAAAATGAATATATAAATTATTATTTTACTGTCCGTTTCCTTCTGTTAAATGTAGGGTTAACCAGTTTTCTGTTAACCGAACCGAAACCGAAAATGGCGGCCAAGATGGCGTTATGCAAAATGCAGTAATGCACATCGCGGTTCACCAATATCTTATCGTAAAAATTATTCCTTTATCGCACAGGTTATGCA
>Ga0056128_1004886_pt1 | contig 16828 bp, 9 predicted proteins | sample WorMetLIZISLAND2_FD_71113 | JGI IMG/M metagenome (GOLD analysis project Ga0056128, IMG submission 71113) | Marine gutless worms symbiont microbial communities from Max Planck institute for Marine Microbiology, Germany - Olavius geniculatus... ... | reverse complement strand
CATAGCAAAAAAGTTAATAAATTAATTTTAAAATATGAACAAATAGTAGTGGGGTGAAAAATTCACCCCAGGTTAGCTTATATGTGATTCTGCCAGAGGTCATCCTCGGAGGGTTAAAAACAATCCTCAGCCCAGTAACATCAAAATCGTTATCCAGACAATCATACGTAACATATAAACAAATCACAAAAAATGCATCTGTCTAACTGCGTTACTTCTAGTGTGCATCACAATTGCCAAAAGCAAATTAACAGAAGCAAATCTTTCAACTCACTAGGCCTGTCGTACATCAAATCGTCAAACAAATAATCTACGACATAAAAGAAAATGCGACAAAAGTCCAACTCTGTCACAAGCAGTGTCTATCACGAAGTAGTACATTCAAAGCAACAAAAGCAATCTTTTAACTTTCTAACTCTCATGAAAATTGTCGGACAGACAAACTACAAACTGCGGCATAAAAGAAAAAAAAGAAAAAAAACACATTGACAATAGTTCAATGTATGTGTCTATCACACACTTCTCTCCATGATGCGCAAGAAACGAGCGGACATACAATCGACGTGGGCCGTTATGCATCACTCCTGCACCGAAATCGGTTGATTCGGTTGACGACCGTCGGTCGGTTAATGCTTCGGTTGGCGTCGGCTGACACGGTTGAATGGAACATGGCGCTTCATCAAACACAAGCGAACCGCAGCGCTCTGCGCCACGAAAAACGGACAACGTCGCTTCTTCCTTCATTTCTGCCGGTTCGATAGCCCAACCTGTTTCGTTGGCTGGAATGCTGTTCAATACAAATTTAACCTGCACATTAACTTGCGACTGTGCTGGAGGCACTAGACGCTTAGTCGCATTGATGCGACGGACATTGGCTCGTTGACCAGTCACTAGCGGAATATCTGTGCCGCAGTATGTCAGGCGACCATTCTTGAAGTCCCAAATACATTCAGCACTTCTTAACCAATCGTGTCCCAAAATGATATCTCATATAGCGTCGGTTACGTAAATGTCAGCGGTTGCCACATGACCAGCTACCGTGAACCGCACCTTAGTTATTCCCGCAACGGGTATTTTCGTCCCTTTAACAGCATACAACGGATACGTGCTCGGCTCAACTGGCAACCCTGGGATAGCTCGATTTTCCCATGACGGACCGCTCACATCCGGTATCTAAAAGTGCTTCAAACTGACGTCCTTGATATTCTATTGGCAAATAAACCGCTCCACCTATTTCTCCGAACCCAGCATGTGGCCGTTGCCCAACAACTTCAACGTGACTTTCGGCGCCTGCACTTGGCGGCAGTTGTGGTTCTTTCTGAGGACAATTTCGCCGCCAATGGCCCATTTTACCACAACGTTTGCAAGCCCCATTGCCGCAGCACGACCGCGTGCGGTGTCGGTGGGTTTTGGTTGCATCATTTGCTTACTCGGTGGACAGATTAAATGACCAAGCGCACTGTCCGGCGCGACCGATGGTTTCGCTTCTCTAGTGGTCAGCGCGGAAAAACGCGCTTCCATAATCTTCACGCAAACTTTGAATCTGCTGCGTTACCAGCTTTTCAATCGAAGAGTCAGTCGGTCCCTGCGGACCAGATGCATTACCGAAAAGTTCTTAAGCGCACCCAGGGATGGCTCCGGGGCGACAACTTTACGCACTCGCTCTTCTTCACGTGGTCCTTCTGCACGGCGTCGATTATCACCATCCCAGCTAACCGGCCTTGAAACTGAACTTCCAATCTACATCTCAAGCTGAGCAGCCACTTTTACCACCTGCTTCAGGGTTTCTGGGGCTGGGACGGCTGTACGTATTCTCAGCTTAATTTCTTCGTTTTCGAGAGCATTAGTGAACGCCTCTCGGGTGATAGTTTCTGCTAAAGGCTCCGCTGCAGAATGGTAAGCCTTAGCCAATAAATCTCAAACTTTATAATGCAACTGTTCAAGCGACATCTTACCTCGTCTCAGTTGCTGCAGCTCCGTACGGTGTCGCCTCTGTTGACCAACCTTTCCGAAACGCCGTCGGATAAGGTTCAACATCTCGGACACTGACATTCTATACGACAACTCATTCACAATGTGCTCGGCAGGCCTCCGCATGGCTTGGCGCAACTGGACTTTCTGTTCGAGCTCTGTCCATCCATAGAGAATTCGGAAGTCCTCGAATCTCTGAATGACGCTCTCGACACTGCTGTCCCTTCTGTACGGTTCCATCATAGTCATGACACCTCCACGCCATCGCTGCACTTCCGGCGAGTACAGTTCTTCGGCAGAGTGAAACTGACGTATGTCCCGTCGACTCTGTCGCGGCGATCTGGGATCACGACGTGCCGCAACCACTGACCGTCGCGGCGTGTCGTCGAACCCATCCATCGCATAACGACAAAACCCTCCATGCTCAGCTCGACGTCCGTAGCCGATATCTACGCTGGGGCTGCGTAGAGTTAATCTCGGCGTGCGTCGGTTGCGTGTCGCTTGACAACCGTTGTCACACATCGGTTGGATGCCGTCGGTTGATGTCGGTTGACGCGTCGGTTCGCGAACGTCGGTTGACATTGGTTGATACCGCTGACGTCTCAGTTGATCCATGCCCATAACGGTCGGCTACTCCTCAAGTACAGACGAACGGTAACGTGCGATCCCACACGGATGATGTCGGCGGACCGGCTCTCGCTCAGCCAGATGCTCGTAGTCAGTGTGTACGCTCGGGCTGCGTAGAGTTTAACAACGACGGACGGTTGATCTCGGCGTTCGACGGGCATACATCGGTTGATAACCGTCGGTAGACATCGGTTAACTCGTCGGTTGATCCAACCGATCCAACCGAATCAACCGACTCGGTTGACTACCGTCGGTCGATGTCTGTTGGCGCGGTCGAGTGGAATATGACGATCCATCGGGTTCACGATGCTCTGTATGACGTCGGAGATCGCAGTGATCAGACGACGCGGATATAGAACGTTCAACGTTCACTTCGCGCTCCTTCCTCGTAACTTGAACAGAATCAGACGGTCCCATTAGATGAGACCCAACGGCAATCTGCCGTCGACGTGTTCGCATCCTCGGCTGTACAGACGTCTCCGCTCACCATCACGCGAGTATCCCTGTCGACCGACTTCCTTCGCTAGATTCTCCCGACCCTGATCGAGAACTATATACGTCCTTGTCTTTCACAGTCACGGACTTGGCAGTTGCGCAGTCTTTTTAAATTTCACTTGCCGCAGCTTTCTTCGATCGAGTGCTGATCGTAGACAGAGTCTTCTTGCCCACCGTAACTCGTGGCATCTTTTTCGCCCACTGTTGTTTCGAACTAACATTCACGGATATCAATTATGTTGATCCCACTTCTGACACGAAATTCAATCAACTGCCGTTAGACGATTGAAAAACAGGACTTTACAACAAATTAACTAAAATAGGTGCAGACTCTGGGTATAACAACTTAGGCCTACATTTCTACCATAAATCGTGACAGTTGCGAGGACACAAAACTTTTCGCTGACACTAAACACAGTAATTGTCTTATATTAGGCTGCTAATTTCTCTTCTCATTAGTGTAACTGCTACGACGTTTGTAGAACGAGTTTTTTTCACAGATCAGCATTATAATGCGCCCACACCGTCCAAATATGTCAGACTCGGTGCTTGAGAATCTGATGTTTTTAAGATGCAACATGCAACTGAATTTGCAACTGCAGTTAAGTTGATAAGCTTGCATGGCACAAAATTGTAAAGTAAAGATTAGATGTTTACTGTGAATGGATTGATAAGATTATTGAGATTTTTCTCTTCATACTTTTACATCCAAGCTTCTTCTTCTTCGGCGTATGGTCAAACTTTAACAAGTTGAAGACTCCTGTTCGGACCTATTCAGTATTCAGGGCATCCGCCTTGGCTTTGGCCTTGAAATTTGGTGCATTGGTCCCATCACTGCAAAACACTGTGCTTGATTTCACACGATGTTCTGCATTAAGTATATGCAGTAGACAATTTTGATAACAGATATAATTTTTACACGTCGTAATTTAGATACGCTGTAAACTACACTACAGATACTGCCGAGGGGTAGACGTTTTGTGACGTCATATTTGATCGGGGTCCAAAACAAATGTGACGAAATGTGACGAAGAGGGGGAGTGGATTAATAAAATTATTTCCTCAAAATTGCGTGACGTCATTTATGGACGACCCCACATTAGTTAAGGCTGGACCTTAGGAAGTTAGGATTCACTGTTGCCGGAGGAGCCGACGCAGACGTGGTCGCGGTAGTTGTCGCGATCGCGGTCTTGCAGACGCAAAATTCAAGGATCCGCACATCTCTTAAGCTTCTGCTGGGACTGGGATTTCCCCATTGGTTATAATGGTTTTTCTTTTTTGTTCGACTGAAAGTGAAGAAAAATAGGCTTGCTTTTGCTTTTACGCTGTTTAATGCGTGCGTTATATGATTTTATTTGTTAAAAGTTGCCTTTTAGATCAGAGTCGTATATAGTACGTATGGACCGTGTACGTAACGGTAGCACCAAATACCCGAAAACCTACCGAAAAATACCGAAACAGTTAATAACGCATCATTAATATTGTTGATATATTGTAGGTAGGCTACATCGAAAGGTGACTGGAATGAAGCCCACGAAGTTATTATGCCTGTGTCACAGAACCATGGCAGTACGGAACGGCAACAAAACAATTTCTAATTACTTGAATATTATTTGTTTGTCAAATAACTGCAGTTTAATGGAATATTGTAGCTCCTGCTTGACAGAATTTAGTAAATTTACGTATGTGCGTTAATTTTTTAACGCACGTGAATTTTTTTAACATGCATTAATTTGTTAATGCGATAAGTTAATGTGTTAATTTGACTGCTCCAATTTTCAGTATTTTTCCGTATTTAGTGTCACCTGTACTGATGTGTAACAACCAGACATAAATTTTCACTTCTGAAAGGCAGTAGTGAACACTGAGCACATCATTTTAACCGAAGAATAATGCACGCTAATATTGCAACTAGTAGCTTACATAAATTGCACAAGAAACAAATTGTACTGTACCGGAATACTGATTTCATATTCACTGATGACACTGATATCATTTTGTAAACACCACATTGGTTCACCGGAGATGATCAAGAAGTCATCATAACGGACCAGCTATACACCACGTCATCTTGTCAATAGCCAATGAGGATGGTGGAGTGTTTGCAGAAGTCTCCCATTCACTGCCTGCCCATTCATATTTGCTTGCTGCTTGCTGTATGTCATATTTACGTGGGCACAATAGTTGGTATAGCATACTCACTTGCATTACTTACCATTACTCACTTGCAGCAGGTGCACTGCTGGCAGCATAGGTACTGTAGTGATAGTAAATCTTTTGAATGGACTTACGTGTAGGGTGTCTGTACTGTATAACAATGGTGGCATGACTAAGCCCTGAAAGTTGCCATGTGCATTCATACATGCAAACTGAAGTGTGCACACTCCTTATTCTATAGTTTAGTTATTTGATGATTACTCAACTAACATGTGAGTTTTGAAATTGTTTAAGATGTTGCTTTTAAGTTTTTACACAGTATTGGACAGGGAGAGTTCCACTCTTTAATTTTCAATCCTGAATCATTTAACTGTTCCGGTGGTTTTGGCATAGCAGTCTTTATTGAGAGGAGCAAAGGCATGACTGCCTAGTGCATACGCATGTGCCAGCACGTGTTGAACAAAGAGCATTGTTAGCTTGCTTGTTCAGAAAGTGAGCTTAATGAGCTACTGCTATTGTGTGTCTCTCTGTGTCCACAAGACTACAATGACTTTTTCGGAGTGCTGAGGCATGGATCAAGTACCTAGTGACAGTTTTGGTAATTGAGTTCCAGATCTCATGATCATGGATAACCTGGATTTAGACATTTTGAAGGATTTTTAATGATTTTTTTAGAGGGGTGGTACATGGCTAAGGCCCACTCCCAGGAACAGTTAAATCAGTTTTTGACGGTGATCCAGTTCAGATCTGGATTCAAGTACTCAATGGTGAATTCTTTGTTTGTAGTTAAAAAGTCAATAGCTGTAATTTGGTACTGGTAATCAAGTTCAAAATACTGAAGAGTGGCAGAAGCATGCTTTTTGGTCTGCCATTATGTACAACAATTGTGTGGTGTTTGTTTATTTCAGACACACTACAGCTGATAACTGGTCAGTTGTACCACAGTATAGCATCTGGAGTGCATAATATCAAATGATGGCATCAGCACCGAAGGGTTTTCCGGTTGCCACGCTGGGTGACTGTATGAATGCAAAGTACCAGTGTTGGCAATGTGAACTGGTGCTGAGGAATCCATTGCAGAGCTACTGTGGACATCGACTCTGCAAAGACTGCATGTTGTATCTTGTCAGGTAGTGCTGCCTGCTTTGCTTTTTTACTTTCTTTTATAGCCAGTCACAGTGCCACACGCAAGCATCCTGACCAACTGTAATTTCCTGGGGACTGGGATCTTAAAGGAAAATGTCTAAGAATGACACAAGCATGAATTCATTCTGCCAGTGTTTTCTTATATATAGCAGTTATTTTAGATTAACTACAGAGCTCTAATAACTAGTGACTCTAGCCACAATATTAAGTCTTAGTGGTTGAGTGCATAAGATCGAAATATGGCATCAGCATTTTATAGGCACACTCTGTGTTTGCATGCAGATAACCCTGTGTGGATGTATCAGTTGGTCTTCTGTAGTTGGGGAGGAATTAGACCTCATCAAGGATGTCTTGATAGCCAATTCACACCTGCAATGCTGAATACTGATGCAACTCAACTGTCGAGTTGTGTCAATATCACAAGTGTGAATTGGGCATTATTTTAGCTCTTACACTAAAGACTACAAATAGATGCCTTGTATCATAGGTAACAGTATTTTAGACTAAACAGTGCAGGGCTGTCTTTGCATCAACTTGGAACTTTCTCCAGTCATCTTCTTTGCTTTATAACTTGAAATTGTCTACTTTCTATGTTAATGGAACATTATCACAGAGGAGATAATCATTCAAGACCAGCCAGAGTTTGCTGTGTGCTGCAGATGCAAGTAGGCTGATGAAACTGAAACAGTGATATATGTCTTGCCAGAATGCATGCATTAGAAGATATATGTAATCATCATTTAATTTAGAGATGCGAACCGAACCGACAAATTTAAGTTCAGGTTCTGTTTGGTTCGGTTACTGTTAAAGTTTGGTTCGGTTCGGGTTTGCTTGGTGTTACAGTTCGGGTTCGGTTCGGTCATTTTTTTTGTTTAAAAAATTTTCTTCTAAAAGTGCAAAATTCCGGTCTGAAAATTCCCGTTTTGCATGCATTTATTTGCAAAACTAAAATTTTAAGCACCCATAATCTCTTCTCTTGCAAATTTCTTGCTGTATGTCAGAATTCTGTCGCAAATTTGCATTGTTTGTCGAAAAATTGCCACTTCCTGGCCCACATATACTTTTCAACCTTTGATGTCATGTGTTTTGATCGACTAACTGACTGAAGACTGATTTGTAACAGAAGAATTATTATTGTTGAGAACATCAAGGATGGGTGTCTCACATTTCGACATCAACGTTCAAAAAGAGCTGTTTGCATCAGCAGACATATGGCATATTAAGTGAGACCATTTTTGACAATTTTGGCCAATTTCTGTGTCTGCAGTAGTAGTAGTGGTACTGCTGATATTAGCAAAAGACGTAGTATACTAGTATATAAAATGAATAAAGTACGTTTAATTCTACAGTGCAAATACTATGAACGACTGTAGAGACTGAACTCTGGACTGAACCCATGGTGATGAGTTCGGGTTCGGTTCGGTTAATCAAACAATTTCAGTTCGTTCGGTTCTGTTCATTTTAATGAAAAACAGGGTTCGAGTTCAGTGCGTTTGGTTTGGATTTGGTTAGATTAATTTAATTGAGAAAGATCCCATTAACTTACACAGTTCGAAAAACGTGCAAAGCATTCAACTGGCTGAGGGATGCTGGCCTATCCAAGGCCTATCCCATACGGTCAACAAATTAAGTACCAGATTACAACAGCAAGACTTGAACTTTAACTTTTTGCTTTTTGCTGCCAGCATCATAGACACCAGGAAAAATCAAGCCTAGCATAATCTCATCTTGAGTATTCTGTGCACAGATATATTGATATGATTGAAAAAGTGCAAAGGCAAGCAGCTAGTAGCTAGATTTATGTAAAAACTTGCCACATTTGTTTGACTGATTGAAACTGCGGCGCCTAGTGACTTCTGCTTTTAGGCGCCGTGTATAAATCCGCTTTATTATTATTATTATTATTATTATTATTATTATATTGGGAGAACTAAAACTTGACTGCACTTGCGACAACATGAGTGCATGAGTGATTTCATTGAAGTTTTCAGAATTATGAGAGAAATGAATGATGTTATTAACTTCCTTGAATAGTTTACATTAGCCAATACGGAGCTGATACAAGAAAAAACTTTGAAAAAGAAAAATCGCTAATGTTTGACAAAGTTACGACTGTGGAAATTTGTTATTTCAGTTTTCATAGATCCCATGTTGTTTATGTGGTGAGTGCAGAACTAATAAGGATGGGGTCAGGATCGTGTGTCGACTTTGTGTGGTAGAAGACACAGTGGGAGATGAAAGTTATCTCAAGCAGGACAAGGTTTGTTAATACTATAACTGCCGATTGTCACACATAATCATCTTAAATGTGACATAAACAAGACCAAAATCTGGAACAAAGAGACCAGCACTGTAGAAGTGCTATGGTTATGCATCAAAAAACTTTAAAATTTCGTGAATGTTGGGTGTCTGGTGCCAGTAGGTTGTATGGGAAATTGGGAAGTTTGTTGCATGTATTTACTGCACTTCTTTTACAGTTAAATCAGCTACGTAGACAAATTATGTAAAGTACCGGTAGAAAGATAAAATCTATCTGTTAACTACAAGTATGTTCCATTTAGTTAATGGCCATCGCACATCTAAAACTGCCGTCACCATGTCCGTGTAGTGGCCGTTGCTGTTGCATCACCACCAGGTCAAAGGTTATCATTGCAGGTCATAAACTGAGCAGAATTGTGCAGTCCTGGGGACTTTTGTAATGTTTTTGCCCATTGTCTACAGATGCCTTTAAATACAGTTATGTAGAGGTAAACAACTGTGTGTGTGTGTGTGTATTTCTGCAGACATTTCCTGACAATGCAATTCGTAGAGAGATGTCAACACTTCCTGCTCATTGTAGTTTTGAAGGCTGCATTTGGTCTGGACTGTTCAAAGAATTTGAGGTATTTTCACGACTGTTTATGCATCTCACAGCTTATTGTGTTTGTTGATGTCTGTATAGCAGAAAGTCCATACATTTATCGTCTTTCTACTTGTATTTATTAGATACCTTAAGTAATAAGCATTAAAAAGCATTAAACACAGTATAAGTATAAAATATAATACCTCTTGTTTTTTTTCACTGCACAGGAACACAGTCTGTACGCATTGCATATACATTACACAATAACTCTGTTCTGGTTTTCTTCATTAAATTACTATGTAAGTACTAAGTAACAGTCAACTTTGAGCTTTTTGTAAATTGTATTGTTTTTTTCTGTCACTTTACTGCATTTATTAACTGCCTAACATTATGCCATGACATATGTTTTGTCAGTGCAAATAGGAAATGGTAATGGTAATTATATACCACTATGAAAAGGACTGAAATATAGAACATGAATAAAATCATTATGTACATACCATGTCTGAATTAGCATGCAGTCTTTGCAGAGGCGATGTTCACAGCCACTTTTGATGCTGAGTTTTCAACATCATTTCACGTTGCCAACACTGATACTTCACATTCATACCATGATGCCAGTTTGTTGGAACGTAGAAATGGTTCCTAAACACACAGACATTACAGACAATATTTTAGTTATCTCTACCAAAGTGAACGTAGTTAACACTGGTGGAGATAAAGTAATGACTTTTTCTGTCTGTTCGTCTGTTCGTGCACATGATGACTGCGTGACAACTGGCCATCTTGATAGGCCATATTATGGTTCTTGCCCATCTGTCGGTCTGTCTGGTCATCCACCTGCTTGTCTCATACAGGCAATTTTCTTAGTTGTAGAATAAAAAGGGTAAAAACAAAACTGGCATGATTGTAACTGATGTGCTAGTTTAGGGTTAGAGTTGCACATTGCAGTGGGCGAGTGAGTATAGTTAAGCAGATGGCCACATATTTTGTCAGCACTTAGCTGAGATCTTTGCTTGTGCAGTATTTTGTGATTATCTTTAACAGTGCTTGAGCCATGAAAGATTGTTTGCATGTTGCAGCCACATTATGAGGATTGCGAATACAGAGTCGTGATTTGTGAACTGTGCGGTCAGTCAGTCTTGAAACGTGAGGTACGCTCTCCGTTAGCTAATATTGCTTTGTTCAATAATCAGTTCACTCGCTAAGTTTTTAATTGTTGAAAAGGACTGAAATATAGAACATGAATAAAATCATTGTGTACCATGTCTGAATTAGCATGCAGTCTTTGCAGAGGCGATGTTGCAGCTTTCGTTGCTGAGTTTTTAACATCATTTTACGTTGCCAACACTGATACTTCACATTCGTACTATGAGGCCAGTTTGTTGGAACGTAGAAACAGTTCCTAAACACACAGACAATGTTTTAGTTATCTCTACCAAAGTGAACGTAGTTAACACTCATCATTCATCATTTCTGGCAAGCACCACTAAGAGTGCATAGCGCCAAACGTAGACATCAATCTCCGGAGTGGACGGTTCTGAGCCAGATCAACTGCGTCGTCCATACTGAGGTCGCTGGATTTCAGACCCTGCTGAATGGTTTTCATCCATATGATACGAGGACGTCCCATTGGTCTCCTCCAGTTTCCTGCGGGGGAAGCTGTTAAGATCTGTTTTGCATCTGTTTCACCAGGCATTCGTGCAATGTGTCCAAACAGGGACAGGCGCCTTGACTGGACTATGGCTGAGCGATGGGGTTGCTTGGTTAACACTGGCGGAGATAAAGTAATGACTTTTTCTGTCTGTTTGTCTGTTCGTGCACATGATAACTGCGTGACAGCCCCAATATGTGTGAATTTTTTCCTTATACCAGTTGTAATGGGTGTGCCAATTTTCAGTTTAAATAGTCAAGAGTTACGTACAGTGGCTTCTATCCCCTCAAATTTGGAATCAAAATCGGGTGCAACTTCCCCCAGTTTTGGACTCAGGTTTCCCCAATTTCTGACGCAAGTTTTTCTCTCTATTTTAGGCTTCTTTCCCTCTAGGAAGAAAGTTTTATTAAGGGTGTAGTTTGACCAGTGAAAAATAGGGGGAAAATAAAAAATGGAGGAGTTTTTAAAGGTGTAGATTGAAAAATAGGGGGGAAGTTTTGTTAAGGGTGTATTTTGCCAATGAAAATAGGGAGAAGTTTTGATCTGCAACTTCGTCAAAACTTTTCCCCTATTTTTCACTGGGCGCAAGCTGTGTCCACCTGGTATAGCGATAGAAGCCACTGGTTACATATAGGTTTACGGTTAGTGTTGCATATATCGGTTGTTAATATATCAGCAGTGATCTACATATTTCTCTATTTAATTAACTTGTTGACGTTTTTTTACCACTGCTGCTTTCGTCAGATTGAGTAATTTAATGAACACAGTGAATTTATGTAACCTAACTAACCCAGCTGTTTGTGCGTTGAAGATGGAGGAACATCAGTTGGCAATGCATACAACTGGACCGCGACCGTGTCCATTCGGCTGTGGACAACAGGTAAATGATTCATTTAGCTAACATTACGACTACAGTCTCCCTGTCTGTCTATTCGGCTGTGGGCAGAGTAACAACATGGTGTGGTTTTAGCCGGCTGTTTGCAACCTTGTCGACTGTTGCTATTGGTGACACACTGTAGTCGGTTGAGACAGAACTCAGTTGGCCTGTTGCCATTGCTGTTGCTGTTAGCCTACTACTGTTGCTATAATAATGCAATGCATAATAGATTTATATAGCGCAGATTACAGAAAAAGTTTCTAATCTACTGTTGCATTGAGATTAATGACACTAAGCTCTGAAATAGTATAGTTTGATCACTTACCTTGTTGAGAAAGTGAAAGTGAAAGTGTTGTTGCTAACTTTTCATCGAGCTGTTGATGTCAATAAATGGCGTTGCCAGCTGGTGTCTGGACAATGGTGGCTCACGAATGATCAATACAACCAGCCTATTGCCCATTGGCCCACTTAGCCAACCACACAGCTATTTTGGCTGCATTCACTCAATGTGTTCAGGGCATGCTATTTACTCAATGACTATGCAGTGTGGCTCGTAAAAACTGAGCTTATTACACTTTATTCCAGGTTTCTACTTAATGTGAAGACATTCGTGCATGATTCTGTTCAGACCACCAATTTCTTCTTAAACATTTTTTTCAGCATACTAGGTTTACAACACATTAAGGGCTATTCTGGTGTTGATAAGCTATAGACAATTGATGTATTACTTGCTTATCTAGCTACTTATTTATTTACTTATCTTACAACAGTTTTTACCAGATGTGTAAACTATGATGCATCAACTGGTTAACAGATGGAAACTTTTTGTCATACATGATCTCAAAATAGCATAATATGACATTTTCTACATAAGCATGCCTCAATGCAATTTCTTTGGGACTGGGCGTAATAAAATTTTGGACCTCATAAACATTTTGGTTGGCGAAAACAGTTTTAGGTGTTGAAACTGTTCAGCTCCGATGATTTTATTACACGCGACAGCACGAAATGCTTTGTGCATTTTTGCCATCATCTAGGTGTCTCCGTCCGTCTGTCCATCCATCCATCACACCCTGGCACTGTATCAAAACAGCAACACCTAGAATCACGAAATCTTTACAATGAGTGGCCCCAAAGACTAGTTTTTTTGTGACAAAATTTTGTACCCCTGGGTGAGTGGTTTCTCATTGAACAATGGCATCAAAGAAGGATGCCCCTCTAAGAAGACGATATTTTGCCGGCATTGGCTCATTTAGTGTGAAAACGGTTGCAAATAGGTACAGACATGCTGCATATCATAAAAAGCAGTGGTGATGGGCTTTTTAGTTTTATCAACATCGATGACCTTAAATGACCTTGGACCCCCAAAAGATGGAATTTTGTAAATTTTTTGCAATTTCAACCTGTGACACACATTTTAAGAGTGAATTGCATCGAAAATGGCTAGAGATAGACCAACACAACCTGCATATAAAATTTTTAGCATTAAACGCTGATTTCAGCAGTCCAAGTCGCGACCCCCTAGGTTCAAGGAAGCCTGCACAGGCAGGCATCAAAGACGGCTACCCCCAAAAAGTGGTTATTTTATCGCTGTTAGCTCGTGTAGAGTGAAACCAGTTGCAGAAAAACACAGACATAGTGCTTATCATAAGAAGCACTGGTGATGAGTTTTTTAATGGTGTCAACATCGATGACATTGAATGATCTTGAACCGCCAAAATGGAAGGTTTTAGTGTTTTTCTTTGCAATTTTCGGCTGTGGTGCACATTTTGAAAATGAATTGCGCCAACATGGCTGGAGATAGATCTGGATAACTTGCGAACAGGAACTTCTAAGGCTGTCACGCGTCTTATGAGCTTTGCTCAAATTACTTGTAGATGTTAAAACTGTTCAGCTCGGATGATTTTATTATAGTGCAAGTTCATTAGTCCAGCACTTGGCACCTTTGATTCTGTGAACTGAATTAAATGTAAATGACTGTATATGCTGAATGATGCTTTGGACATGACTGTGAACATTAATTGTTTATTCAGCATTTTTTTTGTTCATTTTTATTTATGTGGAGTTAAAGGGCTTGCAGGTTGTCATTGAGGTCCAGTTATAGTCAAGTGTTTTTGTACATACACGCTTAATGGTCTTGGTGTTTATGGTGACCAAAAAGTTTGTCTTTTTGCATATTTTTATGTCATCTTTGTCTCGACTAAGAAGTTTCAGTCTTGGTCTTGAGATGATTTTTTGTTCATTTTTGGTCTTTGTTTTGAAATGGTTTTGTGTATTGGTCTTGCTCTTTTGCCAACGTCATTGCTGACTGAATCAGTGAACTTCTTGCCTATCACATAGTGTGATACTAAAACTCCAGCTTTTATGCTACAGTGTATGCACTGAATGCTCAACGTGTTGCACTAGTTCACTGCACAGTTTCAGTTGATGCTGACTGATCTGTTACTGTTATGGATGTATCACTCATTTGATGGGCCTAACATCAGTGGGGGCTCTTGCCATCCACTTTTTTGGTTAAAAATAGATATTAGAGACTCAGGAAAATAATTAAAATTGTTGCCACCAGATCTCATATTTTGAGGCTATAATGCACCAAATTCAATTTTGGTTGGGGTTCCACTCCAGACCCCACTAAGGGAACTCACAGCAGTCCCACCAGACTCTGTTTTGGAAGGAAGGGGAGAAAGAGGGGAAAAGAAGGTGGAGGAAAGGGGAAGAAAGGGAAGGGAGTGGAGGCGAGGCCCCCAATTCACATTTCTGGCTATGCTACTGCATCACATGATATCACACATTATGTCTAGTACCGGTAACAACATACGCTCAGTCACGTTATGTCACGTGGTTTGTAACAAAATGTGATTCATATGGTAGTGTTGGCCCATCCAAGCTGTTATTTGAAGTGAACCAAAATGACTTACCGGTGAAACAGGGCTGCATTTAAACCTGATTAGGCTGTGTTCTGTAAAAATGTAGCTCAAGGCCTTCACATAAATTTTTCAACATTAATGTACAAAAATCTGCCATGAATGCATTGTTGCAAATGTAACTTCGTTAATTTTTACTCCTCGCGCACTACGTTCCTAACGTAAGAAGAGTCAAGAGTGAGCTCCCTACCCGACTATAATAGAGGGTCGCACGTAAACTTCCCGAGCGGATTTTTCGGCCCAAGCAATTTTAAGTGCTTTCCTGGTTTCGAAAATGACTTTTGACGCTAAAACGGGAGGGGCAGCTTTCACTTTTAGTAATTGTTATTATTTTGTCATTTCTCCAAACAACACTCCGCCTGTTGACCTCTGGAGAGAAGCATTGTCACGTGGATATTTAGAGGTGACGCTACGGTCCTCGCCAACTACGCGTCAACGACGACGACGATGCTTCCATTTTAAGAAGGTAAAATCACTGGATACGCCCAAAAATGAGGTGACGTATCCCCATGTCATTAATGGACTGACCCGCATGGGTATTCGTACATGAATGTGTTGTGTATTGTGCTAATGTGATGTAATCGTTATTTCTCAGCGAGTGATTAGACTATGCTGACGTCGTCGTTGTGCGTCGTCGTCGTCACGCTTCGCGTCGTGCGTCGTCGTCTGTCGTCGTGCGTTGTCTTACGTCGTCGTCGTCAGTTGACAAAGCACAGTGCTTGGGTAATTTTGGTGATGACGCCGCGCGACGACCACTCATGAAATTCGGGTAATTTACGATGACGCACGCCAATCTGACGTATAGTTTTCGAACCCTAGTAACGGTTGGGCAGTGGCTTGGCGCCCGAACGACCGGCGCTTCAACAACGTTGAAATGGCGGCGCCTAGGCAGCGGCCCACACACACAGAATCCGCAGTAAAGGTGGTGACTGAGCTCCAGTGCAGCATACCTCGGTCTGTGAGAAATTTTTTTTTCTAATTCACGTCTATGCCGCATTGCCGCTGCATTCTTAACGCCTTAACCCAAAAAATAAGCTGAGGCGAAAAAATCTTCGCCAGTAATAATTACACAGCAGGGTGCCGTGTGTTGTCACCGGTTACAAACGTCGACGTGATGTTTTTTAGCTGTCCTTACCTGCATGGGTACATCGACGGTTGTAAGTCATGATGAATATCACTCGATGAAAAGCTAATCGAATATGATGACTGTAACATTGCCGCGTTCAGTGCACGCGTTGCTGGCAGAATGCTAGCCCGACGTTGATTTATCTGCTGGCCTACAAAACAACCGCGTAACTCTAGCTACCAGTTGACAGTGGCCGATCCAGAGAGAGGGGACGAATAGAACAGAGGCGCTGCCGACGCTGAAGGGGAACAGTGTGAATATGAAAGGCAAAAAAGTTTCAGTTTGGTGCTTATTTTTGTCACAATTCTGTACATTCTTAGTTATTTTTGAACGTTGTTCCTGACGGGGAGAGGGGTTGCTCGGTCGCTCCCCTGTATTCGCCACTGCCAGTTGGACCGTTAAGCTTGACCGTTGAGAATCTGAGAATACGTTCCTGGTTCAAATTGTCGTTCTGCGCATTCTTACTAAGTCACTGTTCGAATCATTCAGTACCGAGAACACAGGGCATGCAAAATTCAAGCTACCCGCTATATTAAATTAATATGCCATAAAGATGACAACGCTAAACGGCCAAACACATTCAAACGCTTGGTCATAGAACTATGATTGTGCATGTTAGGCTGTAGGGGGTAACTTAAATTAAGCCTTAGTTAACGCCTTATGCGACGGCGCTAGCGGCTAGCTCTCGCGTATGCTATAGCGCGTATTAGCTATGGTAATTCTATCTTGGTCTCTGTTTGTCTTGTGTCTGTCACGTCCCGGTACCGTTCCAAGCCTAGGTGAGTCTTCTGGTTTTCACCATATGATATGTTTAGGGTCTCTAGTGTTTTGTGACAAAATTTCACGCCGCTGATTTCAGGGGGTCTCCTCGAACGAGGAGGCGAAAGAGGGACACCCACCCTAAAATGACGTCATTTTGCCGCTGTTGGCTCGTCTGCCGTGAAAATGGTTGCAGATAGGCACAGACATGCTGCTTATCATAACAAGCACTGGCAACGAGCTTCTTAGG
>Ga0056128_1004885_pt1 | contig 16829 bp, 9 predicted proteins | sample WorMetLIZISLAND2_FD_71113 | JGI IMG/M metagenome (GOLD analysis project Ga0056128, IMG submission 71113) | Marine gutless worms symbiont microbial communities from Max Planck institute for Marine Microbiology, Germany - Olavius geniculatus... ... | reverse complement strand
AGTAGTAGTAGTTGTAGTAGTATTCTTTTTATTTCTTTGAAATACAAATTTTTAAAAATCACTGTAACCTGAATATATACTGTGCAAAAACATATCTTATGGAACAAATGTAGATATTTTATTTCTTTTTATTTCTTTTGCTGATGCTGCCGGTGTGGCGTTTCGTCTCACCCAAGTTAAAGCCACATTAAAATACTGCCAACTATTAACTATCTAATAAAGCTAAAATAAATAAAGGTTAATTCTATTTTCAGTTCAACGAACTGATAGAAGCAACGCAAAATTTGCTACTTTCAGTTCAGGGAAAACGGATAACGCCCGACGGCGCTTAATCATTTTTCTCAGTTCATCTTGTATAAAAAAAGAACGTCACTCTGCACAAGTAATGGTAGATCTATAGCATCACTCTCCACCTGCACAGATTTTATCTCAGCAGCGAGCGCCAGTAACGAGGAGTTTACTAAAACTCAGAGTTAAAGGTCCTTCTACTTTAGAATTAGCGAATCTATTTACCATCTCTAATGCAGTAGGCCTACTGGTGGCGGTGTGAAATTAATAGCAGTGCGGCTGGACTGATTTCAGTAACCCAATTTGCTGCACTTCAGATCGCCGAACTGCTTGTACTGTTAGTAAATTCTGATTCTTTCAACTCAGTTCAGCGAACTGACGATAGTAATTTTAGTTGCCAGTCTCTCAATTCGTGAACTGACCGTAGCACTGAGCATAAATAAATCTAACTTGCACAATAAAATTTTAGTTCTATGCTGTAAGTACGTAGGCCATTATGGCCCAATTCTGCCATTGTCCAGCTGTGAGTAAACCGAAAGATTTTTAACCTTTCAGTCTTAGTATTCTGAAAAGATATGAATAATAATTGTGGTGCTTAATCATTTTTAGTCCATCTTGTATAGAGAAAGAATGTCGCTAGCTCTGCACAAGTCATGGTAGATCTATAGCGTCACTCTCCACCTGCGCAGATTTCATCTCAGCAGCCAGCACTGGTAACGAGGAGTTTACTAGAACTCAGAATTAAAGGTCCTCCTAATATTTTTTCTATTTTAGAATTAGTGAATCTGTTCACCATCTCTAATGCAGTACTGGTGGCGGTGTGAAATTAATAGCAGTGTGGCCGAACTGATTTTAGTAACCCAATTAGCTGCACTTCAGATCACCGAACTGCTTTTTAAGTAAATTTTGATTCTTTTGATTCAGTTCAGCGAACTGACGATAGTAATTTTGGTCACCAATCCTTCAGTTCGCCGAAATGACGGTAGCACTGAGCTTACAATTTACCTGTTCAAGTGCTTCAGTGCTACGCAAATTTCAATACACATCACTACTTTCAGTTTTTAATTTTTATTAGGAAAAAATACACTCGTCACAGAACAAGATCCGCGTCAGTCCGCGACCGCAAAAAAAATCCTGCGGATCTTGGTCCGCGGATTGACTGGTCCGCAATCCGCACATCTCTGGTGATGATCCCATCAGTGCATTTTACATCTTTTATGCCTAATTACACGTTTTATTCATTCAGTGCACAAACAGTGTGTTACCCAGAGACATTTTCATCAACAGACAGACTGCCAACTTATGGCCGGATGTCGTACATATATCGACTTTTGCACTATACATCAAAAGTTCAAAACAGGTGATAAATGTAAACAAAACCACCTCACGTGACGCCAGTACATTGTTGTCGGAAATTAACAGGCCGCAATAAACTATCGGATTTACCGCGTTTGTGCGTGAGAAGTTGAGAACCGCAACTGAGGAGAACCGCGAGTGCGTGACTGGTTTGCGAATGGTCTGAGATCAGCATTTCTGCGGTACATTTAGTAAAAGAAAAATAGCTAGCACTGAAATAGGAGAAAAAAAATCCCCCGATTTTTCCAGGCATAAACTTACTTTAGGTTATCGCAAATTCGCAACAAAAAGTAATCGTAGGTCTAATGGTAATCTGAGAGAGCGCTCTAAGCTACCCAGTGGGCGACTTCACTTTTTGACTTAGACTTTCGCTAAGACTTTCGCTGAGCCTAAAGTTACCTACTTAGACCGAAGTTTAGACTCAGGGAAAGTCGATTCGCTGAGTCCAAAAGTACCTACTCTCTACTAATTAGACCGAATTTGAGCCGAACTAACCTAACCTAAAGTCGGTTCGATTTGCATGGAAGAGATAGCTTTGGCCCTTAGGGCCTAACTTTCGTTGAGCCTGAATTCACTTCAGCTTTTGATTAATTTCCTGTTATGTTTGCCTGTTTTTCCGCCATTTTTAATCGTTTTGGTCTAAGTCAGTAGACTTAGACCAAAGTTTAGTTGAACTGTGGTCTAAGTACAGACTTTAGCGTTCAGCTTTTTAATTCGCTCAGCGAAAGTCTAAGTCAAAAAGTGAAGTCGCCCAGTGTCACCAGCAGTGTTATCAAGGACTTTGTATTTAATGCCAATTGGACTTGGGTTAATTGGAACTAGGCAAAGACGTTAGATATTCTAGAATATCTAACGTCTTTGGAACCAGGACTGGAAACAAGAAAGCCCAGCTGTCGCTAGTTAATCTACAGCCCATACAGTTCCGGTTACAGTACGGACCTTTAAGGTCATCCAAAATCGATTATTTTCATCTTACCTAAAAGGGCGTATGCCACTACCTATTATTGATTAATAGTAACCTTGGCCCTAGGCCTATCTCTCGCCGTTTCGGGGTGCTCACGATTACGCGCAGCACGTTTCCGCGCAGCGCCAAAATTACCTTTTTCCACGTTTCAGCGCGGTCGACCGGCGCGAGCGCCGCGCTGAAAAGTGGAAAAAGGTAATTTTTGGCGCTGCGCGGAAACGTGCTGTGCATTACGATCAGCCTACATTTAGGTTAACTTATCATCAAAGAGTCGCCGATTGTACACGTTATCCTGCCTAAGTTTGGGCGAAGGGTTTCATGAATATGCTGAGCTGAGGCTGTTGAACTGATCGTGAACTAGCTGATTTTAATAGATTGGCTATGCTTCTGTTATTTGTCTGTATCATGCATTACTTCCGGCTGACTTTTGTCTGTCAGTTTATCATTGTATATTAAATAAACGTGTTCATAACACTTATCTCTGGCATATACTGACCTATAAAGGTTTCTGAGTAGGTCTACGGCTAACCTAATGGTGTGACTGATGGCCGTGACTGATCTGCGACTGACTTACTGCTGATCTGTACGATTATAGGATGCTTCTTCAACAGCTCTCGAATCAGCGGACTAGGTTTTCATTATCCTAATCTATAAATTAGTTGATCGATGTAAAATGAACAAACACAGCTTACGTCTTCACGAACTGCTATTGTAATACAACAGCAAATTATAATATAAAATACCTTAACGTCTTTAACGGCATGAGTCGTTTACAAAGGCTTGAGCAGAGAATACACGGAAGCTGAGCAGCACGTTTCCGAGGTGGCCAGTTATCCGTTGAAAAACGCACATAATAATAATAATAATAATAATAAAATTTCATTAGCCGAGTCATACGTCGACAGAGCATCTCACCAGGCAGGTGCAGCAGCAGAGTTGGCGGCCACTCGCAAAGAGGACAAATATGTTGATCTTGGCACCGTTATATCTTTGAGCCCATTGCCATTGAGACCTTGGGAGTTTTCAACGCATCAGCTCGCCAGCTCCTGGCTGATCTTGGAAAAAGAATCTCAGTTAATACTGGCGAGGCTAGAGAGACCAGTTATTTATTTCAGAGGATTTCTGTTTTGGTGCAGCGCTTCAATGCTGAGCTGTTGCACGACAGTTTGCCGGCCGCTGACTGCACGGACTGACGATCGTACCCACCTTTGTATTGCGTGGTTATTTTTTAGGCTCCCTCGGAAACGGAGCACCGAGGGTAAAAAATAATAATAATACTGTCATCCGTGACATTGCTGTGGTGATAAGCACTGGCACCAGCCTGGGCCTTCACCTCCAAGTCATCAACGTGGTGACGCGTGAGCTTGTGCATCCCCAGGGCAGCGGTATAAAGTCGGTGGTCTTGGGCTCCTTTAAGTCAATAGCGCCAGACGAAGCCACGTTGCTTGGGGCCCCGTTGTTGCCAAGCAAAAGCCTGCACACAGCGCTGGATACGTGCTGCTCCAATTTATCGGAAGCTATCGGTCGCCTGGGTCACATCGAGGCCGATGACGCGCTGGCTCTGCATCTGGCCACTCATCACTCGCTCAGTCACTTTTACTTTCTCACACCACAAGTCTTTGTGATGGCTTCTGCCTCAAATCACTTGACAGACAATTCAACACGTTGTTACACACAGCCACATGATACAGGCTAGGATTTACAAGCAGTACAGCTTTACAGTTCAGTCAAATGTTAAAAAAAAATAAGCAATGGTTTAAACATTCATGCAACGTAGTTTGAGGCAAAATATTCAACGTACAAAAAACAACATGATGACGTCAACAATGGATTACAAAACAATAATTCTTACAAAAACTAATACTTGATGAAATACATATACACACAGATATCATATACAATTAGCATATGTCACATAATAAAGCACAGACGACAGTGACAAGTTGAAAAACAGTCTGCATAGAAATAGATAACTGAGAACGACGACACTCACTTACTACAGTGTACATTAGGGATACCAGTTAATAGCGAAAACTTTTTCTGAAAACATAGAATTTGTGTTGATGCAAAATACAGTGCAAAATATGCAGAATTTGTACATATATACGGCATAGATGCAGCACATAGATGCATTCTCATATGGGGCAAAAATTACAAAACAAGCTACAGAAAGTATTTAACAGACTTTGGCGTTTCAGAAAATGCACAGAATTAATGCGATTGCACATTCAAAAATATGTGTAGATGTGCAATTTGTCACATACTTTTGCACATGCGAGCTAGGAAATGCTACAGCATGTAGAAAAATATCTGCACATGGACTATGGAAGAATGTGCATTGTGCAGCATACACTGCAACTGCACGTTTGTAGATTGGTATCCCTAACTATCCGACTAACTACAGTGTGTGCAGTTCAGACACATAGAGATTGCAATAAAGAAATGTCAGCAACAGGCAACAGGCCTGCAGCCAGACTTTTTCAAAGGCGGGTTTGACACTAGCCTATACTGCAGTCCCCACTATGGGAACACTGTAAGCCCACCCCAAAGAACAAATCCCGGCCGCAAATACTTTTTTACGCATTTTGAGCTCAAAAAACAGATTTGCTGGTGACATTTTTGGTTATGTTTATGCAACGTTTGCTGGTTCCAGCTGACTGGGGGTGGAGAGGGTAGAGTGGAGAGGATCCAGGCCTGTGCAACGTGTTAACAAGTGAGTGAGTGAGTAGGGTTTATCATCCCACCCGACACAATATAGGTCATTTCGGGGACAGCCTTTCCAGGCAAAATTGCACACAGACACATAGTAATGGAACAGTAAGAACACCAGTCAACACTTAACATAGCTCCATAGCTCTGAGGTCAGTTTTTGTATGAAGAGCTATACCATACAAACCTTTAAACCAGTCAACTCCACTACAAACCACTGCAACAATCTCCACATCGTAAAACAACTACATTCTCCTGACGAAGACTTCCGGTGGAAGTCGAAACGTTGAGGTACAAACAATTTTTTGGTCGTAATTGATGAATTTATTACTGCAACTACATTAATATACAAAACTAAAGCCATAAAACTGAGTAACAAATGTACGATAACAAACAAAAACCGTTTTTGGTTGTTTTGTGAAGTCAAACTAGGTGTGAAGCATTCTAATAATATTTTGTGCTACTCAGATAAACAGAATAAAACTGTCAAGGTTAAATACTGCCCGATAGGTTGTCACAGCACATGTTCGTGCAAAATTTCATCAAGCTAAGTGCAGCGGTTCATTAATTAACGCGTTAACAGAGAAAAAACTCTGCAACGATGCTGAAAACAATACTGTCATCACTTCCATGGGCAGTAATAAAAAACACATACCCTGACTAATAGATAATATACAGAAGACACCATAAGATGATAATAGTAATAAAATTCACATAGTGTGCTAACGTTTTACAAGATGTAAGTGCTGTAATGCAACACAGGTGCTTTAATGCAGATATAACTCAAATTTATCCACAGCAGTCTACGTAACAAGTCTACGTAACGGGCAGTCTTGCACAAGTAGCATCTGACAGACAGAGACAAAACAACATTGCAGCAGAGCATGCAACTTTTCTGATCAATGTTCTTTGTACATTCAGACCAAACACAGTCTTTAACACATGGTTTACATAAAACAAGACACAATGACAGCATAATTTCTCAACCAAAATTATCATTAGGGCCCATAGTTTTCCGCGGTAAATTTTGCCAAATTCAACAGGCCAGTTCGCAAAATTCCGCAACTCACCGTGGCAAAATTGTCCAAATTCCGTGGCTTACAGCGGCCTTACGTTTGTGCGCAAACTAAGCTTTATTCTGTTTAGAAAAAACTTCAATTTTTATGCACGAAAGCAGCCACTGCTTTCAGCGCATCTTAGCCATCGCAATTCTGTCCGTCCATCCATCCGTCTGTCTGTCTGTTTGTCCGTCTGTCACATGGGCGGATCAGTCAAAAACGGTGCAAGATAGGATCACCAAATCTTCAACATTGACTGCAAGGAAGACTTTAGTTTCAGGAACTGTAAAGCTTTTCCATAAATTCGAAAGGGGTCACCCGGAACGAGAACGCCAAATGAGAGGGGGTGGGCAAAATTTGCGATTTTTGGCCAATAAGTCGCTGTATCTCAGTAACGATGCAAGATAGGGCCTAGGTTACTATTAATCACTAATAGGAAGTCATACACCGGCTCTCGATTGGCGCCGAATTCAGTGACCTCGAATGACCTTGAACGCCAAAATAGGGGGTTTTATGGATTTCTTTGGCGATTTTGGGCTGCAACACAAGTTTATATCATTCACAAGGTGGCGCCATGTTACTATCGTTAGGCATATGCGATCCAGATACAGAATTTGGTATTTGTATATTAATTCAGCGTGAACACCGCAATTTTCACCTAAACTACTGAATCGGAACTGCTATAGGCTTTCGCGTGTCCCGTGAGCATTGGCTCAAATTTCTTGTTGAATGTTGGCATGGCGCTCAGTTATGCTAGCAACATACAAAGGAAATTATCGATGTTTTTTTCTTTTCAAAAGTGCAATTTGTCGATTAATCACACTGTCTTAATTTACGATCGTGCCGTACACGATGGTGATTATTAGTAGGGACGCAGTTTTAGGCAGTTAAGTTTGATTTTTCTCCGTGATATGGTTAGTTTAAAGCCGACGATCATACTAATCATCGGTCATTTCTTAATTTCTGTAAAATTCTGCGAAATTCCAAGGCAATATCAAAATTCCGCGGAAAAGGGCAAATTCCATGGCTCAGCTCGAAATTCCGCGGCCTGCGGAAAACTGTGGAGCCTAATTATCATGGGTGCACACATTTTTAAGGTGATAAATTTGCTAACACTGAGAAACCACTTGTTTGTGTTCATCAGGTGGCAGCATAGGGAGGGCTGACACTTAGGCTGCATTTTGCAATTGCATGTTTTGACTGTCAATCTCCCATACCCCTCAGGGTTTGCAACTCCATCTGAAACATTGGACCCGCCCACTGTTGTACCTGCCAGGTGGCATCTAAGTCAGTTGAATGCTTTAAGCAGGGCGCACGAATGTACAGACAAACAGACAGACAACAGACAGACCATGCTGTGGAAAAACGTGTAGAAATGAGCAAAAATGCAACAGCATTTCCTCCTAAAAATCAGGCGCATGCTCGAATTATTCAGTGCTACCCTGTTCACTTTTGGACTTGCCTTGTTTTTGACTGAGTTTATTTCGTGTACAAAGCTGGGTTCATTATTCAACTCGACTCAGCCGATTACGGTTACCCCACTGAAATTCCAGGCTCAGCTAATGCCACTGACTGTACATGAAACATCTGCCTTCTGCTGTCTTTCCAAAAACAAAGATTCCGATGCAGATCACACCACTGGCATATAGAATGACATAAAATCTTATTCACAAACCATATCCATAAAACGATTAGGTGGCCATTGCCATCAATCAAAATACACTTTTTGGGGAAAAAATAAGAATGTAAAAAAATGATCTTGGAACTGACCTACGGACTTCTCAGCATGGTTTGGCCCGCAAACAGCCAAGTGTGCACACACGTCTGACAAAATTAAACTAACAACAAACAGTAAATATGACGACAGTTGTAAACACAGTAATATCAGCGGCAATGTAATGACAGTGCAGACACGTGTTACTGCAGCGGATGTATAAAAGCACAATGACGGAGACTGATGATGTGATGAATGATGAATGAACTATCCACAGCTAGCCACAGGTCTAGATGTAGTGCGGAGTGTCCTGTCCTGTCAGCAGACGATACACTGATGTCTGCATGGTCTTCATGTGGATCTAAACCAGGCACAAATACACTCGGACATTGACAATGGATACTTCACAAATACACCCTGTCAATCTCTCATCGTTGTCACCGGATATTTACAGTGCATGAGTACACTCAGACAATGTCAGTCTCTCGTTGTTTTTATTATTACATACTCGTAAAAACTGTGAACAGCAAGACCAAATTCATGCCGATTCGTCAGCTAAACTTCACAAAAAACTTACCAATAAATCAACACATACGAAAATCTAAGAGTAAGAGTAAGTGCAATTAAAAAATATATAAGATGCATAAGCTTAACTAAGCTACTAACTTAAAAAGGAGTTAAAAAAATATTTTAAAAATCTTAAGAAAAGGAAATGTCGAAACTTGGTCCAGAAATGTCTAAACTTGATCAGAACTCCATCTCCATTTATACGATGACTACCCCTACCACACTCTACCAGCTATTAGTCGGAAGTATAATAATCACTTATTCTACTGTACTGGTTAAACTTATCAGTTTACAGAACAATGTAACAACAAATCACCAAACGAAAACAGAAAAATCATTTGGGACTGAATCATCATGTACAACAATCCCAAGCAGCCCTTACAGGGCAAGCCATTAAGAGTAAGTAAATAAACAGAAACATGTATGCAAGATGAGCATCATTTCGGGATGTCTTTGGCTCTTGGTGATTTCGATGATTGACTTTTTGAACTAAAAACTGGCACAACATTCAGTCACTCTTACAACAGGAATCGTGCATGCCAATCTTGGTTTTGTAGGCATTTTTGTCTTCAAGTTAAAACCTTGTAAGGGACACAAAGATGAGCAGACGAGCAAGACACCTAATACAGCCTATGAGGACACTTACATAACAGACTGCTTGCATATATTTGACATACAGGGCAACACAGACACAACGAATAAATACAGAGTAAGTAACGTATGTGGCAGAACCTCGCCGACGGCTGTAGCTAACATGCTGACAATCTTCTCATGAGGTACGGCAACAACAGACTGCCCGTTGATTTCAATGATACGATGACCGACCCTTACCCCACCGCGCTCGGCTATACCTCCTCGCAGCAGGCTACAGATCTGAGATCACATACATCAAGGCTTTCATCATTAGCCACAGATATCTATATTATTACCAGCTGCTGTAAATGTCATTAATATAAGAGATTTTTAAAAACACTCACATTCTGGCACATCAGTGGATCCAGTTCTTTGTTTTCGTGATAACTAATTTGCTGACAAAAATTAAACTCGTACTTATGGCATGTTACAACATGAAAGAAATCAGCAAAATGGATATGCCAGTTCAGCTGCATTATGATTATTATTTTTGTTTTGAACCCTTGGAAAAATCCAAAGGTGTCTCAAAAATTAGCTACATCCGCGAATGGACTGACTGACTGACCATCAATCCGGGCCGTCAACTGAAACAAAACCGTCGTGCAACAAAATGGAATTGAAACGAAACAACAAAACTGAAATATTCTGAAACAAAAAAAAGTACCCTCTCAGTCATCCCCAAACGAGTGAAAATCTTCCGCCCAAGTTCAGCCAAAAACTGTCTTGCAGACTCATCCATGGGGCCCAGTGATTCAACTGCGATAGGCTGGGAAATATATTACGTCCCGAGGTTTGCATATTTGGTGATCTTACGCTCAGCTGCAGACTCTGCCTCTGATCCTGTGCTGTTGGCCACTGCATCCAGATCGACATCGCAACTGGACAAACAGCCGTGACATCCCATGTCAGAGGTTTGCTTCCAGCTCATGAAATAAGTGTCATCCCGTCAGGGCGTTTGCCATCAGTTCAGGATATTCCACTCAGTTAATATTATTACTATTTTTTATTTTTATTATTTTATTATTTATTTTTTTATATCCCCAATAGTAAAGGTTCCCGAGGGTTAAAAACAAAAAAAAAGTTATTAGTATTAAAGTCATACAGAAAGTACATAATAAACACAAATAAAAGGAAAAAAATAAAAATGAAAAAAATAATAAATACATGTCTGTATGAAGAGAACATATTGGCTTTCAGCTTTCATTTCAGCCTATTTCATTCTCTGTACACAGCATTAGAAATTGCCGATAAACATCAAGACCACCACCAACGGAAGCACAACATACCGATCGATTGCAACGACAAAGTAGGGATAAGCTACAAGCTTAAAAACATCTCCCTCATCTGCATTTTTCTCTGTTTTGCTGATGAAACAGTTTCAGCATCCTGAAGTACTTACGACGCCATTCTGAACGCTGAACCCCAGCTGATACTTGATGTCCGGTCGTTTGACAAGCACTTCTACGACCGGAGTACAGGAAACAACAAGCAGTCGAACCAGAATCTCCGAGCGAACAGCCTGCGAACAACAGCAAGAAAGGTTTACAGAGCTAGAGCGCATCACCTGCCATATGAGGCAACACAATGTTACATGCCAGCCGACAGAGGTGAAAGTGCCTTGCCTGAAATCCAGCCAGAGAGGCCAGTACTCGAGTCGTTGGTCATTAATCTGACCACAGAGAGAGAAAAAATAAACCCATCGAATTAGTAACAGGGATTGGTGCAGAGCCACTAGATTGACCGAGATCAAACTTTTAACCACTACATGCAGCTGTCAATAACAGCAACCAGAATCACTTCTCATCCTACTTTCAACATATAAGGCATCCTACTTAAGATAATAATAAACAATTAAAATGTTCAATTATTTAGTCGTACTAATTGTGTGATAAACGTGTTTGAAAATTGATGGAATCTATTAACACGACTTCTTTCTGTGACAACTGCTGACACCTACCATATGTCATGTAGCTGGTATGTTCATAAAATATAATCTATAATGTGCGGAAAGTGCGTCTGTCTGTCTGGCCATCTGGCACCTTCTGCGTTGCACGGTTGTGATCCTCGACCATGGCGTTGGAGTCCTTAGGCCTTAGGTGCATGCGCCCCCCACCTTGCCCCCATCTCCTCCACGGGCATCCTGAGGGGGGAAGGGCTGTGTCGCCAGGTAATGGATTGGACCCACCCACAGGGCGGGAACGTTGCTAGTAGAAACAACAGTATAAAGCAATGCTATGCATCAATAAATAAACATCATCAATAAATAAACATCAAATGTAGCACACTCATACTAAGCTAACGATCACCAGTGTTGCCCCAAACATCAAGTCAACAATAAACCATTTTCCTCAACAACATATTTCCGTGACAATTCCCAACACTTCCCCGACTGCTGGTCAGCTACCAGACTTTTCCATTCTGCTGACAGTTGTCAATTCTCCGACAATCAATCAATAATTAACATTTGCATAGCGTCTTGAACGACAGTGCTTAACAACTAAAAATTTCCAAGGCCTTCCAGACCAGTGTTCACCTTGACATAGTTCTGGCATGTAGACAGAGGCAGGCCGACCAGACTGACACCATTGACTGACATGATCTGATCGCCGACGTTGAGTTGACTGCACCTGGCGGCAGCGCCACCTGGCGCCATGCTCGCTAGCACGATGGTCGGCACCATACTGCCCCACCCTGACTCAACTATCACCACTCCCAGCGGCTCGTTCTTCAGCTTCGGTATTATTATCTGCAACACATGCCATGGTCAGTTTTTGTTCAACTGGCCTAAATATATCAACAGCAACAGTAACAGTGACAACAGTACTAGTAAAGAACAACATTCGTGGTGCAACGAAATGTCAAAATAACCAGGAACACACAGAACCTAGATATAGCAGCATACAACGATAAACAGAAGTCTGTGAAGGGCAGTTCTGCCAAACTTTGGTGCCTTTTGTTGACCAAAATTTAATCAGAGCAAGATAGCCCTGTGAAGTGATATATTGCCACTGTATTAAAATGAGCAGTGGTGTTAACATGTTAATCACGGTAATACACTAAATTGGCAGCTAGACAACCAGTACTATAATTCCACCACTGATCTTGCTATAACGATTACAAAGTGTCACACTTGACATAATTTTGTAATTCATAACAAAAGTTTAAAAATTTTTACTGACTGAGTAAATAGTAATGTGTATGTAAAATAGTAATGTATGTATGATATAGAGCTGTCAAATTAATTAACACATTAACAAATTAATGCACATTAAAAAAATTAATCCACATACGCAGATTAACTTAATTTATTCCACTGAACCGCGGTTATTTGACGATCGAATAATATTCAAGCAATTAAAAATTGTTTTGTTGCCTTTTCATCACCACTGTCACGGTCTTGCGACACAGCCACGAGTTCGTCGGTCGTCATTCCAGTCAACCTCTCGATGTAGTCCACCTACAACTTCTGCAATGTGATGATGCGTTAATTCACACGTTAATTCATGCGTTAAAAAAATTAATGCATGCATTAATGCCATTAAAAAATTAACACCTCAACAGCACTAATGAAACACAATAAAAATGAGTTAAACACGCAGTAAAACCTCCACACATATTACAGATATGAAACAGCAGAAAATGACAGTCAAACAGAACAGGTCTAGAATGCAGCACCTCTTTCTGCATGTCTTTGTTTGAGAAAAGGAAAAGCTCCTCTCCAAAGATCGCCTGCTGGCTAAGCACGTCCTGGTAGTCCATCTCCTTCATCAGGTTAGGATCGTTAATTCCGTTTGCCTTGAGAAACTCCATGTATGCTACCTGGAATGCCTGGCTGATTGACTGCGCTATCAGCTGTGCCTAAACGGAAAACAACAACAGTACTTAAACGCCGTAACTTTTATACCAGTTTCAACATAAACCAAAAAAAACAGTGCTGACAGTTACTGGAAAAATGAGTCAGCCCAGTGCTGACATATATGCAGCTGTCCACTTACAGCTGCACAACTCTACCATCAACTTAGACCTTCTCAACTCAAAGTGGGCCAAGCAATGTTGTGATTACATGTAAGACACTTGAACTTAGTAGATACAGACAGACAGAAAGATGAACAGTATGATGTGCTCCTTATTCATATCACCAAATTAATTATTCATGCCAGGGCAGAACAGAATGCAGCATTGAGCTGTCTGATAACTTGTCCGAAAATTTTCATCCATAAATGCAAAATTTGAGGCCGAAAAACCATTTTTGGAAAAACAGAGGGACAAAGTTGAAAGTTTAAGCACCTGCGATCTCATCTGTCGAAAATTTGCAGCTGACAGTCAAAACGTTGCCACTTCCTGCTCTGCGTAGTGTTTTAACCCATGCTGCCGCCTCATCCAAACAGTTTATTTACACAGTCAGTGAGATTTATGCTACTTGTGCAGCCTTCCGACTGAACTGTTTGTTACTGAGTGAATACCGTTCTGTCCATTTTCTGAAAATAAATACGACAACAATGGCCATGTGACAAACTGTTGAGTACGTCGCCAGGTGAAAATGAGAGAGAGATGCAAACAGTTCTGACCTCGTCTGACTCAAAGATATGGCAGCAGATCTTAGTCTGATTGACAGCAGCGGGCGTGGAAGCCGAGCTGGCGGGACTGGTGGCCACGGGGCCACGCCGAGCCATCACTACCAGCAGGTCGCCAATGTCAGCGATGTACGAGATGGTACGCAGTGCGTGGTCCATCATTATCTCCTGCAAATAGTCACCAGCCTCATCAGGCAGAGCTTCATGGCGACTGGCCGAGGGAACTCGGAGATCTTGGTAAATTAAAAAATAATAGATAATCATCTGCAGTAAAACGTAAGACCACCAGGAACTACTGTTCGGAGTGGCCTAATAAACACCATGCTGCGATAATTTCTGGCTGACCATTAATGTAGAGCCTTGGCCAAGTAACTGTGTCAGTTGTCTGTCCGTCTGTAACGGAGGTATTGTGGCTAAACAGTATGTCTTAGTTCTTATCCAAATACTGTCTGAAGAAGCAAACAGCATCACCTGACCTCTAATGTGTTGCACCAATATGGATTCCCTGCAATCCTCATACCTCCAAATTGTCTGTATTGTCTGCAGCCCCAAATACTTGCATTGCGAATTGTGGCCAAACTGTTTCAGTTAGCAGCATGGTTGCTATAAACAGCCTATAAGTACTGACCAATGCCATATCCGACCGTACCATCACCGACCCCTTATAGACATTAGACACCTGTTGTCCCAAAATATGGGTGCCTACCCCAACCCCCCAAATTTGCATGGCACATTAGAGCCAAACTGTATAAGCAGACTGCAGCATGCATGACATTACTCAACTCTGACAACGTGTGCATTAGCGGAAAACAAAAAGAATGGTTACTATTAACAGGCTATAGACATCCACCAATGCCCAATTTAATTCTTTTAAAGCCACCATTCCTCAAATGGGAATATTAACTGTTCCCAAACACTTAACTGCAAATTGCTTACTAGTAATACTTAGAGCATGTCTGTAAGTTGATGTTTGCAAGTTATGTAAGTAAAAAACTATGTTCACACTTGCAGACATTTGGACACAGACAATACCATCAGCCACCCCTAGTGACAGCTGGGCACCTTGTTCTGCGTAACGCAAGTGAGCAGCTAAGCAATTCAAAAGTTTTCTTTAGATCAAAAATGACTGCACACTTTTACTGTAGACAACAATTCTATGCAGACAGTGCACTGCTAAACAACTACAGCTGCTAGGGTAATACCTGGAGGTCGGTGTTAAGCACCATGATCTTTTCAACAGACACAAACAGGTCAACCAGTGTACTTGGTTGACTGGCAGATGACGTGACACTACCAGCTGCTGCTGCTGCTGCACTCTGTTCTGATGCCTTCTGCTGCTTAACACAACAACAACTCAACCAATCATTGAAAATGTGACACAGTAAAAAAATATTACGTTGAATGCAAATATTAACCTTACTATTCGTCGAATAACAAACGCAAATGCCAATACTTATTCAGCCTCAAGAAAACTTCACTATACCAGTATTTAAAGCAATAAATCTGAGTTAATGCTCACGTGATGCGAGAAAGCCTATAGCAGTTCCTGTTCGCAAATTTCTTAATCTATCTCCAGCCATTTCGTTGCAATTCACTCTTGAAATGCGTGCCCCAGCCGAAGATCACAAAAATCAATAAAAACCCTTTATTTTGTGAGTTTAGGGTCTTTCAAAGTCATTGATGTTGATACGACAAAAAACCTTGTCACTAGTGCTTGTTGTGATAGGCAGCATATGCATGCCTGTCTGCAACCATTTTCATGAAAGACTGAAGGAGGTACCACTCTTTAATGCCCTCGTGCGCAGGTTTCCTTGAACCTAGACATTCGAGACTTGGACTGTCAAAATCTATGTTCAACGCTGAAAATTTCATATGCAGCTTGTCCTTGTCTATCTCTAGTGATTTTGATGCAAGTCGCTCTTGAAATGTGTCTTGCAGCACAAAATCACCAAAAAAATTCACAAAAACCTCTACTTTGGTGTTCAAGGTCATCCAAGGTCATTGAATTCGATGGCAATCGAGAGCCAGTGTACGACTACCTATTAGTGATTAATAGTAACCTAGGCCCTACCTCGCACCGTTATTGAGATACAGCGACTTATTGGCTAACAAGTAATTTGAGCAAAGCTCACGAGACGCGCGAAAGCCTATAGCAGTTCCTGTTCGCAGGTAATCTTAGTCTGCCTCCATCTATTTCGTCGTAATTCACTATTTTGCAGCCAAAAATTGCCAAAAAATCACGTTAAATAAATATTTTTAGGGTTCAAGGTCATTCAAGGTTATCGATGTTGACATTCGTAAGAAGCTCCTCATCAGTGCTTGTTATGACAAGCAGCATGGCTGTGCCTATCTGCAACCATTTACATGCTAGACAAGCCAACAAAGTATAAATAACCACTTTTTACAGGGGTACCTCTCATTGATACCCACGTGCGCAAGCCTGCTTGAATCTAAAGGGTCCGAACCTGGACTGCTAAAATCTACATTGCATGCTGAAAATTTCATATGCAGGTTGTGTTGGTCTATCTCCAGCCATTTTGTCGCAATTCACTCTTCAAATGCGTGTCGTAGCGCAAAATTGTGCAAAAAATTCACCAAAAACCCCTTTTTGGGGGTTCAAGGTCGTTCAAAGTCATCGATGTTGATAAATCTCAAAAGCCTGTCACCAGTGCTTGTTATGATAAGCAGCATGTCTGTGCCTATCTGCAGCCGTGTTCATGCTACACGAGATAATTGCGCTAAAATATCCACTTTTTAGGGGGGTAGCCGTATTTGACGCCCACGTGCGCTGGCCTCCTTGAACCTAGGGGGTCAAGACTTGAACTGCTAAAATCTACGTTGAGTGGTGAAAATTTCATATGCAGGTTGTCTTGGTCTATCTCCAGCCAATTCGTCGCAATTCAGTGTTGAAATGTGCGCTGCATCCAAAAATTGCGAAAAATTCACTAAAAACCTCTTTTTGAGGG
>Ga0056128_1004884_pt1 | contig 16830 bp, 5 predicted proteins | sample WorMetLIZISLAND2_FD_71113 | JGI IMG/M metagenome (GOLD analysis project Ga0056128, IMG submission 71113) | Marine gutless worms symbiont microbial communities from Max Planck institute for Marine Microbiology, Germany - Olavius geniculatus... ... | reverse complement strand
GACGAAAATTATTAATCCAGAATTATTTTAACCTGCTCTGAGGACATCTGTATGCATTATGGATGTCTTTACGGTGCCTGAGATAGAGTATGGACTTACAGAGACGGAGAGAAGAGTTGTGGTTTAGGTCTTAGAGTCATAAAGCGTGAGCGCAGACGTCGGTCGGCTTATGGTCGGCACTCGGCAACAGAGCGCCGGAGTGTGTGCATCGTAGGGAGCACATTTGTTTTTACTGCAGCGCTCTCCGAAACGTCTCGCGGGACCTCGTGTCGCGCCATTTGATGACGACGTTACATAGTGACGTGATTCCGACGCCATCTAGCTGCAGAGCGTTGGCTTAGATGACGTCTTTCTCGACAGCCGTGCGCCTCGTCTGCCGCGAATCGAGGAAAAAGTCTGTCCGGGCCAGAAGTAGGGCCTACATGTCTTCACCGTAGACTCCATTGCAGCCGCCTAACCAATTCGGTCATCTAACAACATAGGCGGATTTAGGGGGCAAAGGGGCCATGCCCCCAAGATGTCAAAGTCGCTTTTTTGGCCTAGCATATGCAGTGCATTTCTGCAGTAAAACTAATAATATTTATACTCAATGTATGCATTTTTAGGGGGTTTTCATGCCTAAAAACCGTTTGCTTCCGGGGCTGCGTCCCGGCGACAGGATTCTCGCCAAGAAGTCCACCTTTGTTTTCGGCTTTCGGCCTCAATTTCTGGTCCTTGGGGGCTAGTTTGCCTTTTGTGACTCCGATTTTTGGATATGCATATACGTAAAAGTAGGCCCTAAGCAACAATAAACAATATATAATGCCAGGGGAGTTTAAACCATATAAACCTAATTGAAGCAAACGTTACAAGAAAAACCAGAAAAGGTTTTTTCGGAAAATTAGGGGAAAGTTGAATAGCATTATTATTATGCATTTTTTCATATTATTTACGATATCTTGCAACCAGAAGGATTCTGTGACGCTTAGAATGCACTAAATTCGTTTTTCGCCGCGGCTCCGCCTCGGACCCCGCTGGGGGAGCTCACAGCGCTCCCCCTGCAGAGTCCGGCTGAGGAGAGAGATAGTCTCTCCCCATTCTCCTCCCCGTCGACGCCTGCGGCGTCTTGTCTTGAGTTTGAAGGAATTGCTCCAAGGACTTAGGAAAATAGACGCCCTTGAATAACGCTTTCTTTTTTCGCATGCAAGTCAATCTCCATGGCAGTCTTTGTATTACTGCTGTATTTCTAATACTGTTATGGTCATAGAAAAAAAAACGAAATTTTGCACAGAGTCCAGAAAAATGCGCCATTTTAACCTTAAGATCTAAAAAAATTATAGGGAGGGGGCACTGCCCCTCCCCAGGCCTCTCCTCCTGTGGGGAGGCGGACACCCCCTCCCCACACCCCACTCCCCTTGGCGTCTTCGGCGCTTCTACTCGGCTCGCGCCTTCGGCGCTCGACCTTGCCCTCCCCTCCCAATTTCAACTCCTGGATCCGCCATCAGTTATTGCACAGTTATGTCGAGCTCTATTTGTTCTCATTTGGCAAGCATTGGTAGGCCTACTAGCAGCATTTTGAAGTCCGTTCTGGAGTAACCAGCAGCATGCAACAAACGTATAGTAAAACGTACAGAACTGAGAATAGGGGCTATAGCGCACAACGGCTGACCGAACACATGCACGCCCAGCAAGTGAACGGCACTGCTTTCATATCTTCACGCATTTATTACCTTGGCCTTCGTTGATCTTTGGTGGTAATAATAGTAGGAGTAATAGAAACTACAATGTTTATTATGCTGCCATCACGACAGGGCCATAGGCCGAGTTCACGCGGTTCGTTTGATCAATACATAACAGCTTTGGTCGGGGAGCCAATGACTCTTGAACCAAGCCAATCGGCTAGCTTGGGCCACAGATGTGCTCGAGTAGTTCTCAATCACCATCGCCATTTATTAGATTGTACCACAGACCTATAAATGGTTTTTATATCTGTGAATTGTACAGAAGTTTTCAGTTAGCCTTAGGGATGTGCACGAGATTTTCTGAGCCGAGACCGAGACGAGACTTTGACGCTTCCGAGACTCTCAAGAGTCTCGGGAGCTTCAAAATGTCATGCTGGTTAGCTTCAACGTCTCGCCAAGACGTTTTCCGTGACGTACGGTGAAACACATTGACAATAACATTGACAATACGGATTGATTAACTCGCACCATGGTAAGCGCTTTGTATTTGTGATATTGTGTTTTTTGCACTTTATTTTGACAATTATCACTGAATAATTAACGGCTTGCACTATAAAGAATTGCAACTGCAGTGCATTAGACATGAGCCATTATGTTTACCGCAATTTGCAAGCAACTGAAATTAGTAAACTACAGCTGACTATAGCCTTATACGTCGTCTACATTTGCTGATAGTATTCATTCTGACATCATACACTTTATCTACATTGCGACTAGGTCATTTTATGACGAAAAAAGACTGGCATGACATAATTCTGCTTTATGATAAATAAGTAAATGAAAGAGTAAAAACACTGGAAACGAATATGTCTAAGCCACAAAATGTCATGCTGATTAGTATCGCTCTACCTGCAGCTACAGTATGCACGGCACGCGCCGGCAGGCACAAAACGTCTCGACGAGACGCAATGTCCCGAGACCCGAGACGAGATCGAGACGAGACATTAGTAAGTCTCGAGACCGTCTCGAGACCGAGACGTCTCAACCGAGACCACATCCCTGGTTAACCTAGATAACAGTCGTCACAAATCCAATGTTTTGTTCACATTCTCTGGACTAATATAACGTTAATACTTAATTACTCTATACTTTAAAATGCTTTCTATTGATTTAACTGTGACCGACAATTTTAACGATTATATATTTAACCATTAACAGTTTTAGTAATTAATCACGTGATTGATCGCTTAATTTTCGCAGCTACTGAGTACAATCAGGTCTGCATTAAAGTCTCCTTCATGGAGGTAGTAAAGTGATATATAGCCCAAATGTTACAGCTACATACCAAGGCTGGGATTGGAATCGAGGGTGGCGTACCGGTGCACCGTGCGCTTGTCAGCAGCGTGTATTTGTCTCCGAGTCATAAGAACAAGCGCTGAGCTGCAGACATTCGTCAGTGCACACGCAGCATCAGCAGCAAAAGTAGGCTATAGACGACTGCATTGAAAAGATATCATCTACACAATATCACGTAAGTATAGGCCTACGTCCTGCTGATAACTTTAAACTTGTATTTTTGACCAAAGTATCTCTCTAAATTGAACTGTATTGCTACAGTAATAGACTACAAGCCTTTTGGAGTCGCCTATGAGGTGGAGTTATTTCTACTGTCCAGCATCTGCAAACTGAGTTGTTATCAAAATAACAAGCGATTCACGTAAAACGCAATCAGACGTAGCATCTTAAGTGGTATGCTGCATGTGTCTCCAATGGGCATGTTGGGACCGTGCACTGCTCACCCTATATGCGATCATCATCCATATTTCACCTCAAGATGCTGTAACTATTGTCACAGTTGTCTCATCGTGCTTTTTCGGTTAATACGGTCTTTGTTACATTATGAACTTTTCCCTCCGAAAAAGCACTTCTGCTGTTTATTATTTTGCAAAATATTTGTCTTTGACGTTGATCACACGTATCACAAATACATGTTATATCATATACGCATGGGCTAAGCTATTTCGTAGTGAGACAATTAGATCTGATTGCGATGCTTCAAACCGTTCACTTCACTTCGACCTCAACTTTTTTCCTACATTGATTTTGTGCTCTCAGAGGCCGTCGAAACCCAACTGTTTCATCTGTCGCGTGAATTCCTACGTCATAAACCAAAGTTTGGTGGTAAAATTTCCGTTAATTGGTTTCCGAAATATCATGCTAATAGATTTTTTAAGACGCGCGAACGCGCAGACGGACGGACTGACTAACGGGCAACATAGAACATAACGCGTCCACCGATAGGTATCGGCGGTGGCGGGCAGCATAAAGCAGTATATTGCAGCGTTGATTATCAAAAGGTGCTGTCACATCCACTCAAGCTGTTGTTGTTATTGCCGTTGTTGTTGTTGCTACTACTGTTGCTGCTAAGTATTCATGGTTCACTGCAACTCGTTGGTCACACACTGATTAAGACTAATCTGACGGATTTGTTAGCGGTCGGGCCGATTACCGTCATCGTGTATTCCGACCGTACCATTACCGGTACGTCTTTGACCGTCTCCAGGTCGTCTAGAATATTAGTCGTACAGACGTACACTGTAGCTACTTCACGTTGCGTATAAAAGGAAAACGAATTTTAGGCAATAATAACAAAGGGTAACTGTCCGCAGGTGGCCGCAGTATCATGCACGCAAAACTCAAGTGACCTTCAGTGTAGAGGTTCTTGCAAAATTTTATCAAGTGAAGTATACAGTGGTTCATGAATTATCGTCATAACACAGAAACAGCGACGATGATGAAACAATAACGTTGTCGCTTATACCGCGGACAGTAATAATCACTATACTATTGCTGCTGCTGTTGCAGCTATTCTAACTGAACCATAATGCAAAAACTTCATTGATATATGAATTGAAACATGACCACAAGAACGGTTGTACAGTAGACGTATTATTGACGTTTCGACGTCCGCTGACGTCTTCTTCAGAAATAAGTGTCGGCGCTAGCGACGACATTAATGTTTACAGCGTCGTCGTCGAAGAGTCGACATTCATTTCTGAAGAAAACGTCAGCGGACGTCGAACTGTCAAGTTTTTTAAGAAAAAAATTAGAAAAAGTACTTAATATTCGATAATACGGCCACAATAAGAAAATTGAACAAATATTATTTGAACATGCAGACGCAACGTTCTTTTGTTCGCTCGTTATTTTCCCCCGCTCGTTTACTTTTACTTTCGTGACGATGCATGATGCTAAGCCCTATCTATAATTTACTGTTGCACAGGAGCGGCTGGGATTGCTGCAGCGTCTGCAACTCTGGTAAATAGACCGATGCCTACATCATTGCTGACGTCACTGCTGGTGAGCGTGCTGGTGGTTGACGTCACGGTGACGTCATGCAAAGAGACGTTAACGTTTGTCATGATGACGAAGACGACGGGCATCAACACGCGAACCTACACGAACGCTCTACGCAACACCGCGTCACGACTCAACTATGACCCAGACATGGCCTGGCAGCCACACTACCAGCTACAGACGCGGTAGATATGTACTCGTATCGTGCTTTTAAGGCACGTACAGAGCGATGTAACGGAACTGAACTGAACTGACACGCTTTAGTTTTTTACGAACTGAACAATGAGCAAGTAAGGCGAGCCGACTGGTCATTGGTTGACGCGTGTACGTGAGCGTAGTCGCGTAGGCCACCGACGCCGTTAGACGGTGCCTACTGTAATGCATTACTGCTTTCCCAAGTCAGTGCAATTCAGTTCAATTCAGTTTATTCACGCTGCTCTGTACTCGCCTTTACATTCGCTGCGTGTGCGGCCTGTGGCGGACCCATTGATTCTTCATTTTTATGTCCTGCAATTTCATATCTGGCATTTTCAGTCAACCCAGGTCTACCGCAGTCCCACAGCCCTCACCAGGAAGCGAACCCCGGTCCTCCTGCGCCGAGGTCAGCAACGCTAACCAATTGACTATTCACGCCAGAAAATGTGCAATTTTGTTTGATAAGTAGGCCCCTAGCATCAGCAAAAGAAACAAGAAGCCCAACTATCGCTATGGTGGACCGACCGTACCTTCTACATCTGAAGGCTAGCGTCCGACTTCCGGTCGCGAAAAGAAAGCGATTTTTCTGAGTCAGTACAGTTTCATAATATACGCTGCTATATCGAACGCTACAAATTACAACCAACGCTAGGATACAATACGGTAATTCGGCGCAAGTAAGTGATTGGTTGCAGGCAGAAACATTGCCTTCAAAGTTACAGCCAAACCGCTGCAGATAGACATGGTTATTGTTAACAGCGTCATCGCCCTATCCAAAGGTATCGTCACCGACCCCCTACGACGTACCATTAGGAAAACACAGAACATGTATAGGCTGGGTATATGAAACGCATGCACGCAGACAGCGTTGCTGATGGTGGAATAAAAACGGTTGGGTTGCAGGTATCTGTCGCTGGACAACTTCAGTCCGGGCGAACTGCTCGACAAACTGTGCAACGAAACGTTCAAGTACCACGCCAACGTCGTGCTTTACGTCGAGTTCCAGAACGATAATCCGTCGTCGACTGAATACCTGCTACAGGTCATCAACTTCCTCGGCATTCCGGTCATGGCGTTCATCGGAGAGAGCTCCAGCCTAGTCAAGGTCTTTCTTCTCAGATCGAATTACGGTGGAAACTATTGGGCGGCATTAAGCAGGGTTAATTATTGGTGTAATCACTTTTTGCGATGCACCAACGTTATCTGACAGACGTACATACAGAGTGGAGGACAAGCTATATATACGGTGTCTCTATAAAAGCAATAACACCGGCGTTTATTAGCTACTCAGCTACATTACTCGGCGGATATGACGCGCGTTGAGATTGGGCGTGTAGACAAGAGCATATTATTTGCACGACAGAGCGCCGTTACGCCGATCTCTGGAGGAACAGTCGCGGCGTAAGCACATACATGTATACCGGTCTCTTCAGACAGCCATAAGTTTATACATTGCATGCACGTATTACATGTCGCCGACAAATTGTTGCGAAAGCAGGCCGGACAGACTGTCCTCTGTGGCGACTTGTCTGCATTGTCTGCGGCTGCCATCTTGGATTTTTGCACAAACAATATATTTGCGGTTTTATTAAAGTTTGAAAGGTCACTAAACAGTTACTTTGTACACAACAACATTAGGCCCTATATCTGGCTACTGAGAACAGATTAAATGCCTAAGCTAATACATTAGTTCGGGCTTATACTTTTTTGATTTTTGCCGTTTTACATCAGCGCTTATACAACATTAAATGAATTGCTTGCAGTTTTTTTTTTTAATAAATAATAATACATTACTTTCACAGCCCGCAAGACACGCCGTTCGTTTTCATTATGGTCAGAAGCATGCAAAGCGGCGGTTCCCGCAGTGGCAATAGACCTATGTCAAGCGACCGTTTGTTCTGCATGGACGATGTCTGTCTGTCTGTCTCGGCGGAATAAAACAGCGACTCAAGCAACTGCAGTATATAAAGACCCCCGGCCGACCAGCGCAGTGTTATTACGCAACGATTATCACTGCAGCATGGTGCGGTAGACCAACAGACGAACTGTCTTCAGTATCTCTTAATAACCGCTGCAGTGTTTTTTTCTATGAAAGTAGCGACGACGGCAGACTGCAGCGGAAACACGTAGGTCTGAAACACAATGGCGGAATATAAATGATGGTTTCGCGGCTGTCAGATAATATTCCCAACAGACATATGAATAAATCCGCCGCCAGTCTTTTTCCATAAAAGCATAAACGAAAAAGAATGTTCGCCATTCGGCTAAACACCACCGTGAGCCACGAAAACTATCTGACTTCATATACGCTATACTCATAACTGATTAAAACGTCCACTAGCCGTCTTTTTAACATTTACAGTCGGGGCGTATTTATTCGAATGTTGGCTAAGCTATATAGTGAAAACGCTGACGAAAAAAGTTGATGACGACAAAAGGTTGAATGGGGAATGGGTGGTCAGGCGGGGTTTTAATTTTTACATCTTCAACATTTTTATGCGGCGTTACGAAGTGCCTTTTTGTTATTTTTTTTACAAAAAAAATCTGTAACACTTTTAGAGTCAACTAAGCGAAAACGAATGAAGATACCCACCACCAAACAATAGCTGAAGTTGTTGTTTTTTCCATTTTTTGGAACTTTTTTCTTTTTCAATCAAAAACGCGTTCGAGTCGATTTTGCATTACATACGCCTGTCTCATCTTATAGTCTCAGAGTCACAACACTGATAATAATATCTCAGCAAAAAGAAAACAAATTTTTCACGGCCGTTTTTGTTTTGCTTTTCTGCTGCCTAGAAGATTCAAGTTTCAGCAGTGACAGCTGACTAATTTTAGCGACGTGGATTATACGGCCATCCATTTTCCGCGCTAATAGACAATGAAATGACTTGCTCGACAGCCAGTCGCATTAAGCCTTTGACCTGCACTACAGGTTACACTGCTAGTAGGCCTAATTAGTATCCATCTCGCTGTTGGCTCAACGTAACCATACCAGATATCACTGTGATTATTCATAGGCCTGCTGGACCACAGCTTATTATTAAGCTAAGCAACACGCTGTAAACAGTGCCACGACTGTATATACGCATCGCGCGCGACTATAGCACGTTTAAGAGCACTATATTTACAGTGGCTTATTCGTGCCATATGCCTCTCGGCGCTGAAAATTTGCACAATTTTGCTTCTTGAAAGTAAAACATCTAAATGTTAACAAAAATGTTTCAGCTCCCGGAGACGACTCCCTGTCCTTCTCCCTTTTCCTTCATTACATTTAAAATACGTCACTGTAATTTCTATGTGTCTATTCTATTCTGCTCTCTGTCCCTGTATAGAGCAATTTGTTTAGTGTTGATTGTATTGGATAGTGGACCGGAAGAGTGTCAAACCTGCATACAAGCCAGATATTCTACCGCTGTCCGTTTGCAAGCCAGTCTGTCTGTCTGCATCGTTGATGTATTGCGGCCATAAAGGTTGAGTTCCTGGAAAGTAATTGCACCAATAAAAATGTATAGCTTAGTGTCGCCTCTTCTCGGTGCTCGCACAGCGGGATCTGTTATACGTCCTAAAAGATATTCCTGCCGAAATATGGTATTAAAGGCTCACAGGTAGTTTTATTTTGTTTTCAGTGGAGAATCTGCAATATATTTGCAACGGTACAAACATAGGAGCACGCTGTTATTGTACACTGATAGGAAGTTGCATATACTCGTTTTCGATTGATAACGAAGTAAGTCCTTGACTTGAGACGACCTTAAACAAAAACAGTGCAAGGTAGATTCACACAGTGAGCGGCAGTAGTGTGTAGCGCATAGCGCTTGTACTCATTCTCAGACTCGCGTCAAAATGATGGCGACATTACGCGGTGTCCATATGCCAACACGGCTTTCTTTGGTTAATTTAAGGCCACCATATTCTACAACGTCATAATACGAACGAATGGCGCAGCTCACTGTAGTGTCTGCAATACTATCTCTTTACTCCGCCATTCGTTTGTCGTCTAATATAGGGCCTAAGCTTACTGTGCCGTGTTTTGTTACCTACTTTTCGGCGCCCTTGCAACAGTTTTCTTGTAGACTTCGTATCGCCTTGCTTTTTTACACGCTGTTTCTTTTTCATTCTTATAGACGCAGTCGTCGTATCATGTCGTCGTATTATGCCGACGTTTATTTACCATGAAGGTAGAAAATGGATCAAAAGGATAAGACAAGCACGAGAAATATATGCACATAAGTATGACGCAGATGGGTAGGTGTCATTTACGCAGGTACACAATTTGTAATGCGTCGTGATTCAGACGTGTTTTTCGTTAGCGACCTTGTACAACTCGGCGCCCCTGCCGACCCTGGCAGCTGCGGGGTGTGGCCCCTAGAACTACACTGTAGTGTAACGACAGGTGGATCGACTATTGAGGACGGATTTCTAATTCTATAGATGCTTGATGCAACAGAGGCGGATTTGATATGCGGGTTTGGCCATGCACGGTAATCCACCACGATTTGCGTGAGTCTGTACTGTGTACTGCGAGTGGAAAGGTAGGATAGATAAGAAAGCATTGTCCAACTTATAATATATACGAGTATAATACAAGAAAGTCCAGCTGTCGCTAAAGACGCGCTGTTGCAGTACTGACCTTTAAGGTCATCCAAGGTCAATGATGTTTATCTATCTGAAAAATCGTATGCGATTTTTTATTAGTGGTCAATAGCAACCTATGTCCTATTTTGCACTGTTTAGCCACAATAGAGCGTACCGACCTTCAAAATCATTAAAAGGTATCTCGCTGTGTTTGCGATACGGCCAGTTGTAGCTTGAAACTTTCCATTAAAAATTGCGGCCAAACCGCTGCGGATGGAGACATGATTACTGTTGACATATATAAGAAGTTTCCAGCCCCCTATCCGATGGTACCATCGCCGACCCCGTACGACTTACAGTTTGGTTGCAATACATCTGTTACAGACAGACAGACAGACGACACATCGTGCCATAAACGCCTTACAGCATAGCTTTAGCGCGTCAACACGAACAATAATTTACGAGTGTTTTTTGTTGCTCAATAGGCTAGCTATGATCGCTTTGTTTTCCATTTCACGGAGTGATTCAGAAAACAGACCGCTTTCAACTTTGGGCAATGGTCGGATCCATGTTTTAGTGGAAAGATCTCTTCACTGGTAGTTCAAGTAGTTGGCATAAGACTGGTTATTACCTTCGCCAAGGAGGTTATGTTTTTGTCGGATTTTGTTTGTTTGTCTGTTTGTCTGTGTGTGTGTGTGAGCAAGATAACTCGAAAAGTTATGGACGGATCTTTCTGAAATTTTGAGGGTATGTCGGGCATGACATAAACTACCAGTGATTTAAGTTTGGGCGTGATCAGGCAGGAATCCTGGATTCTGGATCACTTCGAAATTTTTGTTACTGTTGCGTTAAAGAGAGCATAAGGGAACCGCTGGCAAAGCGAAGATGGTGACGCCACCTGGCGAATAGCTTTGCCTTGGCGAAGGTACCTGCGGGCTACGACTGCTTTTCTAGTTTTAGAGCTGTTATTATTGCTTGCCACAAACCGTCCGTCAAACGTGTGTGCATGTGAGCAAAAATTTCACCACTCAAGAAGCAATTTAACACAAAAGTTACAAAAACATTGAAGATCGTCGTTTTTGTCGTTTGACGCCTTTCCGGTGAATAGGCCTATCCGCGCAAATTTTATAGTGACTGACAGATACTGGAATACTTGGCAACATTTCGCTGGGGTTTATCATTTTTAACCTTTCTGTAGCAGGCTTAGAAAGAAAAGCAGTGTATTATGGAGTACAGTGTGAGGTCTAATGACCGTCCTAAAAAGTCGTTAGTTTTGAGGTTTTCACGGCTTGTGCGATAGCAACAAGCTGTTGTATAAGCGATGTGCCAAGTCAATGGGAAGGCCGAAATTTTGACCCCCCACAGCTCCCACATTTTTCAACCGATCTTAATGAAACTTGAAAGGAAGAAAGATATCCAGAATACAACTCCACATGCTAAATTTGGTTAATGTGGGACAACGGGAAGGGGTCTGCGTGGGGAGGGCATTTTCCATTATTTTTTGTGTTCTTTTTTTGTATTCTAGCTCACGCCCACAGATCACACCAGAAGACTGATCACGACCGTTTATGGCTCAAAACGCATATTTCCGCATAAAGTAGGCCATTTTCGGGGGTCTCGATGATAAAAAATAATGTTCGAAGGTCAAAACTCCCCAAAAACATAATTTTTGGAGGCCTGCATAGGCATTTAAAGCCAAATTTTGCGAAATTTTCGAATCGCGATATCTCGAAAAGTACGCACTCGATTAACACGAAACTTGAAGGGGAATTTTAGGTGCACAAATGGACTTCGTGGGTGGTCCAGTATTACAAAATTATAATTCAAGATGGCGGCAGCCGCCATCTTTAGATTTTTGCACAAACAGCAATAACTCAGCCGCCGATTGACGTAGATGAACGAAATTTTGCAGGAATGTAGACGGCTGCCACCGGAAATAGACCATTTGACCAAAATGGACAAAAATGATAAATTCAAGATGGCGGCGGCCGCCATTTTAAATTTCATTTATCGCTTATAACTCGTTTACTATTGCACGTATTTGCACAAAATTTGGCACGTATATTACGTTTGAGGTTTTACATACACGCATGCCAAAATATTGAACAAAATAAAATCCAAGATAACAGCGGCCGCAATCTTGAATTTTTGCACAAACAGCAATAATTCAGCCGCCGATTGACACAGAATGAAATTTTGCTGTAATGTCGTCGGCTGCTACCAGAAGTAGATCGTGTGACCAAAATCGACAAAAATAACAAATTCAAGATGACGGCGGCCGCCATTTTGAATTCCGTTTATCGCTCATAACTTAGTTGCTATTGCACGTACTTGCACGAAATTTCATATGCGAGCTAAGTTTGACGTTTTACATGTAATTATACCATAAAATCAAACAAAAATAAAATTTAACATGGCGACGGCCACCATTTTGTATTTTAACACAAAGCATAACAAATCAGCTGCCGACTGAAAAAGGTTCATAAAATCTTGCAGGAATGTGGTTAGTTGCTACTGGAAATAAATCATGTAACCAGAATCACGAAAAGTAGTAAATTCAAGATGGCGGTGGTTACCATTTTAAATGTCGTTCATCACTTATAACTGCTTTTTCACCCATCTGCATGAAATTTGGTATGTAGACTAAATTTGCGGTCCCACATACAAACTTATTATTATATTAAACAAATGACAAAATCCAAGATGCTAGAGGCAGTATATCTGGCTACTATAAAAACAGATTAAATGTCTAAGCTAATACATTAATTCGGGTTAATACGTTTTTGATTTTTGCCGTTTTACATCAGCGCTTATACAACATTAAATTAATCGCTTACAGTTTTTTTATATATAATCACTGAAACAGCCGATTGTTCGTAGGCCCTTACCTTGCGTGTTCCAGCACTATTTTACGCCACATTTGGGGATGTTCTTATAAGATCATCGGGGCGCGCGAAAACTCTAAGGTAATTATCCATGTAATTACTTATATGCGAAGTGGGCCAACCACTGTAGTGGCCTACTTCCACGTCACAGACGAACGGACAGATGGACGGACGACGGGAAAATTACGATGCCATAAGTGCGCTATGAAGAACATAATGTGCATCGCGCGTTAAAACGAATTATTTGGCGCTGGTACTGCTATTATGTTTAGTGTAGGCCTACTGTCTACAATGAGATAACGTGTCTACAGGGTGCGGCAAAAAAGTAGCCCACTAAAGTTTTTTGCTGTTTTTTTTCAGCAATCCTTTGGAATTTTAATTTGAAATTTTGCAGATTTATTCAGTGAAACGTTCCACATTTAATTGTCAAGCGAAATGTAATTTAGTTGAAAAACGACGAAGTTATAGATTTTTTGACATGACCGTTTACCGATTTTTTGGCATTAAAATGTTTAAGCTAAAAATGCTATTTAATTTTTAAAAACCGGTTACCGCGTTATTGCTGATGACGTCACAGTGACGACTTGATAAACGGTAATTTTTTTGGCATCTGATCATTAGTTTACTTTGTGGTTTCAACGATGTTATTGAATTGGTGCTGTAGCTTGAAATTTTTTAATCCCGAAAAATCGGTAGGCAGTCGTGTTAAAAAATTATAACTTTGTCATTTTTTAATAAAATTACATTTCACTTGTCAGTTAGATGTGCAACTTTTTGCTAAATAAATCTGCAAAATTTCAGATTAAAATGCCAAACAGTTGATGAGAAAACAGCGAAAAACTTTAGGGGGCTACTTTTTTACCGCACCCTGTATAACCCGCCGGTGCAGTCATGCGCGATTAACTGGACGAAGTCACTGAGTGTAGACCACGCGATCGACCGTCGAGTACCATGGAATAAGTGTGTTTGGAGTCAGTCGAGTGTAGACGTTCGTTTAACACGAAAATTGGCCACAATTTTTAGTAAACCGTTAAATTTTTTAACCAAAAATACTTTCACCGCAGTTTATCGGTTTAATTAGCCGAAAAGCAGACATAAATGTAAAAAATCGGTTTTGGGGTCTACCGAATCATCGACGCAGTGGCGAGCATTAAGCTTGCAGTCTTATTGCGGTCATTCGACACAATCACAGCGACACCGCTGATTGTCACTAGCAACGTAGAACGGACATCGCAAGCATCACATTGCGATCTCGCTGGGCCATCTGCGGATGTTTCTCCAAACAAATCAGCTAATAAACCGTATAACGAACGACAGTACTCGCGTCCTGGGACTGCTCGTGGGCTTTATTGCTGCTTGTTTGCAGCATACGGCATTGGGGGAACAAATTGAGAATTAAACCGCTTTTTCCGATACTAGATTAGGCTTACGACAGATATCGCCGATGAAACCTTGTGTAGATAAGGTTATTCTGTTTTCAGGAACACTTTTACATTAATCGCACGTGAAATGTAAAATCTGTTTGATGTGTGAAAATTAATTTAGTCTATTTGTTTCGTCATCTGTTGATGTCATCGTTTATGATTTTGACCTTTCCACGCGACACCGACATTAAGCAATAACTATGAAAAATGTAAGCTGAAGCAACTGATTTAGTCATTACGTTACTTATAATGAAAACACTGTGACGTTTTAAAAGACTGTTACTCTGTGTTTACAAGCGTTTGTTTTTTATTTTTATAAAAACGGATTTTTGGCGTTATGAAAATTTTTATCTTTTATACACGTATGGTTGATTGGTCGGTGTGACACTATATGTCCGGGGAAGATGAGTTGCACAAGTCAGTAGCAAAGTTTATTATGTGACGCGGTCATACCCAACAATCGGTACAATCAGTCCGGGCGCTGTATTCTATGCACGCTATGTACGCATAGGCTACTGTGATGTAGCGGTGGAATTGAACAGAGAGGCAAGAATTGTGTTGCGTTGATCAGCAACATCCATACTTCACTAGCTTTGATTCACTGTACACTTGTTAAACACTGTCGTAACCATAGCGGAGGGGTAGGAAACTGGAAAGCACGTGCCCCCTAAAAGATGATCATCTAGCTTTCGACGTAAAGCTGATTTACTCTAAAAATGTCAAAAATTCACTAAAACACGTTTTCGTTTTACACAAAAATTCGAAAAAGATTTGGAAATAAGGCTGGTGGGCAAAGAACACACTTTTCCACACCCCACTCCTCAAGTGCTTCTTTCTTTACATACATCCACATTCTGGCTACGCCATTGTTGTTGATGCCAGGTAACGTCTTATAGGATGTTTACACGATCGAGCAAACATCGAGCAGCTAGCTTGACGTTCTATGGTAATTAGCATGTTAATTAAGAGGGCGGGCGGGTTGTAATTGGAAGGCCTGTATATCACGTGATCAGCTGTGAGCTAAGAGCCTAAGCCTAGGCCTACATTTGAGCCAAGGGCGGGGTTCCAATGGGCCTGCTTGAGCCAGCTCGATGTTTGCTCGATAGTGTAAACACCCTGTTGTGCAACTATCGAATTGCGGACGTTTTGCCCCCAGGAAATTTCGCGCCTAAAAGATGCGGACGACGGCGAAAACAGACTGGCGCAGAAGACGACGTCAGGGAGAAGACAAACGTACTGGGATGACAAACGAGTTGGGAAAAAGACAACGACGACGAAGTTAACGCCGCCTTTTGCGTCCCGTTTCTTTGCCGTCCATTTATCTTCGCCGTCGTCTGCATTTTAATGGTGAAAACGTTCAGGCAAGGGGCAAAACGTTCTGATACCGCGGCGTTGTGGGTTTAAAAAGTTAAGCGGAGGCAGAAATTCGCATCTTACGATAAACATCTGCAACTTCGACAGCGGAGATTATGGCTGCGCAAAATTTTAATGCAAAATTTTAATTTTGCGCCCAACTGAATAAAAAAGTTCGGGTCCGCCATTTTAAAAGGTTGCCATTCCGAGAAGCCGCGAAAAGCCCGTTTTAGACCGCGACGAAACGGTGCTTATCAACTAACTCCGAAACTGACCCGAATCCTAATCCTGACCCAAACCCTATTCTTAATTGTATTTTCCTAATTGTTGCGGCTGATTGAAATAAGGGCTCTTTGGAACGAAACCCATTTTGCATTTTGGCAGAAAGTTTTTCGACAGGCTGAAATTTAGTGCGGAAAGGGGCAATTGCTGTTTTCCAGCTTCTCTGTCACGACGCTACTGTTGTCGTACGACGTGTCGACAACAAGTCGAAAGAGTGGGGTGTGTGCATGAGGACGTAGAGTGGCTAGTACGGTAGGACTGTCTAACAAACCGTTGCACGTGGTTTGGTGGGATCTGACGTTGCGACATTGTTGAACTCGGAACCCATGCAGGTCGCTACGTGTGATGAGATCAGAGTTAGCGACTCCCCAGGCTTGCTTCCACGTACGTGACGTGAAACGAATCTTATTCCACACTGGCCTTCGTACTGCCTATACATCTACCAGACTGTCTGTAGTAGAGACCCCATTGCTGGAGTGAGTGAACCAGTACGCAGTAGGAACTTATACTACGCCAGACAGTGCGGTAGCCTATCGTAGTCTACTGCAGGGTTGGAAAATATCACGATATTTTCGAAAAATCTTTATCGTCGCGGAAAAGGCGGGCGCGCAAAAATCCGTGGTCAAGTTGTTGCTATTTGTGGCATAGACTGCATGAATAACAGCCACTGTAGCTTCGGAGTCCCTAGAGCAAACGGTGCTCTTTGCTCACTTGTCACAACGCCGTCTGCTAACGATTTCGTTTGTGCTACTGCGTCGTCTCAGCCGTAGCTCGTAGTTTTCGCAATATTTATGGCACTTCTCCGTCAGCCGATGACAGCGATCACTCGATTCGGATAAACTGCGGAATACATTACTGTACGATAAAATACGGCTTCTGTCGATCAAAGCCACAAATAAAACTAGAAAATGGGGCAAAGCCCAACGTGAGTCCGCCCGGCGCCCTAAGTCCGATTGGGGGGAAATTAAGGGGGAGATAAAAGGGGGGGGAGAATTTCCCCGGCATCAAAGTCACGTGGCTCGAACTCAAATGCATTGGCATACGCCGAACGCGCATTGTCGACTTAGGGTAGGTCAACATTAGCGCTTATAACTTGGT
>Ga0056128_1004883_pt1 | contig 16830 bp, 9 predicted proteins | sample WorMetLIZISLAND2_FD_71113 | JGI IMG/M metagenome (GOLD analysis project Ga0056128, IMG submission 71113) | Marine gutless worms symbiont microbial communities from Max Planck institute for Marine Microbiology, Germany - Olavius geniculatus... ... | reverse complement strand
TAAAAAATATCTGAAGCGCAATATCTTTGTAACTGATCACCAGTAGGAAAACAGTATTTTAGTAATAAAACAGCAAATATAAATGTACAAAACATCAGTTTATACACTTGTTAACGGCAATGTTAAAGAACTCGCACATCAAAAACAGCAAAAATCACAAAAGGTGATATTATTCAGCAGCACATTGACACACAGTCAGTGTGATGCGGACAGTATCACCTTTTGTGATTTTTGCTGTTTTCAATGTGTTTTGAATATTGAATATTCCTTGAATACTGCCGTTAACATGTGTATAAACTGATGTTTTGTACATTTATGTAATTTAGATGTCACCATTCTAGTTTTATTTACTCCTGACATAGAACAAACCACTATCATATGAGACTAGCCTGTCAGCAATATATTCTAGCAAAAACTGACTGTTAGACAAATTTGCATATCTGAAGATTCTGATCATGACTCAATTCAATCTGACCAGACCCACTAATTTATTTGGCCTGGCCAAGCCCGGTCCTTTGCCCAACTTGACTTTAGGCCAACCCTACAAGCTGCCTGGCTTGTGCACACAACTATTATGTAAAACCACATTTTTTAAGAAAAATTGTACTGCCAAAATATATAATTGTGCCATCAACCAAAAATAAACAAGCAAATGACGATGACAATTTCACCTTCAGCCTCATATACTACGACATTGCATTGATAACTGGACATACAACAATGTAGCTCAGCAAGACTAGCCCTGAGTGCTCTGACGAGCTTATGCATCTTGCTCACTGGCAATTCTGTTGCTGCAAAGTTTTATCGTTGATTGGTTTTACTGAACAAATAACAGAAATAAATGATTGACTGATTTCATTATATTTATGCTTACCTGCATAAATGGCATTGCAACTCCAGTCCTGACCCAACCAAGCAGTGGATGCATTACTTCTAGCAATGCTAACAGCTGGCATATCATTACTGCCGGTCCAACTGTAGCGTATATTTCTGTATAGGTATCTGAACAACCAGTCATAGTTTCAGCATTATCACAGCATAGGTAAGAACTCATAACCCCAATGTATCAATCACTTCCATAAACAGTGCCAAGCTTAGCAGACTTGTAGACTCTACCAGATTTATGCTTTTACTCTATCATAAATGAACTTTTGTCTGCAGCCCTTTGATTCCTGCAACTAGAGACACACCAAGCCCTACATGGCCCAAACACATCGCTGTTCCTATGCAGTCTTGTCTAGCTAGCACTACAATACAATTGCATATATGAGAAGTAAAAAAGCGTTGCCGATATGGGATGTTGTCAATATATGCCAAACATGTGACCCATCGGTATGCAATTCCCTGCAACTTAGCTATCATCTGCGACTATAAATTTTCAGTCTTATCTGTCTACTCTATAGAACACAAGCTGTCAGCAAAGAATGCACATTATACACACCAACACCATAGAAGAAATAGCGATACAGGATAGTGACGAAAATGTATGAAAATCCGATCCACTGAAACAAGTTGTAGAGGAACAAATAGAATGTCTTTAAGTCATGTATGACTGCCAGCAACAACAAACATGACAAACATTACATACATGTTGTAAATAGAGAAAACATTTCATCATCATAGCATGACTTATAATTTCACCCCCGATTGGCTGACTTTCAAATAACAAAGAGTAACTAGCAAAGTCTACTATAGATAATTCAATCCCCAGTACTAGTTAAATTATGCACTTGTCAAATAGCAAAAAATATTTTTAATGACTGACAAAATGCTAACACATATGAATAACCACTGGTAATAATCAGTAACCGGCATTTTAAAAATCACAAATTTAAGCAACAGAAATTGCATAAGTCCAGATGACAGCCAAGAAAAACAAAATTTTCACATAAAAAAATCAAGCTACTAAGTTACTTGCTACTTTTTTTATCTTTCTATGTTCTTGGTGACAATCAGAGTTGCGTAAACTGTGTTGTCGCTATTGCTGCTGCCACTCCTGCAGCTGCTAATAGTTTTTAACAGTCTACTACTTTTTCGAGTTAATTACCTTCAGCGAGTGTTTTACAGCCATGACTGTCATTTTACTATCATTAGAAGCAGAAACAAAAACAAACAAGTTGTATGTCAACCATCTCAATTTTTGCTCACCACTAAATTCAGTTTCTTTCAGTTCCTTCTCAAAACTGTCAAGCATTCCTTGCTGTGATAGCTGTGACAAACAAATGTAAATATCTTTCTAAAAGCTAAGTGCCAATGGTAGTAACATAGTACAATCAGATAACCAAACAGCAAAAACAGTATATAGTGAGTTCAAACAAAGCATACCTAAAATACTAAATAAAGTTATGATTTTCCCACATGCATGAAAACAACGAACTGAAAATACATAATTATGACATCACCTCAGGTAACTGCAATCAATAGCTACACAATAAAATGTTTTAGAATATGAAAATCAATTGTAAGCGTAAATCCCCAAAATATTTAATCCCCATGTGACTTTCAGATTCACATGAATGTAAATACCTGGTATAAGTATTTCACAATGTGACAAAGTAAAACAGTCATATACGAGAGTCATCCCAAAAGTTTCCGGCCTCGACATATTGGACAACAATATTTTCCACAATCTATACAACAGTGAAACATACATCCTTTACGAACTCTAATGAGTCAATTGCGGATATGACGCCATTGTACTTTATGACGTCACAGAGCATAAAATAAAACCGATTTCCAGCGTCAATGAAAAAGGCTAGAGTCATTCATCATCATGGACAGCGGACATCATTCTTATCAGATCTCAGATTTCAAAACAGATAACAGTCACTGGGGGTAAGGTCGTTGCTGTATGCAGAGTGGTCTTGGTGTAGAAAGTCATAGTCATGAACAGCCAGCTGGGTAACTGTAGACTTTGGACTGGACTGCACTGCTGAAATTTGAGGAAATTGTGCAGAGCTTGCTCATGGCCCCTCCCAGCCCCCCTGCCCATCAGGGGCCCATGTAACTAGTCATAAATTCTGACTGGCCTTTCAATAATACAGCTGATATAATTAACAGTTGAATGTTTAATAAAATTTTTCTGATACCATCAGATATTGGCATTGCGTCATATTTTGGCTAAAATGCTTTGATTTGTGGCTACCACAGATAAGGCTACATAGTACATTTACAGACCCAAATGAGAAATTCATAAACGCAGATGTCAGGGCTTTCCTAAAATCAGATGCCAAGGAGCCTAACTCTGGTAAATATAGCTACAGACTAAAAAAGTTTCATACAACAATCAACCTGATTCAAATGCTGCTTGTGTCAGTGTACCAAATCATTTCAGCTTAATGCTCTATGACGTCACAAATTACAATGACGTCATTTCCACAATCTGCTCAGACTAATAAGCAAGGTAGTACCTTTTACTGATATACAAACAATAAGAAATTTTGGTCCAATATATTGAGGCTCAAAACTTTTTGAATGGACCTTGTATTTGCGTGATGTCGTAATTGACAAATAATGCTCTTATTTGCGGCTAGCACAAATGTAGGCTACTGTATATTCGCATATACAAACGAGAAATTCACAAACATATTTGTTACAACTTTCACAAAATTAGATGCCATGGGGCTCCGCTTTGGTAAACCTAGCTACAAAATGGAAAATTGTCATGCAACAGTGACCCTGATTCTATGCTGTTTGCGTTAGCGCTCCGAATCGATTCGGTTTATAGCTATATGACGTCATAAATTACAATGACGTCATATCAGCAAATGACTCATTAAAGTTCGTAAAGGATGTACGTTTCACTGATGCATAGATTGTAGAAAATATTATTGTCTAATATGTCGAGGCCGGAAACTTTTGGGATGACCCTCGTACTGATAATGACTGATATTGTATTTCGACTGATCACCAACCAGTGGATTGTCGTTTTCTTCGTTGGATGACTGGTCGGAATCATTGAATGTGAAATGATCAAAGTCTGGCCGCAGCCAAGCAGGTTTCTGAGATGACTCCAGCAACCGAGGCCAATTTTCACCGATGCCAACTTTCCGGCACTGAAACTCCACCATGCGCCCCGTCACACTGTACTTGCTCTTCTGAAACATATAAAGCCAGTAGTTAGCATAAACAAATTAATTCATTAACACCTTTTTCTTGATGCTACATAGTTTCTGATTGATAAATTCCTAAAGCCCAGCTAATACTTTCTTTGCCAGATAATATATGCTCATACATACTTGAATAAATAATGGGTCAATAGCAAAGTGAATCCATATGCTTCAGTGTTTTGATGTTGATGCCTCAGCAACAGAAGTGACATCAGTTGTCAAAGTCCTGGTTTAATAATATCTTACAGCTTAATTTTATCACTGCAGATGTTACCAACACCCCTCTGGATCAAAGCTAAGATCACCGGCGGCACTGCACCGCTTGTGTGAAGAGGGAGGGACCATCTGTGTGTTGCTAATTACTGCCAGACAGTGAAGTGGTGTTTGACCACACCGGCCACGCTGGTGATGCAACAGGTGAGACGGCATGACCGGTTACATAATACTGATGATGATAATAGCTATTTATTGCAACAGCGGCGAGTGACACATTATTTTACATGTCCGAGGACGGTTGCAGAGGTGAGACAGTATCACATCCTCAATAACCTATACTATGTCAAGACGTTAAACCCTACTCACTCACTCATGTGGTCACTGTGGTGCTGTTATCAACAACTGCGTATTGGCTTGAGAGCATGAACTCAGCGTGCACGTGTGAGTAGAACCTATTTGCTTGTAGGCCTAATCCAAGGACCTGCTAAGTTACTTAGCACTAGCTGCATGTGTTTTTGCTGTGTCTTCTGATCTCCCAGCCTCTCTCTCTCTCCCAGTCTCTCTTCGTCCCTGTCTCTGTCTGTCTAACTCTGTCCTTGCATGAAGTTATGAACGTCAACGGACTATGGCTGGAGCTTATTCATTCTGAGACTCTGAGCAGCATGTTTGGCTCCAACGCCTGGCTATCTCAGCCGCTAACTGTAAATCAGTCTTCACACCACTGACTGGTAGAGTACTAGGAGGCCGTGGTCTTTACCAGGCATGCACGCTGTCAAGTCATCCAAGCCTGAATTAATGCGTTATTAATGGGCATGTGAGTCTCCTCGGCTCCAGGCTCTAGCCGTGAGTCGCGAAACATCTGGTGGCAGCCCGTGCGTTAGATCTGCGAGTCACTGCGGTACAAAAACGTGACCCGACTTGAGGCTAAAATGACCCCAAGTCGACGGCGGTCGACTTGAGCACACCCGACTCGACTTGACTTGACAGCAACTCAAACGACTTAAGACGTTCAGAAGTTGTGACAAATTTGTGTGAACACTGTAGATATACACGGTGTTTCTTAAAAAAGCAACCCCTTTTTCTTTCTTTTATAACTCACTCAAAACCGGTCGTCATTTGAGTGAATAATTATGAAAGACAGTGTACTGTAGGTTATTCATAAAGTGTTTTATTCCTTCGGTGGACGTCTTTTGTTCTTGTCATTTTTAAAGGAAGTTTGTACAGACAGCTAAAAACTGTGTTTGACGCGCTACAGCTATTCTGTACGACGTCTTTGGCATCGTTGTCATACGTCCGTCTGTAACGGATGTATTGTGGCTAACCGTTAGGGTTTACGAAAACTTTTTACACGAATAATTTGCTGTGTCTTAAAACTAAACATGCAAAATTTCAGCAATCTAGTGCAAGGAGAACAACAACATATAGAAATTAGGCTTACGTCATTCACACTAGGTTGATTCACATGTAGGTTTCTGCTTTCTACGTCATCTAACAATATTTAGAACTGTGCGAAGCGTTGAAACTCGATAGGCCTAATCTGTTCGTCCTAATTGATATTACACCGTTATTTTATATACGGTTACTAAAATATGTTACAAATTGCCTTATTTGCCCGAACTCATCGATAGCCGAGTTCGAGAGAACTGGCAGGTGCAAGAATACTTGTCAAGTCGACTTCTCAAGTCGACTTGAAATGACTTGTAATGAAACCGATGACGCCAAAAAATTTCGACGGCAACGCTGCTTCAGACTGACTTGACCCGACTTGGAAGGCCCAAGTCGACTTGAGTCGACTTGATCGACCTGACTCACAGGTCTACCGTGCGTCATCATTGGACGTCCACGCCAGTTTTGGTGCTGGTCAGAAAAGTAAACCACACAGAACCAAAACTGTGGTTTTTTCTCAAAACCAAACCAAAACTGACCGATCTTGTCCATTATGAAACCATAACAACACTATGCAGCTGGTTACATAACAGAAACTGATGTTATGATGCAAATTTCTTGAAACATGTTGCTACAAAACACTTCGCTAATAATACCTTTGGATCAATTGGCAAGTAAAGCTCAATGTGAAACTCATAAATATTCTTTCCACGTCCACCAATTCCACATGCTCGGAAATTAACATAGTCTTCATTTATCTCCACTTCTGGTCCCTGAATGTCAGCAACACAGAATGTCAGCAACACACACACACAATATGTTTAATTTTTTGGTGTTAAATAGCTTATGTATATGCATGATGTTAAACGAAAATGTAAAACAAAAGATCCAGTTGTTGTAATCAAAACCTCTAACTTGCACCATAGTCAATAACTGTAAATTACATGGACAGCATTTATGTAAAATATGCAAAGTACATGCATCGTTTGTATCAATAAATCTACTTATATTTTAATAACATAATAATATTAGCCAATATCTTAACATATATGCAATAATTCATACTGCAGTAAAACGTCAGGCAAACGTCAGCATGCAGTGTTAGTAGTTTTAAGGGACGTTTAGATTTGATCTAGCGTGGTTTTAGTTTGTATTATGATTATAAATCCGTCATCTAGTACCGGAAATCAATGTAAAACATTATTAGTTTAGTTTGTGTTGATATTCGTGTTGAAGTTATCTACTTCGGACGGAAATAGAGGCATTCAGCCTGCTTCCGGATTTCCATTGATGATGATGATGATGATGATGAGAGAGTGAGGGTTAATCGACACAGTTACACATCTATCGTTACACATCTATCTCACGCTATCTCTCCTGCTGTCATCAAATTACTACTAACCGAGGTAATTTCACTGATATCAACTTTTATGTAAATATATTCTTTGCTTTGTCCCCAAAATACAAGCGGACGACAAACTTTAGACATGATAATTAACTATTAACGAAACCGAATGTACAAAAAGTGTGACTTAGGATTAAAAACCGTGTTATAGATCAAAGAAAAAACAAGTATGCCGTTGTGCAGTTTGCGCGTTAACTATATGCATGAAATTTTACTGAATTCACGCTAACAAAAAATACTGACAGAAATTTTTTGATTTTTACCTACCCCTAGGGATTTTTATTTTCTGCTACCGGTATGTAGCGGCGTACGTTACGTTATACGATATTTCGCTACTTACTTGCTTCACAGGAAATAACTGTTTTCAAATACGTGGGAAATTTGTGTTTCGAATGCATATGTCGTATTTGAGACATTTTTGAGTGCTATTTGATTTTATCGCCTGTTTTCCGCCTTTTAAAGTGTATGTGTATTTGCTAGGGTATTATAAATTCGTCCTTTCACATTTGATTATCACATAATGCAAGCCGCACGTACTTCGTGTCAGGCGCTGATATCATTCATTCATCATAGTGTCTAGAGAGCCGACTGTCGGCTCTCTAGGTTGTGTCCTAGAGAGCCGGCAGTCGGCCCTCTAGTACGCAGCCTAGAGAGCCGACAGCAGCAGCCACCAGGATAAGGCATAGATTAGATAGGTGGCGCTAGTGTATAGGGTTAGCGTTTACCTTATGATAGATTAGGGTTTAAGACTAGGGTTGGGGTTAGGATTAGTGTTAGTTATGGTTATGGTTAGTTATTGCAGCTTATTCAGCTGGCTTGTTCGACCCCTGGCTGAATCCCCCCCTCCCATTGAATATACCGATGATTCATTATTGAGGCTTCTGTTTCAATTTACAGAAAGGCAACAAAAAGTGTATCGTCACATCACTGATTAATAGTTACTCCAATTAACGTTTTGACAAACTGAATAATAAGTGATCACAGTTCACATAGTCAGTAATCTTTGGTTTCATTGTAGCGGCGCAACTATTAGGCCTATATAGCTTATACCTAGAACGCTTAAAACTCGGCTTATGTGTCAACATCAAGCTTCCTCTGAAATGAATTTTTGCATGTATACTTGGGTCTAGGTCTAGGTTCTAATAACCGCTTATCGAATGCCTATCGATAGACAGTGTCAGACATTATTGCAAACATTCTATGGCGAGAAAGCATACTAAAACTCTGTATAATAAAATACGTGTGTAGGCCTAATGATTTTATTTCAGAATTAAACAAAGCATTAAACATTCACACAATCGTTTATTATCATCATCATGCATAAACTGTCTAAACCTCAATGTCGAATTACCGGTATTTAACGGGGGCAAAACGTCCAAGGTAAGGGGGCGAAAGAACCAGGGGGCAAACAAGCCAGAGGGCGAATCAGCCAGGGGGCGAACAAGCCAGGGGGCAAATCAGCCAGACACAGAGGGTGAATCAGCCAGAGGGTGAATGAGCCAGGGGGAAAATCAGCTAGGGGGCGAATGAGCCAGGGAACAAAAGAGCCAGAGGGTGAACAAGCCAGGGGGCAAATCAGCCAGGGACTGGGGGAAAAAGAGCAAGGGGGAGAATCATCTAGGGGGCAAAAGAGCCACAGGGTGAACAAGCCAGGGGGCGAACCGGCAAAGAGGCGCAAAAAGCCATAATTCGCTGCAAGCAGGCCAAAGGTTTCGATTTTCATTCGAAGTAGATGAATTTAACACAAATGTCAAAATAAAGACTAAGCTTATACTATTACCAGTATAACACTGACTTCTGGTGCCGGATGATATCATTAAAGCATGACTAATTACCACAACTAGGCCACAGTGGGTCAAAAGGCTGACCATAACCAGGCCATAATAAACAACAACAGGCCATTAACTGACCTCAGTATGGCCACAAGTGAGCACAATGGAGAAGATGATGTAGAAGATGGATGATGACAAAGGTGATAAAATGAACAGAGATGTCGGCAACCAAGATCGATGATTGGATGATGACCAGTGGCGTAATCAAGGGGGGCAGAGGGCCTAAGCGCCTCAATCCAATTTTTTGTTAAATGGACAAAGATGTCAACGACGAAGTTGAATGAGTTGCGAAGATGATGGGAATGAACAAACTGGACCATTGTTTTGGTCAGTTTTGGCCCAATTAAGGTCAGTTTGTGGCGCATTGTGGTTCATTACGGCCTTGTTGTGGTCAGTTTGTAGCCCGTTGTGGTACATTGTGGCCTCTTTGTGGTCCATTGTGGTAGTTAGTCATACACTCATCATCATAGGGCAACCTCCTGGCCACTGCTGGAACGTAGGCATCTCCAGTCTCCACCACTTGGTACCAGAGAGCACGGTTCTGCACACAGAATGCCTGGCAGCCCACAGTCTAATCAAATCGTTGTTGGTTGTTCTGCTGAACTGTGTGCAGCCACTTTTGTCGAGGATGGCTGCGAGGTCATCTCCAGTCCTTTGGCGGCTCTTTAATGCAGGCATTGAGTGCTCGCTGGTGGTCCTGTACTGGATTAGAGCGGGCAGTCTGACCAAACAGTCTCAGACCATTTTTTGGAAAATAAAATGAATTTTGTGTATGTGTAATGTATTAGTCAGGTGGTGGTGATTGGTGGAAAAAGTACTAGGATACATTTTAAGCCTGAAGTGAAGTACTTGCCACTTGCCTGCTAGTTTTCCGTATAAGGTATGGTATATAAAGAATTTTATATTATTATTTCATTTTTTGTTATTTATAACTTTGTGATGAGAGTTGTAGTTTAAATCAGTGATTTTGTTACTGTATGAATGAAAATTGTCAAAAGGTAGGTAAGGTTACATCCAGGGTGAATGTTTATTGTTGTTTCACTGCATTAGTTCTGGTTCATGGCTGGCTAGCTGGCTTAGTGGCTGGCTATGTTGAATAGTTTAGCATCGATATTCTTCAGCTTGGCATTTCCGTAAATGATGTTGTGATTGGGAAACAGCATAAAATGCTGATGATTTTTAAAACAGCATTTAAATTCAATTAAATTGTTAAAACACTATTTTGTCATTTGTTTCACCTGAACTGTATTTTTTGAAATTTTTTAAAAATTTGCAATAACACTATCAAAAAATAAGTGTTGTCATAGTTAATTTTACATTGCTTTTTGTTCAGTACAGTGATAAGAATATCAGAAGTTTTCATTTATGTGTTCAAACTGTCAAATGCACAATGCAGTGATGTGATGCCTCGAGGCAATGCCTTGCCTTGAGGCAGTTTCGAGGCAGATTTTTACTGCCTTGGCCTTGGCCTTGGCCTCGGTCTTGGAGGTTAATGTCTTGGTCTTGGTCTTGTCACAAGACAGAGACCAAGACTACAAAACCGAGACCAAGACACTAACCTCCAACGCAAGATGCAACACTACGCACTAGATAAATCATTGTGATATTGATATAAAATCGAAAGTTTACTGGTAGTTTCTTACACACTTTTGGGCAAATATTTTACTTTGGTCTACTTGAGCCTTGACATATGAATTTCTACACATTAGTCTAAGCTAAAACTTACTGCTGATGCTGAATACAGTTGCCTTAGGCCACTATTTTCTGGCCTCTTCAATGTTCCTGCTACATCAGCATTTGTAGAATGAGTTTCTCACAGGGCAGCATTATAATGCACCCACACCGTTCAAATTAAGACTGTGCTTGAGAACCTGATGTTCCTGATGCAACATGCAACGTTAATTTGTAACTGCAATTGATAAGTTGATATGACTACTGAACTTTCATGCCATAATGTAAAATATTAGATTGATGTTTGTTCACTGTCGCCTGATCAATGAGATTATTGATATTTTTGGTCCTAATAAAAGGTTTTACATCTAAATTGCATGTTTTATAGAGCGCTTATTCGCACCTATTCAGTATTCAGTGCATTAAAATTTAAATGCCTTGGTCTTGGCCTTGCGATTTAGTGCCTTGTTCCCATCACTGGCACAATGCAGTTTATTTGTGAGAATTTGGCAAGAGAGATTTTTTTAATTAAGCAAAATGCACCAAAGTATTGATGCTGAATGTATTGTGTTATTTTGAAGCACTTTCTAGACTTTTGAGTTTGCAAGTCATTCATTAACATTGTCAGTGAAGTCTGAATATTGGTGCCAAATTATTCAGCCTAGCTTTATTCATTCATACAAGTGTAGTGTTGAAAATGTCTTCTGGTTATTTGTGACTTGTTTTTTCATACAACTTGATGAGTGGTCACTGGTCTTGTTATATTTTCTGGCCTTTTGTTTTTGTCATTATTTTGTTCACGTGATGTGGGATACAGGAGCTCTTTGAATAGTTTTACATGTCACAAAACCGTCGCGTTTATTTAAATCAGGCTTATTTAGTATGTACTAGGCTGACAGCTTCTAAAGGCCAAAGTTGTTTTGTGCAAAACACAAACCTAGAAGCATAGAGGTATTGAATGAAACCGATATCAAAGTGTGTGACTTTAGTTTTAATCACTCGGACTTGGTAATGAAGTGTGGGATGAGGCTGCGTAAGTGTGAATATTGTAGTGAGATTTTTAAAAAACAGTTTATTATTAGTAGTTTTCTGCTCATTTAGTACAAGGACTCTGATCACCTGGGCAGATCTAAAATGACTGATCTGCTGCATGGTTACTTTTCTCTACCGGTAGTTTATTTTTCATTGAATTTGTAGGTTGCATGTTTGCCATGTTTCCGGTGGGGAAACTGCCCGAGTGCAAGATCCTTTTGCCAGAGCTTGATTCTCCATCAGAATGTGCAGCTAGCACTACTGACGCTGGAGATGAAACGAGCGCTGATGTGAAGGAAGAGAATCAGGTGATAGTGGATCATGGAGATATGGAACGCATCAAAGTGTACTTGCGAATCCGACCCGCAACCAGTGAGGAACGTTCGCAGGGCATCGACGACAGCTGCATATCGGTAGAGAGTGACCACGCCGTGGTTCTGTCTGCACCATCGACATCACAGGCATTCCGGAATGCATCTAACCAGCGTCAGCGTTTCACGTTCACCCATGTCTATCCCCCGGAGACCTCGCAGAAGCAGTTCTTTGACGGCACAGTTTGCTCGGTTGCCTCGGAGTTCGTGAGTGGTCAGAATTGTCTCGTCTTCACGTACGGCGTGACCAACTCTGGTAAAACGTACACCATACAAGGTAACCAGCAGCAGGCAAATGCCGGCATCCTTCCGAGGTGTCTGGACCTCATCTTTGGCAGTGTATCATCTCGCCAGTGCACCAACACAACGTTGAAACCTTTCATGTTTGGACATGTGGCCCGGCTCACCGCTGATCAGGTATATGTGTGTGCATTCAGAAGAAATATGTTCGTTTTCTTGAAATGTTGCTGTAGCATTTGTGTGTAATTGAACTTATGGCTAATTACTGTAGCAGATTATATTATACTTTAAGTCTAAAAAACTGAAAAATGTTACAGTTTGTCTTACCGGGTATCTACCGTATCATCCAAGATATCAGGATTTGTCCAAAAACTTAGGGAATTGTCCCAGAAAAATTTGGTCTGAGCACTGGTCAAACTGTTTATTGTTTACTTTTTTGGAAAATACTAATGTTTATTGGCATAGTAGTGGCATATTTTGTGTGACACTCAGCACACATCTTTGCTTGTGTTCTGGACACATGATTTGACGTATTATCCAATTTTCTTCAGTTTGATAAAGATTGTATTCAATAAATTATATATGATTTGCTAGGTTTTTGTAGCAATTACGGTACCTGGTACTAGTAAATATTTGGCTTATGAGTTTAAGTCATTGCTCATGATATTGTTCACTACATTGTATCTGCTAGAGGAGTTTTTCCATTGCATGGTGATCTTGCTGTTCTATTTCCTGAACAACCCAGTGCTGCAGTCTCCACAGTTACTCTTAATTTCTGACCGTTTTAGTTCCGGTTGTAAGTTTTATTGCTGATACACATGGGTGACTTGTTGTGCTTTGTGGTTTGTACTTAATGTTATGTATACATGTTTGTGCAGATGAAGCAGGAGAGGAAGCTGAAGCAGAGCATTCTCAGTGGAGGAAATCGAGCCAGTGGCAGCGAAGTCAATGTCACACAACAAACATTCCACGTCTGTATTATTTTATTTATTTAATTATTATTATTATTCCTTATTACCTTCACCAAGAAGCAGTTCTGGAGTCTCTGTGCTAGGTTACGTAAGTTCTTGCTATGAAGTCTCCCATTTTTTATTACTTTTGGATTTACGTTTTTCTTTTAAGGTTAGTTATTCTATTAAGTTATTTTTGTGGTGGTTACGTGTATTGGTTAACTGTTGTGTCGGATGAACAAAGTTAATCGACGCCGTGCCCGGTTAGTACTTGGATGGTGACTGTCTGCAAAGTTGTAAACTGTCTTGGTATGTAACCGGCCTGGCAGTCACTCGTGTAAATTTAGCATGGCCACTCCGACATGGATTAACAGAGTATAAAATATGAGCACAAGCCCCAATGGTGTAAAGAGACACACAGTGCAATGCGTTAGCACCAAATTTGTTTCAGTTGCATTTGATAAATTTGCAATTTTTATGACTTGAAAATGCACTTGTCTGACATTTTGTTGCTTTACTCGTTTTGTTTGCTACATAGTTACTCAAAGTGACTTGTCTGTCATGTTGTTGTTATTGTGGCATATCATTAATATTTCGACAGTTTCATTTCGTCATACATATTTGCAGTTATCTGCTTTCTCAATGTTTTCATGTTGTGTTTGGTTGATGGGAGAATCTGATCTATTAAAGTACTTCCACAACAATTCTCGCAAAAAGAGTGTTATTTTTTGGGCATGTGGCTAGCATAGGGGAGTAATTATTTAATGATGGCCAGCCAGACAAAGGCAAGCATTTAATTTATATGTTAGTACAGTGATCTTGTGTGTCTTGGTGGTGTAGCAGTAGTGTCACACAGGTGAGGTCCCCGGTTCGATTCTAGCCCAGTGCACTGCCAGGTAAAGACCTTGCACAAGTTGTTCACGCACGTGTGCCTCTGTCACTAGCAGTATAATTTGGTACCAGCTTCACCATCGAGAAGCTAACAGCAGTATATGGGAGAGGTCTTGTCTGCCGCCCATGAATCTGAGCTGCGGCTCACTGCCGGCTCAGGACCTTGAAATGGAGATGAGCACCACCCTATAGACACAGAGCTGTGAGAGAGCCCTGTTGACTGTAAAAGTTTTGCCTGCATTTTACCTACAGTGATCTTGTGCAGCTGTCTTTGTAGGCCATAATGTAGGTGTTGTTCTTTTGTGCATCTGTTTGTCCATCTATCCTATACAGGATAGACGGACAGATAAATAGATGTGATCCATCCATACTAACTCAAAAGTGAAAGACGTATATTATTAAAGTTGGTGTGAATGTTGCCCACCGAAGGAGTAAGGTTCGGTTTTTCCATTGCCAGTCAAATCAAATTTGATCTCCGATTTACTGATCTCCGATCAGCTTGACGAACTCAGAATTGATACGTTATGCTAATTCTCAGTTCAGTCCAGCCTGGTTGGGATAATGGAGTTGTATGAAGATGGCTGCACGCTATATCAGCGCTGGCTAGGCCAATAAATTGTGTTTCTACTTTGCTCTGACATGTGTTGTGGGTTCAGGCTGAGAGGAGTTCCCGAGATGTATCAGAGGTGGAGCAAGTGGATGTCAACGGTGAAGTGGTCAACCCCAACGTGAGTCACGCAGTATCTGAGGAATCGCTGGATGCGTGGCCGTCACTGATCCATGCATCCACCAGCGTCCTGCAGGCCGAGGACTCCAACATTCGCTTCATGCTGTGGGCGTCGTTTGCCGAGATCTATAACGAACAGATCTTTGATCTCCTGGACTCAGCCACAGTGTCGACAGCGCGAGCATCGCGGCCACAGACCCTTCAGCTTCGCGATGGCAACGACGGACGTCCGTACATACGAGGGCTTCGTGAGGTGCATGTATGCAGTGTTGAGGAGGCATGGAAGCTTGTCCAGATTGGTCGGGAGAACCAGCACATTGCATCGACACGTCTGAACCGTGCATCGTCACGCAGTCACAGTATCTTCACACTGAGGCTGATCCAAGTAGTCGACGTTGACCAGCCGAGTGTTGCCCGCGTTGCCTCTTTGTCGTTCTGTGACCTTGCTGGCTCAGAGCGCAACACGGTGTCTGGCGGCTGCAATGAACGTATCAAGGAGGCGGGCAACATCAACCTGTCACTCATGACGCTTGGACGCTGTGTCGAGGCACTGAGGAAGAACCAGGCACGGGTTGACCAGTCAACCACAACCCGCGCTTCAGGCGTCGTCGTTCCGTTCCGCAACAGTAAGCTGACGCGCCTGTTCCAGAGCTTCCTGTGTGGGGAAGGGCGAGTCATCATGATCACCAACGTTAGCCCATGTGCTAATGTATTTGATGAAACGCTGCATGCGGTGAACTACTCCGCCATAGCAAGTCAAGTTATCGTCGGCCCATCTGGTCCACCGTCTGTTCAGTCCACCAGCATTTTGACCATGCCGCCGGCTCCTGCTGACAAACGTAAAGGTTCTCTGCTGGGAAAGCATGAAGCTTCAGCTGCTGCAGCGAAGATCATAGCAGAGAAGAAGCTCAAGACTTGTGACGATACAATACTCGAGGAAGAGGAAGAGGATGCGTGCTCCTCAGATGAAGATGCTCCTAATTCATGGAAAGACGAGCGCCAGAAGCTATTATCTGCAGTGCAGAAGCTGCGCGATGCGTTGACCGAGGAGCGGAAGTCAAAGCACGCGATACGTGCAGAGGTGTGCGAGGAAATGCAGAGGCAGTTAGTCCGCATTGAGAACGAATACCAGGAGAGTACTCGCAGGCATGAGGAGATACTGGAGGAAAAGTACGAGAGGAAGATGGAGATCTACATGGAGGCAGTGCAGAAGTCCTGCAAGCGCCAGCGTCGTGCGGATGACGACGATGACTATGTCCCAAGTGTTGAGCTCCATGCTGCCGAAGTGAAGCTGTCCAGCTATGCACATGAAGTGAGCAAGCTCAAGGACAAGATTTCAGAGATGGGCAGAGAAATGGCCGCTGCCCGGGAGAACATCGGCAAGCTGGCTGTGGAGCGAGATGAGGTTGCCGAGAAACTGACGAAGGCCGAGTTTTCCGCTAGTGAAGCTGTGCGACAGGAGAAGACGCAGGCTCGTGTGGAGTGTACAAAGCTGCGGAAGACAATTGAAGAGCTTACTAGCAAGCTGAATGAAGCAGAGCATCGACATGAGGTCTCCTGCAGGCAGCTAAGACGTGACAAGGCTCAGCTAGAACAAAGACTGAAAGAACTGGTGACACCAGTTGCCAACCAGGATCCACCTCAGACTGCCGGTGCTGTGAGCGATGAACTGGATAAGAATGCACCAACAGCCAAAGTTGCCGAGCTTGAGGCTACCTTGAAGAAAGAACTGGAGCAGCGTCTGAAGTTGGCACAGGATGATACAAATGCTGTGGACACCACGTGGGCCCAGCACTGCAAAGAATTCGAAGCTGTGTGCCAGGAGAAATCTTATGAGTTGACAAAGCTGCAGCAGAAATATGATGTTCTTGAAAGTAACATGCAGGAAACTGTCAAAAGTCTGGAAGAGGCCAAACAGAACAATGCACAGACTGAAGAAAAGCTGCAGGCTGCACAGAATGATTTACAGGAGAAGGAGAAAGACTTGAAGGATTTGACAA
>Ga0056128_1004882_pt1 | contig 16833 bp, 8 predicted proteins | sample WorMetLIZISLAND2_FD_71113 | JGI IMG/M metagenome (GOLD analysis project Ga0056128, IMG submission 71113) | Marine gutless worms symbiont microbial communities from Max Planck institute for Marine Microbiology, Germany - Olavius geniculatus... ... | reverse complement strand
AAATATTACGAAAACATCTATCTAAAATTAGTTATAGGTAAGCGGTGATAAACCGAAGTCTACTAAATATAGGCCTATATATTCAGCCACTTGAAACATGTTTTGCATTTTCATGTCCGTCAATTTTAACAATCGGTTAATATTTGGTGAAGTTATGAGGCGATGGGCCAAGTTATGGGCCAAAAATGGCACCATTTATTAATGGTGCCATTTTTGGCCCACCTTGTACAGTGTACAGTCTGTGTGATCAATGAAAAGATTCGTGGCAATAGCATCGCAATTTGTTTTTGTCGAAAAGCTGTAATTTAACTTTCAGAAGTAGTAGGGTCTAGGCTATATCGTTAGACGGTTAGATACATTATTATGTTAAATATTTAAGCTTTGTTTGATGACAGGCTGCCGTATGTTGAGGCTACAATTCTTGAGCTGTTCCGTTACAAAACAGTGGTGCCTGTGATTATGCACTGTACGCTGAAAGACACAGAAGTTGGCGGGTATTTTGTACCCAAAGGGACAATGGTGAGACGAGAATATCATGAGCGTATTTTAGTTCATTGTCGGAAGTTGCATTTGTTGACGTAAGTTGTTAGACAAAGATTATGATGGTATAGTGTACTTTTTCATGTCTACAATAAGCTTCTGCGCAAGCGTTCAGAGTTTTTTTCTGCACAAAATGGTTGGATTTCAAACAACACATGATCCACGAAACAGTCGACGGAGTCGATTTTAGTCATAAATGCGTAATGCCGCATTTATTAGTTTAACAGGAACATGTGGCGTTTTCGTGTAGCGGTTAACGCGTTGGTCTCGATCAACGAAGTTGCCCAATATTGGGTCCGGTTACTATTTGGGTGGGTGACTGTCTCGGTATTAAAATCAACCACCCATGCAGATCAACCCGGCTTTGTTTTCAGCTTCTATCGACGTCGCTTGTGATAAATAAACGAATAAACTAGATTACACGAACACAAAATTAATCCCACGAAATGACTTCTGTACCTGGCACTAATGACGCTATAGTGAGTGGTTATGTCGTGATGGCTGGTTGTATAGCCTAGTACTGGTTGCTGATGCCAGGTACTGGTGAACTTGTACAGTGCACACATGGACCCTGAAGACTGGCAGCAGCCGGAACAGTTCCGTCCAGAACGCTTTCTCGACCAGGCAGGCAACGTCATCAATGCAGTTCGTGATCAAGTCATACCTTTTTCACTCGGTATGTATGCGGAAACTAATATGAGCAGATCAGTCAGACTGTTCGCACATGTCTAAAAAAATCTAAAACACTAATAAAACCAAAACAAAAAAATTTTGTTTTTGTTCCAGTTTTTAATGTTTTTTTTGTTTCAAAGCCAACATTCGGCACAGCCGGCGTGTCAAAAGATTTTTCTGCGGAGTTGCAATTTGTTGACTGTAAAGAAGGTTAGTGTTAAAGACAATGTAAGCTTAATTTTCGGTAATTAGGGTACACGAGGATAAAAAGTAAGCGGACCACAACGATGTTTTTATGGCGGTTGAACTCTCGTGGAGACATCATATCTAAAGACACTCTATAATATTTACTTTCACTTCTAGTTAGTTAGTCTATCGGCCTATTCTATCACAAGCTACTAAGGTAACTTACATGTCTCTATTACGCTATTACGCTGACTTACATGTGACGCTCTTAGCCTAATTATCGACTGCAGCCGAAATTATATCAAATGTTGCAGGCAAGCGTTCGTGTTTCGGGGAACAACTAGCACGTCAAGAGATCTTTCTGTTGCTCGTCTCGCTGCTGCAGAACTTCTACTTCAAACCACCAGAAGGACAGGACAGCATAAATGTGCGTGAAGAGTGGGGAGGAACAATGGTGCCATCTGATTACGAAGTTAGAATGGTGGCAAGAAATGACGCATAGGCTAATTAGGCCTATGCAAACTAGTATGGAAGAAAGTAAGGCATTGAGTTTCGTAGTTTCGTGATTTAACCAAATATAGGTAGATTGTCAAAACTCGTTTGCTACCGTACCACTCAGATTACACTGTAACGCAAACGCGTAGCTACGGTAGGCCTACGCTATAAATATTGGCCTTCGAAAGACTACAGTAACGGCCACATCGATACGATACAAAAACTGCAACGACACGTTGAGATGCGGTTTTGCGGTGCGTCGAAATGGCTGGAGACAGACCAGGACAACGACAATCTGCATATGAAATTTTTAGCATTAAACGCAGATTTTAACAGTCCAAGTCTCGACACTTTAAGTTCAAGGAGGCCGGCGCAGGCGGGCGTCAAAGACAGCTACCCCCTAAAAAGTGGTTATTTTACTGCATCTATCTTGTGTAGCGTGAAAACGATTGCAGATATAATAATAATAGGTACATGCATGCTGCTTATCATAACAAGCAATAGTGACAAGTTTTTTTATTGGTGTCAACATCGATGACCCTGAATGACCTTGAACCCCCAAAATAAGAGTTTTTAGTAAATTTTTTTGCGATTTTCGGCTGCGACACACATTTTAAGAGTGAATTGCGCCGAAATGGCTGGAGATGGACCTAGACAACCTGCGTATGACATTTTATGTCAGAATCATATCCTGACAACGTACTGCGAAAACTACAACGAACAAACTGCCAAAGCGTTAAAAGTTTAACAAATAATACCGCAAACTATAAATGCAAAAATGACACCAGAGATAGGCTACTTGCTTAGCGCCGCGAATTGTAAATTTCGAAAATGTCACAAAATAAAACTAGATGACACTTTTTGCATAAGCACCGATGTTGATATTTGACTATTTCTGTGACCTTGACTTCGATCTCACAACCTTGAAAACCTAAACAGTTCGTGTACTTTTGATACATCCAAATTCATCACCCATTTTCAAAGTTATTAGAGGCGATGCAGCGAAAGTATACTTTACATTTGACTTCAGAGCAATTTTGACCTTGACCCTTTGATCATGAAGACCTAACCAGTTTGCCTTCAGCTTTAGCTACATCATCAAACCAAGTGTGACAAAACTTTTTTCAGTGAGTTTTAACTTAAGATATAGTGCTAAGCCTAAGAAACGTTTGGAAGGGACGAACAGACGGACAGACGCACGCACTCACGGACGGACGGACGGACGGACGCACAACCAGAAAACACAATGCCTCTGCCAACACATGTGGGAGGCGGCCGCATAAAAACGTTATTCTATGACAGCAAAATTATGGACAGTAAACAGACTTTCGCTACAGTTCATGTGCTTAATGCATTGCTTTCTTGATCGCTTCTCTGTGTAGATCGTTGCTGTTAATATTCCTGTGCGTTGTGACTGATCGCTTCCAGTGATGCCGCCTAATAATTCCAGCATACACTGCCTTGTTCAGCCACCATACGCCCCAGCAGAAGTTTTTGTAGCGGCCTTTGTCTTGTCTTGCCCTTCTGTAGAAAAGCAGGGCTTCTGTTTAACACAGTGATTCACGGGGGCCACAGTCACACGAAGAGCTTATCCTTTGTAATAAATGGCATTTCATTTCGTCCAACGGCTGTAGCATGGTGCACAGACGGACAGACGTGTGGCAGACGGACAGACCACGCTACGGTGACATCTATCGCAGAAGGCGGAATCGCTTTCAGCGATTGCTCTTCACTGTCGCTATGAAGATGCAGACGCAACAGATGACTGTGATGATACTCTGGACACGCTGTCTACAAGTCTGTTCAATAATCTCTGCAGTTCTGCATTTTGTTCTTCGGATGCAGAATTACCAGCGTTAGGCACATCGGCGTCATCGTCTCCTTGCGTAAAGCTGACAACACAAAATGTATATAAACATAGCTCGTTAACAAACTGTGTTAAACAGCCATTCGTTAATTTAGTTTACCAGTCGACAAAATAATTAAGTAGTTTTTGCTGTTTTGTCTACGTCAAAAAACTGGAATATTCTTGAGACGTAATTCGAAAGTGAAAAGTAATGGCTCAGTCAAAAATAAAGGTGTGTATAACTTCTCATGGAATTTCAGAACTATACGCAGAGTGCCATTTATCATAAACTGCGGTTTTGTATATTTATTACATTATCTTACATTTACACATTACTTAGGCTATGGAGACTGCATGTATAATTGTCTTAATTGACTTGCCAAAAATGACAAAGCGCAGATAACAGCGTGCGAAATGTCTGACTTGATTCCGCTGTCGCATGAGGCTGATATAGAGCTGCTGTGCGTTGAAGACTGCGACTTGTCCTCCTCAGCAACCTCATCAGCTTCATCTTCATCTTCATCTTGTTGCTGCTGATAATCATCAGATACAGCAGCATCACCTTCCGCTGCAGATGACTGTACTATTTCTTTTTCTTTTTCTCCTTCTACAACAGCGAATCGCAGCTAATATGGCACAGATTTACTTCGCAAAGCATAAGCAAACAACAAAAGCCAAGGTAACGCAAAGGGGAACGCGCAACAGCGGTACACGTTTGAAAGCCCAGTAAAGCAAAATGTAAGTTCACCCATCTTAACAACGATGTTTCTTTTACAGTCGCCAGAGGGCGCCAGACGACCGGCGGCTAATTGTCTACAGTGTTTTACTTGTACTCGAAGGAGGCCGTGACCTATCTCGCTTTGCCAATGCCGTATCGGCTGAAAATCGCAAATTTTCCCTACCCCTCTGCCATTTAGCGTCCTCGCTTAGGGTGACCCCTTTCGAATTTATGGAAAAGCTTTACGAATCCTGAAACTAGAGTCTTTCTGGCAGCCGACGGTAAAGATTTGATAATCCTAGCTTGCGCCGTTTTCCACTGATGCACCCATGTGACAGACGGACAGACAGACAGACAGAATTGCGATGGCTAAGACGCGTTATAGCAGTAGCTGCTGTTGCGCGTAAAAAGGTAAAAGTAAAGTCCAGCACTTGCTACAGCGCTTCTTAGGCCTACATGAGACACACTCAAGACCTGGAGCGTTTTACAATCTTGGAAGTGGCAGCTGATTGGCATGCGCTAATAATACCGCAGCGCAGTATGCGGCCATCCATTGCCCGCCTAAGCGAACAATTGGACCCGCGGTTTGCAGCTAGCAGACATACCACCGCTCCAATCAGCCACACTAGGCCTTCACCCCGTATCCCGTAAGCTACTACTTATTTCCCATCCCACAATGGGTAAGAGGCTGAGTATAAGCAAAACAATATACAACACATTGTTAACAACTATCAGACGGACTTATACATCACGCAGGTCAAAAGCTACTTAATTACAGCGAGAAAGCATTCGGACAGTTAAAACTCTCCTGCTGTTTTATTTTTGGTTATGGATTAAGTTACTCTAAGTAACTGTAAAACTACAACAGAAACGTTTATCTCGAAGCATAGGCATTAGTAACAATCGTTTTCACATTTTTCGGCAAACGAAAATTGCAGCAAATTGGCAGCAAAACGATTTATGTAACCGCAGTATCTTGTGAAACTTTTATTGCGACGTCACTGACATTCATATTTCTGGTTGATCTAAGACGGTGTAATCACGAATTACAATAAACAGTAGACTACCAATAATTCAAATATAAGCTATAGTATCAAAACGTACTTTCGTGATTGTTGTTCAGTGGTTTGTAACGCCTCCAGCAGAACCACAAAGCAAGTCCAGCGGCTGCAACAGCGCCTGCAGCTAGGATGAATGTTGAGGATATAAAAATCTTGACGACTGCACTTGATTGTGATGAAGTTTGTTGGTCGTCATCGTCATCGTCGTCTGATTAGAGCAAATATGCATAATGTTAGGTAAGTAAGTAAGCAGTTTATTGAGCACGTGTGCTACAAGAGCAAGGCACGGTAAACTTTAGGCTATAGCCATGGGTGGACAATAATTTAAGCCGAAAGGCCAACGCGCACTCTGACATCACCGTCTGGGGCGGTAATTTAAAAAGGCTAATGTCGGCCTGTCGCCGGATTTCATCACCAGGCATAAAAATTACAGTCCCACTACAAAATACAGATTGGCTAATTGCGTCTTGTAAAAATTGCAAACAATTCGTTAAAGAAAATCACGTATCACGCACTAAGCTAAGCCAAACGTACACTATATTGCAAAACAGCTAATTACTTTGTTTTGTATAAAAATGCTATAATTAAGCAATCAGGTTTTTAATTTAACCAACACACACCAAATACTACAGAGTAGACAAAATTATGTCATTGTGTGTAGCCTACAGTTTTGCGGTAAATTTTACCCGGCTGCTGACTGTAAAGTTGTGTCGCGGTCTCGCTTGTTTCCGGCGTTTCTAGGTAACCTATATACAACATCAACAGGTAGGTTTGTTAATTTATCAGCAATCCAGCTGAAAAAATCTACTCACACAAGGACACAAACTCTTTTCAGCGCAGTTACTGGATTTTCAGGGTTGCTAGCGTATAAATTCACTTATTGCTATCTGCCCATCACTGACAACAACAAGTGATCTGCTAACGCAAACAGAAACGCGTAACAGCCGGGGTGAAACACAGTAAAAAAAGTCTAATATTTATTCACGAAAGGGCGCCAGGCGCCAGACGACTAGTGTTTTATCTACTTGTACTTACCAGAGGTCGCCTCTATCGCTCTGCTAACGTCGTATCGGCTAGATATAACAAATTTTGCCTACCCCCTCTCATTTAGCGCTCTCGTTCGGGGTGACCTCCTTTGAATTTATGGAAAAGCTTAACGGTTCCTGAAACTAGAGTCATCCAGGCAGCCGACGGTGAAGAAGATTTGGTGATCGTAGCTTGCACCGGTTTTGACTGATCCACCCCTGTGACTGACAGACGGACAAACGGACGGACAGAATCGCGATGGCTAAGACGCGCTACAGCAGTAGCTGCTGTTGCGCGTAAAAAACGACAGACAGGAATCAGAAATATTAGCTACTGAGCAGACATACAACAATGGCGTCGTGGTAAAAGGAGCAATTGTCTCGTTCTGTCGTCAAATTTTACATGTCAAATTTTCTTGTCAAAGAAATTCTTTAAAAAATACAAAATACGGGCCAAAAATTTCCTTAGAGAATTGGCTCTGTTAGAAATTTGCAGCCGTCCGTCGGCAAATTGCAACTTTCTACTCTCCCGACTTTTATAACACACGACGCTGCTAAGTGAAAATGGAGCAATAACAAACGAAACTAAACTAGACAAATTTGTAGGTGAGTAAGTAAGTAAGTAGAGAACACTATGCTTGACCAGGCGGCAGTACAGCGAGTCGTGCCGTGGACAGAAGGGATGCATTTTGGTTGCTGATATTACAGCTGACGACACAGGAACGTGGACGAGCAAGAGTCAGTTGAGTACGATCAGACGATAACTTCCACCAGCCAACATCGCCGTCCGAATCATCTAAAATCATCAAAACAAAAACATCGTCATTAGCAGCAACATTTCAGTCTTTCTTTTAATACCGTGCAGTCTAAGCCATCTTACGTGCCTTGCCCGTCCGTCCGTATGTCCGTCTGTCTCTCTGTCCCGCACGGACTCGTAAACTGGAAAGAAAAAGGCATACGAAAACAAAAAGCCAAAACTGGTGTTAACATTTTTCACAACTTAGATAACTAGTGTTTACTCAATTTACATAATCAAAACCAGAAAATAAAGATCGTCAGACGTGAAAACCTTAAGCCTACAAATGATGTCACACATTACATAATTATGCAGACGTGAATCGTTGTTCGTGCACAATTAGTTATGACTTAGTTATCGTAATTTAGTTCACACGTGTGAGAATGTTTTTTTTAAATTTAAATTGTTTATTTTTTTGGTATTTATTCACCTTTTTACCCTCGATGATAAATTAAAATTATCGAAAAAGTACTACTGACGTGTTAGTGGTTGAGCGTTGATGTACCAGGTGATGCTGCATGATGAAGACGTCGCATCAGTGCTGATGCTACTGCTGGTACTATGACTGCTGGTACAGGTCCTGGGGTCAGGTTCACAGAGAAAACTCACCGGTACGCCCTGGTCTAAGTGCGAGATGTTACGACTCATCAGTGGCCGTACGAGACGCGGCTTCGCTACAATAAATTCAGTACAGTGTAGCAACAGTTACTTACTGCAGTCTTGCACTCGCAACAATAGTGCTCCAAGTCGTGATTCTTTTGATTGTATAGCAGACGCAATTTTTGAACAAAACATGTCATAATGTCGCACCGCGGTCAAACAAACAAAAAGTCTTTAGTAGTCGTTTGAAAACTAAAATATTTAAAAGTATTTATAGGAGTGGCGTCAATAGCGCGGAAGAGAAGCTGAATGCGATGGACTCCCGCTCCACAAAAACTACCGTGGCAAAAATATTTTCTCGCCCAGGGTTCCAAAAATCTGTAGCCCAAAAACTGTAGCCGTTTTGGGGCTCTTCTATGCCAAAATGCGTTTGCCGTCCCGGACTCCGTTGGGGGAGCAGCATACTGCGCTTCCGAAATCCTTTATAGCTGGTGAGAGGGTGCTCGCTGCCTTTTCTTAATCACCCTACCCCCGCTGTTGCTTTTCGGCTTTGATTTTCTGCCCTTCTCGCCTCAGAGATCTAAGTACCATGCCAATTTGCCTCCGGATTGAATTTTGCCTTCTCCCAACTGAAAAAAAGGAATGACGCCGTTAATTTCCAGCACGTGAGCGTCTCACCTGCACTAACGCTGAGTTCGACGCGTACAGTCAGATGATGCACGTGCGTCTTGCTCGGTATAGCTCCTGTGTCGTCAGCGGCTACGTGATTCTCGTAGTGTGCCGTGCACGTGTAAGTCCCAGCGTCACTCCGCCGTACTGCGGTCACTGTCAGCCGACGACCGAAGTCCGACACGTCGCCACGTACTGATCGCCCGTCAGCGCGCTCCCAGACGATCCTGTCCACTCTGCAACCAGACAGTCAGCGAGCAGCGTCAACCCAAATAAATTTTTGAACAGGAAAGAAGACAAACGGCGGAAGTGAAACGCAAAATTGTATCTGGAGGCAAACTGACTCGTCTTACTGACATATCGCATGACACACTGACGAAAGCGCATTAGAGGCGTGTTTGCGACGATACGCTATACAAATTGACGACCTTTACCTTTTACCTTTATCGCCGCGGAGGAGCGTAGATTGTCGAGTTCGCGGAAACGGTTCGAGTCGAGAAAAAACCGAGGCGTTCGAGTTCAACTCGGAATTTTCTCGAGTGTCAATTCCTCGACAATGTCGAGGAAATGTTTTTCGCTCAAACCAACCATCTAGTTGGTCCTGTAAGGGTTCAGTGGAAGTAGTCTCCCGTAGCACGTTGATACCAGTCTGGTTTGGCCATTTCTGGCTGGCAACTATCTGGCCAACGTGTCTTAATCAATTCCACGACATTGTTGAGAAATTGCAAAAAAAAAATTCTCGAAATTGTCGAGAAATTGACACTCGAGAAATTTTCGAGGAACTTCCGAGTTCAACTCGAACGCAACTCGAACCTTGAACCTCGACTCGAACGATCGCAAAACTCATCGCCGCGGTATTTTTATTGGGGTCAAACGCCCCATTGCTCCCTTCGGTTTCCCACAATTGAGGCCACCGCCACTGCACTCAATTACCTAACAGCGTTTCTGACATCTGTATTTCACAAGGTAGTGTAGCGACGAGTTTCCTGTGCTATAGAATCTTTAGCAATTAGCTTATTGCAATTTTCCTGGACAGTGTGTCAGTGAACGGATTTCGACAATCGGTCAGTAATATGGGGCCTATTTGTATCGACAAGTTTCTGGTGTAGTTGAATTTTTAGTAATTAACTCATTGCAAATTTATTTCTGGACAGTGTGTCAGTGAACGAATTTTAAAAATAGGTCAATAATATGGGGGCCATTTTGGTAACGTCATAAAAATTCGGTGTTTACTTTTGAAACATCGGTGTTGAATTGGTACACGTTTTGTGAATTTAGCAGTTTATTTTTTTCGAGAACTGAAGTGTCTTTCATCACTGACCTCCCCGCAAAATATGACATCAATGTTAAACCAATGTTTAAAAAGCAATTAATTTCTTGATTAGGATACTTGATGGCTCAAATCTGTGTCCATTTGGCACTGCTTCACATAAAGCCGACTTAATTCAGTACACGTACGTACCGCCCGCTGAATATGCATGACATGTTGACGTCATTGCCTTCCAATGACGTCACAGCGGTAGTGCCCGTCAGCCATTCGCCACTGAAGGAATACCCCCTAGGCACGTGATCAGGAAGCGCGTCTGAAATCAGCATCATCATAACCGTCAATATCAAAGAAAATATTAATTTAGGCCCCTACTGCATTAGCAGCATTAGTAGTAGTAAACCACCACCACGAATCTACACTGTGTCCCAAAAAACGTCCAACTCTGTAATTTTTCGTATCTTCACCAAATATTAACTGATTTTCAAAATTCTTCCACCGGCACATACTGTTGACAATTTGCAATAATGTAGTTGTTAAATGTCCCACCATATACCTTAACTGTGTCGCTACACTACCGTGTAAAGCAAAAATTTTAAAAAATCACTAAAATCACTATAATACAAATGCAAAAAATAAATATTTTCAAATATTTTTTTATAAATTTTTATGCGTAGATAAAAATATGCTTAGTTTCAAATACACTTCCAATGTTTGTAAACAACAGCAGACAGTATTATTGCAAATAATAATTTTTAATGCTGTAATGTTATACTGGTATTGTAATATGCCATTTAGCAATAGAGGCAAGGCTTTGATTAAGAACGTTTACCAGTTTGAAAAATACAGTTTTCAAAGAATAGGCCTACTGGTTGAATTATTGAAAACAAACTGCAAAAGGAAAAAATAAGCATGTTAATAACAAAGATTTGGAAAACAAGAAGCACGACCAAAGGCTTGAGACTAGCAGACTGAAGCATGCACGTACTGAAGAGAACGTGACCACTGCGGATAAAATGGTAGGCTAGCTAAGGCTGAGAGGCCAGAAACAAACACAATGGTTTAACACGCCAGATATTCAAAGGGATGGATTTAACCCAGTAAAAAATCGTACAGATCATTTGCTGTGTTTGCTTGTCTGAAATGTTTTTCGTTTACTAACATCCTTGTTGCCTAATATTGCCGGTTTTTCGTACATTTATATTTCACAAAGCAGTGTAGCGACGCACTTAAGATGTGGTGAAATATTCAGTAACCACTTTATGGCCAACTGTCCACAGAATGTGCCAGTAAAACATTTTGAAAATCCGTTAACATTTGGCGAAAATATGGACAATAAAAAAGTGGGACGTTTTGGGACACAGTGTATATATACTCAAGTTCGTAATGTTTACACAAAAATGATCCCCAAAACGTGAAATTTTAGATCTGTTGGATCAATATCAACTACCACCGGTGCTTTATCTTCGTGTCACCTATTCAAAAACGTTACAGCACTGACAACATTGTTATTACTGATTTATAGCATACTATACTGTGTTATTACCATTATGCAACAGTTAGTAGATAAATGCAGTTATGACTTACTGACAACGACGTGGTAAGCTTCAGAATAGAATATCTTAGGCGTAGTGTCGAACGACGCGCGACATTTGTACACTCTGCTGTCAGTGAGCTTTGCCGACGTCAGTACAAGACTTCCTATGTCACGTACACGCGGACCGACTGCGTTAGGCGATGCTTATAGACTGTCGTTCAGTGACTGCAAACGATACTTTTTGTCAAGACCAAGACGTGACCCAAAGTTTTATTTTTAACAAATGATGCACGTGCGTCTTGCTCGGTACAGCTCGGTACAGTACAGAACAGATTTCTATATCAAGAATAAGACCTTTCGTCATTGATGCGACTCGAGAACATATCTTCTGTCTTGAAGACTAGGCCTACATAAGTAATAATCACTGCTTCTGTTTGTAACTAGAGACCTCACAATGGCAGACTATTTCAATTAAAAATTACCGATCCAGCGTCAGAGACGAAATGGTTGGTTTTGTCTTTGGTCTTGATTTTGGTTTTGGAGTCTACGACATGGCTTTGTCAAGCCGAGCTTTGCATCGTTGCCTGCCTTAGTGTGTTTGTCCTTGGATTAAGCTTTAATTTCAGTGGGATGTCAACGATTGTGCAAAGTGTTGTCAAAATCCGTTCATATCTTTCTGAGTATAGTCTTAACGGTTAGACGGAAAGTACACGCACTGATATTACAGTGACCGTCTGTTCCACGTAATCTCATTAACTTATTCGCTATTTCCTTCAGTAAAAGTAAAAAGTTGATAGTATAAGAACAGTGATTGTGTTCTGAAATAAACCAGTAATTCGTACTGTTGTCAGAAATAGCCGTGAACTGATCTAGAGAGATGAGGTCGTAAGTGTCTGCATCGAGCCAGTTGATGTGCACCGGAAGAGAATGCCGGTACAGAGAACAAGCCAGCACTACAGCGTCACCCTCAGCCACTGTCAACCGTTTGTCATGTTTCTCATTCCGATGCCTGTCGAACGCTGAAACATAAGAAACAATTAATCTACAGTTTAACGCAGCAATTAGATGAACTCGGAGAGCGCAAATGGATTTCTGTTTTTGTATGGGTTAACGCGGGCTAAAGCGTTAACGGCAGCCAGACAGCAGCTGGACCGACGCAACGCAGCAGCTTGTTGTCAGTTGCCGCTCTGATCTTGAAGAGACGTGCGGTGCGGTGTCAATCTGCTGCTGAATAATATCACCTTTTGTAATTTTTGCTGTTTTCGATGTGCTAAGTTTCGACTGTGTTGATATTAGTTTTATTAATTACCCCACAGCCCGTCATCTCTCTCTAGTTAAGCGAGTTTGAGTATAGGGTAAGACCATATAACCAAATCCTTACAAGCTCAAGCGATGTTGCCTAGTAATAACAAAACGAAAGTAATTTGGGAAAAAGCAAAATCCATCCTCGTTTTTGTTGTCCAGGTGACAGCAGCAATTTGCAATTGCGTGTTTTCGCTGGGGGAGGGGATTTGATCCCCAAATCTATAATGCCCTATAGGGGCCAGGGGCCTTCATATACATGTAACACAATTTGTCATTGGACGGATTTGGACCCCACAAATGTACTTGCCACAATAACATCTAAATCTGTCCAACGGTTTCAACCAAAGTGCACGAATGTGACAGACGACAGACAGATAGACCTCGCTACGGAGAAACGTGTAGTTATAAACGGAATTGCCCAGAACGATTCCGCATACAAACACTAGCTTACAGTATACGGCGGTGAAGTTAGACATGGCGATGCCAGCATCATTTTCGGCTACGCATTGATAGAAGCCGGTATTGGTGACATGAGCGGGTAAGAGTAGAGTTCCATCAGACTGGAACCACGATTCATCCACTAGTCTACTGTCACGTCGCCTCCACCGTACACTGCGATACAAACGCAGCAGAAACTCGGTTTCCAAGTAGGCCTACATAATTATACATGTACAAGAAAGGTGGCGGCTTAGTGTAGGCCTAGTGGTTGGTTAACACGGCGGTCTCGATGAACGAAGTTAGTATTTGAGTAAGCAGACGGATAAACCATCTCGGTATGTAGGCTGAGTTGCCGCCCAGATCTACTCTATCTTCGCTCGAATTTTTCTAATTCGCTGTGAACGAAAGACACGTGTTTTGTGCAAAGGTGTGCATATTGGCCGTTCAAGATCGTCCAATGTCGATAATGTTGGTATCGTTTGAAAGCACGTAGGTCTAATGCAAATTCCTATTACAGTGAACGACGTTGATCCTATGATCCTATCGTGCACCGTTTCAGTGCTGTTGCCAATTTAGGCCCTATTGCTAAAAATGAGCAACTGCAGTTATTTCCAAGTAAGGCCGAACCCAGCGCATAGGCCTACATCTGCACGAAACGCCAAAGTCAGAGAAAGGCGGGCAGACAAAGAACATACGAGGACATTTAAAGCAACATTATTTTCACATGGAAGTAAAAACCGAAAAGGTAGCGGCAGATTATGAAACTGCGCTTGTATACGGAACAAAAGCGTTAAGCAGTAGTCAACAATGCGTAAGTACGAAAAAATCAGAGGAGGTCTTACACTGGTTGTGGAGATCCTTGAGCAACGCAGTGCAAACCTTCCACGCGACTTTGTTGTGAAGTAAACACGACAATCGGCGGCGGTTCATTGACGATCAACGGCGGTAAAAGCACTGCACAATCAGTCAGTTAGTCAGTCAAATGCGATCAGATCAATCACTTAATTAGTCGGTATTTTGGCATAACTTATGAACCAAGACAAAAGAAGTCTTAGAATAAAGTTGTAAAACTATAAGAAAATGCAAAAGATTTGAACATAGGCAATTTTAACGTGTATTATTTTACAATTTTAGTATCACTGAACTTCATGTGTGCAACATTAATTACAAAAAATGTATTTTTTTCCAAAATTTTATATTTTTCACTCATGTTTTCGTGACACTACCGATCGTCATAAATAACAAATTTCTAATCACGCGATGTGTTCTTTCAAGCTCAAGATAAACCAAAACCCTGCTCGCCCCCGCTAATGGTCACCACTGGTGGAACTTAGGCTTCTAAGAAACCCAGACAGATAACAGGGAACACTCCCAGACTTCCTCCCCAATTCTTTGCCCCTTTACTCCATATCTCAAAACCTTCGATCAAAATGTTGTGTATCTTTGAAAGTTCCTTGTTTAGTCCATGAAATTTGCTACTACTATCACTGTGCTCATCATAAAAAGAAAACAAATCAATCTGATGTACAATCTGTAGATTACAGCAGATTATACGTAGACAAACCGAGAGTGTGTTGTGACATGACGACTGGCAGAGATGAGACTAAGACGAGATATGAAGCCACCAACAACGGCAGATAAACGACTGCTGCTGCACCATGATACATCCCGCGCCGACAACTGACTACTACACATTGTAATATCAAGAAATAACGTAGCAAATAGGCCTACACAACGCAGTTTATATTGTCAGTTTGTCACATGTCATCATGGAGAAAAGCGAAGCAAAAATGTCAGTGCTCAATTGATTTGTGGGCTCGCGGCCCGGCCATCCTAGCCCTCCTAACATTTTATAACACACGCTCAAAAACTGACCAATACAGTTTCATGCACAAAACCCAGATAAATGAAGAAAAATAAGTAAGTTTTAAAAAGTTCTTATAAAAAAAAGAAAAAAACGGTTTGCAGATAAAACGCGACATTACCTCTTGAATTCTAAAGAACAGTTTCACAGAAGATTTACGACACATGCATCAACGCATCAATATTACTTTGCTAGTATAAAGCAGGCGGATGCTTATTGTAATGCCGAAATATTATACCGGTATCTAACGGCACACTCAGCATGTTTGCTATTATACTTGTGACATAAATTACCTAAGCAGGCGCATATCAGTCGATTAATAATAGGCCTCGTGGGCACGTGCCCAGTCAGCGCATTTGCTTGAGCCATTGCCTCCTATAGAGCATATGCCTACGCGTGTACTGGCCTACGCTGTCACGGTGTCATCGTTATTTCCGGGGATTCCGCTGCATGCAAAAACTACACGTTTGTTAATTAGCATAATGATTACCGCACAACCATGCAGTGCCGTCGATGCTCAGTCAGTGGGAAAACAAAAGAAACCGGCTTGGCGGCAAATAATACATTACGGCGCGGTAGGCCTAATGCTGGTTATACACACTGTAGAACTAGGTTATAGTCAACTGCAGATGACCATTGCAAACTAATTTATAAAAGCTGATCTCACTGTGAATAGAGGCCTACCTCTGTGGATGTAGGCCTATGATAGTTATTCACACTACACTGCACGGCACTAAAAACTGATGCGGAGAATATGGAGAACTGATTGAAAATCTTGAGGTATCGGTAGTAAAGGTCACCTACGTAATACAGAATTTGATCATCATTCAAATTACAACTACTGACCGCTGTAACCGCCTATTAATAACGACACAGCAGCTGCAATTAATCACCTGACATTGACTAGTGAGTTTGATTCTTGTGACTGTTAAACACCGTTACTGCTACTGTTGCTGCCGTCTATAATGATATTAAGGATGGTAGATAATGAACGTGAAGGTACGTGGTGCATGGAGACCCGTGTGGCTAAAAGCGCTGCAGTAGGACACGCCACACGCCGAGTGTTCGTGTTGTCGACTATGGATAACTATTGACCAACATATGCACATACGAGGGCCATCCCAAAAGTTTCCGGCATCGACATATTGGACAACGATATTTTCCACAATCTATACATTAGTGAAACATGCATTCTTTACTGTTTCACATGAGTCTGCTGCGGATAAGACGTCGATGTAATTTATGACGTTACCGAGAATAAATTGAAGCAATTTTCAGCGTCAATAAAAGAGGCTTTAGTAAGTAAGTAAGTAAATTTAATTTATAAAGCGCACAATGTCAGCGAGAACTCACTGAATCTGAGGCGAAAGGTAAATCGAGTTATTCATCATCGTGGATAGCGGACACCATCATGATCAGATTTCAAATTTTAAAACAGATAATGGTCACTGAAGGTCATGCTATTGCTGAGTGCAGAGTGGTCTTACCGTACAAAGTCATAGTCGTAAACAGCCAGCTGGGTAACTTTAAAGTTTAGACTAGACTGTGCTGAAAATTAGTGCAGTGCTGAAATTAGGGGAGGGTGCGAAGGACTTGATCTCAGCCCCTTTATCCATCAGCGGCCCATGTAACTATTCACAAATTTTGATTTTCCTTTTATTAACACAACTTATATAATTAAAGGATAGAAGGGCGGCAGGCGTGGTGTAGTGGTAACGCGTCTGATCCGATCAGCGAAGTTACTGTACGCCGGGCCCGGTTAATACTGCGATGGGTGACTGCCTGTGGGCAGGTAAACCATCTCGGGATGTAAC
>Ga0056128_1004880_pt1 | contig 16841 bp, 10 predicted proteins | sample WorMetLIZISLAND2_FD_71113 | JGI IMG/M metagenome (GOLD analysis project Ga0056128, IMG submission 71113) | Marine gutless worms symbiont microbial communities from Max Planck institute for Marine Microbiology, Germany - Olavius geniculatus... ... | reverse complement strand
TACCAAAATAAAACTGCATAGTCCACCGCTGTCTATCGGTGATTGGTGCAGACTGTTTTTCTTTCGTTGTAGGTTCTATACAACTATTTAATGTAGTAGCTAAATGTTAAATAGCTAACGTAATCGCTACCATGCGCTGTCTAGAGAGTGTAGCAGAGCTTGCCACGGCCAAGAAATGCTTCAAATACTTCACCTCTCCCACTCTCGTACAGCTTTCAACATGCCTATAATACCTATTGTCTCTAAAAACTAGCAAATATTAATAAACTATAAAAAAATTTTAAAAATCAAAACAATTAATAAATAAAAATATCTAAACAAATAAAAAAATAAATCAGCACCTATGTTAACACCATGTACTCGAAATTGTGTAGTCAGAATATTAAAAAGTTCTAAATTAAAACATTACAAATTTAACTCTAAACGACCGCTTATACTGAGTAGTCAGTGGCTCGCAGACGACTATAGTTACCATGACAACAAGACGCCTTTGTGAAAAAAGTTATGACCATTAAAGATAAATTCTGTGAATTCACTTGTGACATGTCGTAAGATAATCTTATGACATCTTAAATGATGAGTTATGATAATTTTATGACATGTCTTACGACATGTCTTACGACAATGTTTGTGAATCGGGGCTCTGGCAGTATGGATGGCTGTGATACTGATTGTTCAATTGTGTTGGCATAGGCGGCCATGGAGAGCCTTGTCAGTGGAGCAATCTGTGGCACATCTTATCACCTGTTTGCCGGTCAACCGCTAACAGTCATTGGATCAACTGGACCAGTTCTGGTGTTTGAGACCATTGTCTATAAGTTCTGCAAGTAAGCTCTAGAACGACATGTTATTGCAGCATTGACTTGTCATTTCTGTATGTGTCATCTGCAGTAGTATTTTGCTGTGATATATGTGATTGATGCATATTGCATAAACTTTTGGAAGTTCCGATGATTGTATTATATAAAAGTTAGGTGTTATTTTTATTTTTACAATCTCGTTTAAGCTATTGTGCTTACTTGCAAAACAGAACAGTACGGATATCGATCTATCTCTATTCACTAGTACACTGCAGTAGTGTCGCTCATAATGTCTTGTTTTTATACGTATAATCGTACAAATTCTACATACTAAGAACATTTGGTAGTTCTTGAATCTCTCAAACGATAAGTAAATAAGTGCCACGTTCTGATTAATACCCCGTTTACACGATCAAGCAAACATTGAGCAAACATCGAGCCAGCTTGTCGAGCCAGCTTCATGTTAGCTGGACGAGCCAGCTTGACGCTCGTCGAGCCAGCTCGTCGAGCCAGCTTGATCGTGTAAACAGGGTATAAATGGGAAATTGAGTGAGAAAACAGTGTTGGGTGGAGTTTGGAAAATTTCTGGCTAACTCCCGACAGCATGTATTTTGCTTGTCTAGGGATCAAGGAATTGTGTATTTGTCGTTCCGCTTCTGGATCGGAATGTGGCTGAGCCTGCTGCTGCTGTTAATGGTCGCATTCGATCTCAGCGCTCTGGTGCGTTACATCACCCGCTTCACCGAGGAGAGCTTTGCCATCCTCATTGCACTCATTTTCATCTTTGAGGCATTCAAGAAACTGATTCATATACTTGATGATGACCTGGTGAACCTGAACCTAGGTGTGCCACTCGACTATAACTGCACGTGTTTGTCACCACTAGTGGAGGATGACAATTCCTCACTCTCTACGACAACGTTCTCTTTTATCGGTAATATTTTTTTTCTCACTTTCATTATTTTTTGCCTTGATACATTGTTTATGTACCATTTTATCAATTGGTCATTATTACGCTACAGGGCAGCACAAAACAATACAAAAAGACACTGAGGTAAATACACCGTGTCCCAAAATTAGCGACATTCTAGCTTCAATCACGCTTAGTTCAGTTTGTTTTTGATGAATTTTGACGAAATGTTGTACACTGCACTATCGTAGCATTACTGTCACACTTATTGTGACGTACGCACTTTACCATGTGTGCTCAATGTAACGTCATTATGACGTCCGAGTTTGTTTACATTAGGGCCACATTCAGTACGTTGTTATTGGCAAATGGATCAAGCAGCAGCGTACCCGCTTTAGACTAGGAGCTTGCGTCGAGACCAAAGGTGGCCACTTTTAGCACAAACTTTAAAGACTCGTTCAGAATGATTGTTTCCAAAATGTTTTACATTTTGTAAACATTTGCCAGGTATTAACGATTTTACACCAACTTATCTGTAGGGGTGTCCAAAAAAACAGACCTAGAAAACCACAGTTATTGTGAACATTCCAGAAATAACTGCTGTACCAATTTTCAGGTCAAATGTCAAAGACATCAGACTTCAAAAACCTCAAGGATGGTGGACAGAGCACTGGGTGGCTAGGCATCGATTGCAAGCTGGGCCTAACCATTTTTAGATGTGACTTGCTTTTAAACTTGAGTTACTCAACAGCTGGATGGATGGCTGCATCCTGTTGGCTCTCGACACTGACCTCTCTTATTGTTAGTTTTCAACACTGCCAGTATATCTGTTATCGCTGTTGACAGTTAATTGAGCAGACTGGTGTACTGTTGCAGATGCGAGTACTGTGAATGGTACAGAGGCCAGTGAGATAGACTGGTCGTCATTAAATCGGTCGGTCTGCCAAGAGTTGAATGGCGTATTGTTCGGCAGTGGCTGTGACACTCCCCGATACACTGCAGATGTCTTTATGTTCTCTTGTCTGCTCTTTATTGGAACATTCGTCATATCCATGTCTCTCAAGTTTTTTCGCAACACGCGCTTCTTTCCAAACACGGTGAATACCTGGGTCATTTAAAATGTTTTGCAACTTGATATATTACACTGAGAATTTCTTCAGAATCTGTACCACTATAACGTATATTTCTCCCATGCTCATACGATCGTGAATTGGATGTGATATTGTGACATTTGTAAGCATTTTATCGCTGTCTTTTACTTCAAATAATTAAATAACATGACATTTGTTTTAAGCTCATACAAGTATGAGAGATATACATTTTTGCGGTATATAGATTTTAAAAAGTTTTTGAGTGTAATGTATCAAGTTGCACGACTTTTGAATGCCCCTCCTATGATAATGTAAATGTGTGGTTGCAACAGCATGGCTTACCTTTACACCAAGGCTCTGCTGAGATATTCTAGAATATTATGTTATGTGCAGTTAGTGTTGTTTTACATGACAGATGTAAAATGCTTAATCTGATGTCCTGGAATAACCCAGTTGCTAAGTTGTCTTGTTTACTTGGGCTTGCCTTTTTCTTAGTAACTGTAATTATTTTTATCTACTACTATTCTCTTATAACTTGTTCTCAGTATGGCTAAGGCTTTGCAGTGTTCAATTGAGCTAGTTAGATGGCTGGCTAGCTGATTATAACTAATGTTTGTTTTTCATCAAGTGATATCTCATAAACTACACTAAAGTCCAAAGACTACTAAAGACAGTTTAGCTTCATGGTGTGAAGAATAGTTAATCGTGTTTATAGTCTGTGTTACATATGGCCTCGTAAGGTGCACAGCAAATGAAGAAAAATGGCTTCATGTTGTTGTCGGAATTATGTAAAAAATTTTTAAATTTAAACATGTACATAGTGACAGAATTGGAGTGAACTGAACTAAAATCTCATTTGCATTCATTTGCATCTATGGAGTGTACTAAGTGAACAAACTGAACTGTGCTGTCTTTGAACAGACTTGTAGGTTGAAACGTAAGTTAATAAGTTTAATTGATGAAAATACAACTTTTGTACTCATTGTTTTTGTTGACGTTTCAGCAATTGCTGCTGCCTTCGTCGGAACGACTGTTCGCCAGGCGTTGCTACGGTGGACAATAAGTAGTTATAGATATGTGGAAGTTGGTAAGACCCCTTGTTTCGGTTTATCGACTTGTCTTATTCGTTCTTGAGGTGTATTGCTCCTTCATCCATCGTTCCATCCTGTTGCTTTCTCTGTTGATCACCTTGGTGCGGTCCCAGTCTATGACGTGGTTGAGAGAGATGGTGTGGTCTGCGACTGCCAACTGGTTTTGCTCTGTTGTTGACCACGCCATTTCTGTCAACCATGTTGTAGATGGAACCACGCCACGGTGATTGACAGAGAAAGCAACAGGATGGACTGGTGGATCAGGGCAGTGATACATATCAGGAAAGAACCAGACATGTCGATGAACCGAGACGAGGGGTCCTACGAACTTCCACACATCTAAGACTACTTACTGTTCGCCATAGCGACACCCGGCAGACAGTCGTATCAATGAAAGCAGCAGCTGTTGACAAAACATCAACAAAAGCAATGAATATAAAGGTTTTATTTTGATGAATTTGTCAAACTAATGAACTGAACCGATTTGTCGGTGCATTTTAGTTGATGTCAGTTGCGTTGATGGACTAAGTGATTGATTATTGACAGGTTATCATACGACATCTGTTGCTACTGCTGGTGCTATAGGTTCGGGTGCTCATCAGCGACTTCGCTGTATTCACAGCCATTGTTGTCATGGTCCTCGTTGACTTCCTGGTCGGTCTCGGCACACGCAAGCTTGAAGTCCCGCCCAAATTTCGTGTAAATGATTGTTTACTTTTTCTTCTTAGTCTTAAGGTAGGTTAAGATAGATGCTGGAATGTTAAATTCTGAATGTTGCATAGTCATCAGTCAGTTAGTTAAATTGCCATATTTCTAACAGTTCTGCTCTAGTTCACTTGCATTAATAACCGTATGGAATGCACTTAATTGTGCACATCTTGCCCAGATAGCGATGGTGGGGTGCTAAATGATAGTGTTGCCATCAAATTGTCAGCTATAGTCAACTAATTTAAATTAGTCGACAGATAATTGAAACTTGAAAAACGGTTGATACATTTACTGAGGTCTACATTTAGCTTCTGTATGAACTGATCACATGGTTATTTCAACTTTGAACAAAAATACCAAGTAGACATTTTAATATGAAATTGAATTTGGTTTCGTCATTTCGTGTTGTTTCTGCCATATGGCCCAGAAGCTGCTTGTATAGAAAGTTAAAAATTGAAACAATAACACTGGTGTAAAGACTCTGTAAGAAAGTGACTTTATGTTCAAAATTGCAAGTTATTTTTTGTTTGCATAATGGTGGTAAACTTCAGATAATGTAGTCTGTCATGATGATTAGATCGATTAGTTGAATAATCAACCAAATAGACGATGACTAGTCAACTAGTGAAAGATTTGATAGTGACTGCACTCCAAATTGTCTGAGTTATATGAGCATTTTCTGAAACTTGACTGATAGACGCGCTAATGTCACTGTGTTGGTTTTATGTTATTATGCAGCCATTCTGTACGCCACACTATGCTTCCTGACTGACCATTTTGGTCTGTTATTATCTCCGCCAATGCAACGAACTGAACGTTGGAGGAGATTAAGAGATTGGTCGTTCTGTTTGTTCGTCGTTCCATGTGTTTGTGTCTGTCTGTGTACACAATGACACATCATCATCTTTACGTGTCATACACAACCGGCAGGAACGTTGGCACCCTCCTCTGAAAACTTCTACATTGGTGAAGATATGCACTCTTACGAGCGCCTTCTAGTCACTATTATTACATGTTGACGTGAAAGTATTGTTGTGAATGCAGCCGACATCTGATGAGCGTGGTTGGCTGGTGAACCCACTGGACATCCGATGGTACTGGATATTTGCTGCCGTCCTGCCAGCACTGCTTGCCACTATTCTCATCTTCATGGACCAGCAAATTACAGCCGTCATTGTCAACCGCAAGGAAAACAAACTTGTGGTCAGTAGTAGCACTGTTGTAGTTATAGTAGCTGTTGTTGTTGTTGTTGTTGTAGTCGTCGTCATTGTTGTTATTGCCATCTTTATATGCCAACAAATCAACCGCAAGGAAAACAAACTTGCGGTTAATCTTTCTGTTGTTGTGCACTGCCAGTGTTTCGTTATTAATACTTTTTGTCTGTCCAGTGCTATGTATTAGAAACAAAATGGCGCCCATGACCGGAAGTAAACAGCTTCGTCAGACGACCTGTCTCTATGGACCACCCATAGGAACTCGGTTCCCGGGAGTCGAATGGTCACGTGACCGATAACGTCACGTGACCCCAAAAGGTCAAACTCGTGACCCCATTATCTTTGAGGTGCCATATCTTCGTAATGGTGCCAGATAGACGCATGGTCTCCATGGACAGCGGATGGGAAGTCGACCCCCGGGCATCGAATGGTCACGTGACCAATGACGTCATATGACCCCAAAAGGTCAAACTCAAAGTGACCCGCATTATCTTTGAGGTGCCATATCTCCATAACGGTGCAAGATAGACGCATGGTGACGATTGCCCTTTTATAGTAAAGCGCTGGTGATGAATCAAATGGTCTTGTGACTGACAATGTCTGTTGTTTAGTTAAAATAATAGAGAATGACGAAAGGATCTTTGCTGTTGTACAATTTGAAATTAAACTGTTTGATTTTTTCCTCTGGTCTAAACAGCTCACTGATTATATTTATATGGACATATACTGTAAACTATCAAAATGCATTGGACAGACTCCGTGTTCGTATAAACGTTATCTTTAAGTTATCAAAAATCACCCAAGTTTTCCAGGTTTTTCCTGAGCCATAAGCTTACTGCAACTATCTGCAATGACTGTTAAGGCAACTGAGGGAACAGCCATGCAGTATAATTAGAAGTTGTCAAAATTTTAGAAAAAAAATCTGAAATAACTGTTGACACCAGAAGTACTGTTTCTAGCTCAAAGTGCATCCCAAACTGTTTAGTGGCTGGATTCTGCCTAGAGCTCATGGATAAGTTGCAGCGTTCTCCTAACTGCTAGTCCTAGCTGCAGTAGTTGGGTGGCGTACCTTAAGTAGGTGGAAGGAGGGAAAGATTGGGGAAGAAAGAAGGGAGAGGGAGGGGAGTGATGACAAAAAATGGGAGGTAGAGGAGAAGGGAAGGACTTTTGTCTGGATTAAAATAAAGTCTTGCTATGGCCATTGTTACTGACAGTAGTAGTAGTATTAGTAGTAGTAGTAGTATACTAAGTAGTAGTAGTAGTCGTGGTGGTGCTCATAGTGGTGGTAGTTGTAGTAGTATTTTGAGTGTATGTCATGTGTAGAAAGGGAGTGGATATCACTTGGACCTGCTGGTCATCTCAATACAGATAGCAGTCTGTTCGTTACTCGGCACGCCGTGGTTTGTAGCAGCAACTGTCCTGTCAATCAATCACATTCGTAGTCTCACCCGCGAGTCGCAGTGTGCTGCACCGGGCGAGAGACCAAAGTTCCTTGGCGTCCGGTGAGTGACAGTTGTCTGCTCTGCATTTCACTCATTTACAGGCGTACAGTAGACATAGGCACGATAATTTTGATTAGCTGCGAATAAGCTGCAAAAAAAATTGTGGCTAAGCTGCCGAGAAAATCGCTTGGTTGCAATTATTTGTCAAATGAGAGACCAATACTGGATACAATACCGTAGTTTTGATTTGTTGATGGCGTACAGTCAGTCAGAATTTTGCAGTAACCATTTTTATATGGTTCTGGCTATGGCTTGCTCTTAGATAGTGTCTGATCTGATGTGGAGGGAAAGGTGGGAGGCCCTTATGGACGAACTTTTTAAGCCATGAATATGCTGCGAAAATGCTGCGCAGCCACTGCTGTCACCACGAAAATTGCTGCTAAGCTCAGAATAAGCCGCAAAACTGCTAAGCTGGCCGTGAAATTCACAGCTCGTCAGCTTAGAGGTTTGGCGTACATTGTACTTGTTGACGGTTTAACTTTTGGCAAGATTAACTGTTCTGTATCTCAAAAATGAACCCTGCTGTGTCTTTACCCATAACTTAGCCAAATGGTAACAACAGTAATTTGCAAACCATCTCATTTTTACTAAATGCCAGAACATATAAAGACTGCTATAAGTAAGCGTGTGATATGACGATGTGATGTATGATTTGCACTGGAAAACTGGGAGGTTGCGTGATATAAAGAAGTTTGATGGTGAGCCAGGAAATTTTGTACTAAATTCGTTAATTGATTTTAAGCCAACGAAGAGATTTACGGATAGGAGTGGTGTGAGTGAATTTTGGAGCTTTGACGACAGATGTGCAAGAGAGCTCTGAATCTAATAGATAGGTGGCTCTATATTTATTCCGAGTGACGCTGATTTGCTGGGGTATTTTAGCTACTACATTGGTGGTGATAAAGTGCATGGAGTGCTCGATGTTTCTGGTATTAACTTGACGTTGCAGCAGCTAAGAACAAGTCTTTGTATCGGTTAATTTGACTGGACTGCTGGTTCTTTGTGCATCTGTGTTTCTCTCTACCCCCTGCCCTCTAATAGACAGCATTATGGCATTGATGACTCTCTGGAGGATAACAGGGAAGATTATTAGGACTGCCCTTACCATTACATATGCACAATTATAATCGGCAGTTCTTATAATTTTAGGTTCAGGTCGTTTTTTGTGTCTTGTGTTTGATAAAGGTTAAACTCTCTATGAAGGTTAAACTTTCGTTATTATATGTATGTGCATTCTGCCTGGAAAGGCCGTCCCCAAAATGACCTATACTGTGTCGGGCGGGACGTTAAACCCTACTCACTCATTCACTGCGTCTTTGTGTGCTTTGACAGTGAGCAGAGAGTTACTGGTATTCTAGTCTACATCATGGTCGGTCTTTCAGCACTCTTGGCCAAACTGTTACAGGTACTTCGCAATTCCTGCGTATTCTCTGCATGTGCTTGATAACATTGTTGCTGTTTTGCTAACAGATAATAAAGCGATAGAATAAGAATGAGTATGAAAGATTCATATTAGTTGAAATCTGTTGCATGTACACTGTGTTCGGGGAAAAAAAAGTCTACACTTTTCCCGAATAACGACAACAAATTTGAACATACTTTCATAATTTTTGGCGCACATTATCAGAATGATACGCTCTGCTAAAAACATTTAAAAGTTATCTTCGAAATTTACTTCTCACTAAGTATAGCTAATTTAATCATGACATCATCGAAAATGCCAATTTTTGCGGAAAGATAACGTCTATATGAGCCTTTGCAATTAAGAAAACAAAAAACTGCTTAAAGAAAATTGCAGTAAAAAACTTAAGAGATTGTTGGCATAGAAATAAGTTACTTTTTATCACAATTTTTAACCTTGACTTGCTTTTTGCCATGTTAACGCTTGGCCATCGCATGCAGTACGGGAACGTCACTTTGCAGCCGCTGTTATCAGTAAGCAGTGTCATTTCTGCAGCATGCGTTAGCATCACAATAGTGTACATTTGTAATAAAGTTGTTGACTCAAAAGTTGGTTAATAGCAAGTTTTGCCACTGTTGATGACAACTAAGGCAGCTACAGGCTAAAAAGCCTAATTTTCTGCATTTCTGTTTATTTTGGTGTGGAGTAAAGTAAGAATACGAAGAGTGTTTTATTTTACATGGTAAAGTGGTGTCAGTATTCAGGTGAAGTGGACTGTCAGTGACGATTCAGTGTACCGTCAGTTGCACGTTTTTTACTGTTGCTTCCAAAAAATTCTAAACATATGTTTAATTTTGTTAAAGTTATTAATTGAAACACTGTTAGCTTTTTTCACCTCGGATACAATAAAAATGGCATTTTTGATGACGTCATAATTATGTCAGCTCCACGTAGTGACATAGCAATATAAAGAGAAAATATCTCAACAGTTTAGTGAATATTCAGGACGAATTGTGTCAAAAATTATGAAAATAGGTTAAGGTTTATCAAAGATATGTTGAAAAAACCGTTGACTCTTTTTTTCCGGACACAGTGTAGATACAGCTACTACAGTATCTCTATTAGTTCTGCTTCGTAAACTTGAGTGGTTTTTTTTCAGATTGCTAGGCATGATGTCATATCAGATAAAATGTTTAGCAGTTTGCTTCTTGTACATTTGTTGTGGATTGTCACATTGTAACATGTTGTATTTGTTCATCATCTTTGCGAGTAAACCCAATGCTAAGGGTCGCTGTAGAAATACAAAATAAATACAGATAATTAACTACAGTTAGAATTGAAGTGAGCATTTTAAAATTCACACTGTCATGATATTGATGGAAAACTGGAACAGCCTAAAACAGGGACTATGATATATATTTTGTAACTGCTGTAAGCAAAAGGAAATCGTTTTTGTGTTTTTTGTGTGTGAAAAGGAATGTGTGGCAGATCCATTTGAGGAATTTAATTATTTTTAGAAGGTTGTCATTTCTGTAAAATAAGTTAATTTAGATTAGCTTAATTAATACCATTAAGACTGAAGTTATGAGTGTAACATCATATCAATACTTAACGTGATTTCGGACTGTTTGCTTTGTAGCATATACCTATGCCTGTTTTATACGGAGTCTTCTTGTTCATGGGCGTCTCATCTTTAAAAGGCATTCAGGTTATTTTTTGTTTTTTTGTATATTATTAATTAACAGTAGCAAAGTGACAAGTTTAACATTTATTATTACATAGATTGTGAATGGTAGAAAATCTGTATGTTAGTGATTGGTGAAATTGTGATGATAATTGTGATTGCATCAGCAATGGCTTGACTTGGATTGTTTGTTTACTGTTGTTCTTACGCACATAATTAATAATAAATTGCACGACTGATGAGAATCTTTATTCGCAATGTAATATCATCAGTTGTAGCAGTTTTCTGCTATTTGCATTTTACAAGGTAGTGTAGCAGCATGTTTGAAGTGTGGATGGATCTTTAGTGATTGCATCATTGCAACCTATCTGCAGAATGTGCCGGTGAAAGAGTTTTGAAAATTGGCCAATATTCAGTGAAGTTATAACATAAACTTGGTGTCCTGTGTTTGTGACTCATGTTGTCTTTACGTACTGTGTAATGTCTAATGTCTGAGATTGTGTGTGCTCTATGATATATTTTATGCATAACTGTGTATGTGGTGTTGGTTTATCATTTCGAAGGGCCATTATTTTGAAGGTCTGCCATTCCAAAACGCCGCCAGTTTTAGGGACAGGGTTAGGAATTGTTAGGGTTAAGGTTAGGGTTAGGGTCGGTGATAAGACTTAGTGTAGCATTTTTAAATACCGTTTCGTCATCACCTGAAACGGGTCTCTGGCGGCTCGTCGGAATGGTGGCTTTTTGGGATGGCAGACTAATATCATATAGTTGGTCAGTATCTAAATTTGTGAAGTGCCTCTTAGTCACAGTTCTCAGAAGTTAACATGTATATCATTTGTTGTTTTTTGATTTATAGAATGCGTAAACTCAAAATTAGGAAATGATTACGAGGGTTAACCTTAACTTTCTATGTTCAGTTTGAGCAGTTTGTAATTGAAGCGAAATTGACTTATTTTAACATTCATAAGTCGTATTGGCAACTGTCAGCATCTGTTCAACAAGATTTTACAGTTGGGTTGATTTTGTAATTATCATGTGTATTTTATAATGTTTTCGTCACAGTTTGTCCAGCGTGTTCTGATAATGTTGATGCCACCCAAGTATCAGCCCGACTACATGTACCTGCGCCATGTGCCAGTCAGACGGGTCCATTTGTTCACAGCCATTCAGATCATCTGCCTTATCGGTCTTTGGGTCGTCAAAACCATCAAGCAGATCTCAATTGTCTTTCCTGTCATGGTGCGTGCATCAGCATCACGAGTGATTAATCGCAGCATTGTTTTTGTCAGCTCAACTTTTGTAGGTTTCATTATGTTAGCTCTAGAAATAGCCTCAGTTTTGAACGCAAGTTTTTTTGTGTAGTCAGTTACTGTTAACATGGTTATGACATGACATGAAGATTTTGTATTAATCAAGTCCATAGTCATACTTTTACAAACGGCTGTTTGAATCCGCCTTCTGTCAATCCAGCTAGAGGGTCTGGGGAGTTTGTTATGCTTCATTTGTGGTATCCAGGGTAAAGCCTCGGCCGCAAACACATTTTTTTGCATTTCAAACTCGAAAGTCGCATTTGATGGTCGCTTTTTTGATTATTTTTATGGAGCATTTTCTGATGGGTGGTTCAGTTGAACCCATTAAAGCCTGCTTGGCTACGGGCATGTTAGTAATAATGATGGCATTTGTCGTCTAGGTGCTTGCGATGTGTTTCATCCGCAAAGCTCTCGACTGGCTGTTCACTCGGCATGAGTTGAAGTGGCTCGACGACATTATGCCCGAGTCACACAAACGTGAGAAGGAGGAGAAGAAGAAGAAGATGAATCAGGCTCTGAGTGACGGAGCGGTATGTTGACTTAGTGTAGTAAAAGTTAACAAGAAGCCAAGCTGTCGCTAGGATAGTCGACTATACTGGTTGTCAGTGACCTTCGAGGTCATCTGAGGTCAATGATTTTCATGTTATTTGAAAGCCAATATGCGACTTCCTGTCAGTGATCAATAGCAATTTAGGCCCTACCTCGCACTGTTTAGCCAGAATAGCGTGTACTGATTTTCAAGGTCATCCAAGTTATCTCATTTGAAAGCAAATATGCGACTTCATGTCAATGATCAGACCTTTTAGCCACAATAGCACTTAACGGCCTTCAAGGTCATGCAAGGTAAATGATTTTCATCTAATCTGACAGGGCATATGCCACTTTCTATTAGTGCTTAATAGTAACCTAGACTGTGTCTCTCACTGTTTTTGAGATATGGCCAGTTTTCTGTTACCATAGTGCATTATGACACTTCAGGGTCATCCAAGGTCATCAATTTTTATGTTATTTGAAAGCCAGTATGCGACTTATTATTAGTGATCAGTAGCATAGCTCAAACAGAATACTGGCATAGTGTTTGCAGTGAGGACGTTGACTGACGTTAAAGTCATAGAAAGGTGATATTATTCAGCAGCACATTCACCTTTTGTGGGTCTGATATTGAGTAATTTTTTTTCATGATCTTTGCATTTAATGTTTTACTATGTGCCATTAGTCAATCAATCAGTCAATCTCTGAACTGGTGAAGTTTCTTTTAAGCAATGTTCTCGGAAATCAACGGGGGTGTAAACTGCTGTGTTGTAGATTTGTAGAATATGTAAACATAAAATTAAGGAAAAGGAATTGATAAGGAGTATTTTGCGCAGCTTTTCATGTTAAGTTTGAGATATATTTTTCATTTCCTCGTATGTGTTTCATGTGAATCTGACAGAAGTGATCTGGAATGCTGTAGTAAAAGAGCAATTTTTTGAATGCCCTTATCGTAGGAGAAATCAGAATGGTGATATGGAAAATGGCTCTGTGTGTGTATGATGCAGCACGTGTTGGACATGGGAGATGAAAGCCTCAAGCCACAAGAAGGCAACATCGGAACAGATGCCACTCCGTTGGCCACACATCAGCCTATTCACCTCGACGATGTCAACATCTCGGAGGAAGTGAAGAAGACGGGAATCTGGCATCACCTCAACTCACAGCCAACGCTGTCTGCATCTTCAGCTACAACTACAACCCCAGCATATAGCGACATCTCACAGCCCAGACATCGGTCAGTCATCTCACTCACCTGTCAGCTATGGATGACTGTATTTACTTCATGTTGCATATAGTTTTTTTGTTTCATAGTTATCTCTGCCAAGTGATGTAGTGAACATTGGACGAGATTAAGAGATTGGCCGTTCTGTTCGTCATTTCTTCTGTGTACATGATGACTGATAATAGCAATGACGTCATTGCACCAACAGCACAAGCAGCAACGCTGGCTATTACTGTTCCCTCCCTCCGCGAAGTGGCTTTTTCTTCTTCCTCCCCTTTCTTTGTAGTAATGTTTAAATCACTTCACTTGGCGGAGATATGCACTCTCACAAGCACCTTCTAGTTGTTTATTGTGTTTTTATATTGTGGTTTATTGTGAGTTTGGTCGTCTGAACATGTTTATTAAACTGCTAGCTGACTTTCTTACTTACTAACTTACTTATTTTTTCTGCGTGTCAATTGGTGCAATCAGTTCCTGCCAAAGCTGGAGCATAAACAGCTACGCTGTATGACGCACTAGCCCTATATCCACTATCCATCGCCTGGCAGTCTAAACTGGTGCCTGGCTGAGGGCTGAGGAAATGGAGGTCATTGCTGCCCTGTGAGTCTTATGGCTCGAGGAGGACTTTGCATTTAGTTTCCATTACTCATGCCTAGTTGTAGCACTGTATTTACTGCAACATGTGTTAAGTAACGCACTGCACGGCCGCGTAAGTGAATGGTAAATAAGTAAGTAAGTAGTGAGCATTTGTAGCGCTCCATATGAAAAAAAAACAGGATTCAGATAGTACTAGGCATGGATGGTAGTACGTAGCAGTTAGTCAGTCAATAACAATGTTGTTGGAGAACGTATAGGTTTTCAGGTAACATCAGAAGGTGTTAGCAGATGGTGCTGTTCAAATTATGAATTATGCTTTTCCAGATGTGAGGAGCAATTGAGCTGAATGCACAGCTCGTGAACACTTTGTTGTCTGCTAGCTGGGACAGCAGTTAATGGTTAGACGATCAGAGTTGATGTGATGGTGTGTAGTAGCTTAGCATGACCGATAGGTGTTCTGGCTGATGTCCCGGCAAAAACAGGAACAACTTGACGGGGAAACAGTGATATAGGCTTAGGTTTAGCAAATAAAGTTAAGGATAGTGTTAGGGTTAGGGATTATATGGATGAGTGATAATGGATAGGGTTAGGGTTTGTGTAGTGGGGTAGTTTTGACGTTCCCGGTTTTGTCCGTTCCGGATTTGACACGTAACCATTCTGGTTGACTAATATTTAGTCATCTGTATGTTGGCATTGTCACCTTGTATATGAATGATGTGGTGTTGATGCAGGAAACCGAAGGCCACGTTGCCGCCAGCCGTGGAGAAGGACTACAAGAAGAACCCGATGGTAACATTTAAGATCGCTGATGATGAGGACGAGGACGAAACCACAGCAGATACTCAGCTGCTTGCTGCGCCGATGTACCACAGTCCGCACGACACTGATAATAGCACGTCACGCGTCTAGTACTTACTGCATTACTGACCACCTCACGGCCAGTGTCACATTAAATAGCCCGCCCTGTTATGAAGTCTCCTCCATCTGTGCCCCAGAGCCCTTGAGGAGACTCTGTGCTTGAGGGAGACTTATTGGGGGTGGTCCCATAATAGGACACCAGCCTTAGGATGTCAACGGCTGCATGCAGGTCGAAATTTAGCGGCCCCTGTCCACTGCAAATCATGACGAATGCTGATTGAACAGAACAAACCCAAAAATGTACTATAAAAGAAAAACGTTGTCATATTCGGTGGCCTTCAATTTACCCCAAATACGGTGGCCCTCCCAAGGTGCTTACTGGGCATATTGCCTAAGGCCGGCTTGACTCTGTGCAACGGTCTTTGATATTACATGCAGGGTGACCATCATTTGGCTGAAAACCTGGCAAGATCAGTGAATTTGTTGGCTATCAGGGAAAAATCAGGCAATTTACCAGAAGTCAGGTAAACTGTTGAATTCTCAGGGAAGATATCTCATCATGGAAAATTGTTCAGTTCACTTTTTTATTCAAGGCAGTAGGACTGCTAATTAATGCTGTATAACCAAAATATTTTGTTGGTGCATTTTGTGCATTTTGTTGTGTTATTACGGTAGTATTGTGACTTTCATATATTATCATTGAATGTCTACAGTATTGTAGTTAAGAGTGCCATGAAATGTCAGAGAAAGTCTGGGAATTTACCTGTGCTGGAGATGGTCACCCTGGTTTATGCTGTTATCGTGACACTGCATTATCCGTCATCATATGGATTGACTCTGTGGACTGTTGATTTGTGCATGTAATTCTGGTAGACAGACGGAGCATTAGTATGCATGGATGAATGTCCATGTGAATGGTGATGTGGTCCATTGTGTCTCACTTGTGCCTCATACCCCAGCTGGCATCTTAATGTCACTGCTACACGATGTCACAGATTGATCGATGTTTATATTTTGTTTGTAGATACCACTGTGACTATGCCACAATAATTGTGACTGTGTATTGGAGAGTGTCTATTGCGTAGGTATTTGTAGCTGTTTGAAGGGGCATGATGTAGGGTAGGTAACCATGGAATGTTGCTCCTTTGCTGTTTGGGTAGAATTGTGAGCCCATTCTGGTACAGCAATATTCGGCCATTTGCTGTTGAGATATCAGTCAGCTTCATTGTATCCCAGATTAAAATGGGACCACTTTCATTTTTATGATAACTCGGCAAATGCGGAACAATTTTTGCAATACTTTTACTTTTTTGCATTTACAGATGAACTGCAGAAGAAGATGGAGTAAATCCGACCCTGCTTGCATCAAATTTGTTCCCACACTACCTTGTGAAATTTCAGTGTTTAGTTGTGTATGTATGCTTATCATAATATCCAGAATAATGTGCACAGACTTAGACGTTAATTTGTGTTCAGGATGATGAGCCAGATGCTGTTTCGGTTTGGTAGGTTCATGTTTAGCATACTGACCGTTTTTGAGTGTTGCTTAGGTTATAACTTATTGACAGCATTGTCGTCAGTTTGTGTGGGCCTGTGATAAACGCTTGGCACATTACTGAACGATGAACATAGCTGTTAGAAAATTCACAAAAGGCAATCTGCATTTGACATACACTGTGTCCCAAAAAAACATTCCCGACATTTTCGACTGTAACTTAAAAACCAATTATCAGATTTTGATAATTTTTGATACAAATATTCCTGACACAACTTGCCATCAAATGACTGTTCAGTTTCCCACCTCACCCAACGTTTGTTTCTGCACTACCTGGGGAAAACCCAACCAGTGAAATATCACTTTTTTATCCAATGCGATATGATTGCTTAATTAACATAACGCGTAAAAACACATTTTGTT
>Ga0056128_1004879_pt1 | contig 16841 bp, 12 predicted proteins | sample WorMetLIZISLAND2_FD_71113 | JGI IMG/M metagenome (GOLD analysis project Ga0056128, IMG submission 71113) | Marine gutless worms symbiont microbial communities from Max Planck institute for Marine Microbiology, Germany - Olavius geniculatus... ... | reverse complement strand
TATTAGTGATTAATAGTAACCTAGGCCCTATCTCGCACCGTTACAGCGACTTATTGGCCAAAAATTGCAAATTTTGCCACCCCTGTCTCATTTAGCACTCTTCTTCGGGGTGACCCCCTTTGAATTTACTAGAGTCTTCCAGGCAGTCGACGGTGAAGATATGGTGATCTTAGCTTGCACCGTTTTTGACTGATCCACTCGTGTGACAGACGGATGGACAGAATTGCGATGGCTAAGACGCGCTGAATGCAGCAGCTGCTTTCGCGCGTAAAAATCTTGTCGAAAACTGTTTAACTGTCAACAGCTGTGTCTTATGCGAATAGATTCATTTGGTCGAATGTACTTTATGAGTGAAATTCACCAAATATGATCAATACTAGTTAAATACATTAACGTTTCGACTTCCACTGGAAGTCTGCATCAGTGGATGTTGAAACGTTAAGGTATTTAACTATTTTTGGTCATATTTGACAAATTTCACTTGTAAAGCTGTGTCTCATTTTTGTCTTACCCGACTGTACTGTTGTCTGACCATGATTGACTTGTAACATTTTATTTGTATATTTATTTGTCTTGCAGTATTTATATGCTTTGCGTGTTGTCGATAGTTTGTCACTCAAGATGTACAGTTGTTATTACTTCTGTTTTTCTCTGTGTATATATTTGTGTGAATTTACAGTTTATTGCTGTTTATTAGTAATTTAATGCGACTCATTGTCTGATGAGTCTGTATATGCTCAATGTAATGCAAGTGTACATTTATGTCAGTTTTGCTGTAAATAATTTTTGTGTCTCGTGTCATGTTTGTTATTGTCACATTTGCGGGTTTGCAGCAGGTTTGTCTTGTAGGTGTTGAAGCACTTGAATATAGCAAATTAATGAGTATAATAATTGTAGTGTGACAGAGTGGGCTTTACTTAGGACATCATCGTTTGGTAACGCTGCAGCTGCCCGAGTCATGTAAAGTCAGCTAGTGAAAATGTTTCTGTCAGCTGTTTTATTGCTGATCATAATGCAGCATTGAAGTTTCATAAGTTTAGTCTTGCATTGTTTTTTGTTGTAATACTTATTGTTGGTGATTTGGTTCTATCCCGTACGGTATTTGATAAGTGCAAAGATTAGATTTTATACTTGTTTAGCAGGTGAAACGTTTTATATTAATTGTATTAATTGGATAATGCGCATTGTTTCACAGCTTTTCACTGATGTTTTGATTAACTGTTTTAGTTTAAATATCCCAGATATTTGTCAAGTCAATGTTTTTTTCATTTATATGCCTCTTGTGTGTGAACACAGTGTATTTGTTTGTCTGCACTCTGCATATGTTATCATTTTACATTTGTATGTCCCTCGGTAGGAAATTGGATTACTCTGATAGTTGTAGAAATTTTGTCTGCAAAGATTCATTTGGGAGATCAGGCCGCTGGCTAGATAGCAGTCATTTAGTTTCAGATTAATATGGTTTTGGGTAAATGATAGTCTTTTTTGTCTAATTGTAGTATGTTAAGTAGCACTGGTAAATTGGTGTTTCTTGCTGTTTGTAAAATGTTGGTGCTATAATGTTGATAACTGGTTTTGCAGTTTAACATTGCTGAAGAAAGACATCTGTCATCAGTGGAGGTTTCGATCTTGGAGTGCTTTGTGGTTTACTCTGTTGAGGTGTAGAACTATTTGCTTTCTGCTGGGCACAATAACTGTGGTGTGTTAGCTAATGCTGCTGCCATTTATTGCCAATTCAACAACATGATGCGGGTGTGTTAATTACAAGAACAACCAGACAGTGATATAACAATATGTATTTTAGTGCTTTAGCCATCAGTTAAAATGTTGCCATGATTTTTGAGCTGCAGTGCACTTGAAAACATTTTGGATAAAGCTTTATAAGTTCTGCTACAGGGGACTCGCTTTTATGGATAGACATTCTGCAGTTTTAGTTTAGATATGGTGGTAATATTGTGTTTTGTTTGGGAGAAAGAAATGTCTTTCTGTTGTACGATTTCTGATTTAGTTTAGATGAATATAAAAGTTAGTTAACAATGACTGACATTTTGAAACTGTGACCATTGTGTGCCTATGTAAGTATTAACTGTTGTATTGCTATGCATCTGTGAACATTGATACTCATCTGTTTGTTGTAGGACATTTATATTGTAGCCGTGTATGTATGAAAGTATAGAAGTTTTGTTTGCTTGCTGGTGCTTCGACTGACACAGTTGCTGTAATGTGATATAAGCAGTGGCGGTTTTATTCACAGGCCGGGGTGGGGGGACACATTTCCCCAGTTTTGCTCCAGGTTCCCCAGTTTTGTGGTCACTCATGATTTTTTGCAAAGATGACACAAATATCTGATGAATTTTAGAAAAGAGGGCAAATTTGCGGCTTCTGTTGTACGTCCAAAAACGAAAAGTGCTTCAGCTTCACTGAGGCATTGCCCCTCTTGATTTCCTGACCATGGGCTTTGCCCCTGGACTCCGCTGGAGGCTCTGCCCCCACACCCTTGTGATAGGCGCACGCTACCATGCTCACCATGGAGCTGTGCCCCCCAGATATTGCATCCCCGAAATGACCTATACGGTGTCAGGTGGGATGTTAAACCCTCCACACTCACTCACCCTGCTCTCCCCAGATATTATGGGCTAGATCGCCACTGGATATAAGATTGAGTATGCATCTAAATGGCACTTATTCGCACTGCAGACTTTTTGCTGTAGTTAATGTGAATATCTGTTGGAGCTAAATATTGTATTATCATTTCATTTTGTTTGTTCAGTTTCTTAAAATACACTGTGGGGCATAAAAAACACACCATTTTTTTGGTGATAACATGAAGAAGGGTTATCCAATTTTAATAATTTTTGGTACACATATTCGTGACACAACTGGCCATCAAATGGTTGTTCATTTTTTCACCTCATCCAACATCTGCTTCTGCACTACCTGGGAAAAACAGAACAGACAAAATATGCATTAAAATCAACAGAAAACTTTATAAAATTTTATCTTTCCGGATATGTGGCCATCAACAGACAATCAATTATTACAAGGTTTGACTGTTGTGCAGCAGCACGTTTATTAAATAGGCATAACATTCAGGAATATTGATGAATTCAAGAAGTGACTGGTGAAGTCTGGATTGGTCTGGAGCAGAACGTTATTAACGCTGCTATCAATGAATGGAGAAAGAGTCTCCAAGCCAAGCCCATGTTCGTGGGCCAACATTTCAAACATTTTTGTATTCAGTTGAATAATGGACAATTAGATAAACTATTAGCTAAAATGATGAAATTATGGACAAAATGTGTTTTTTGTGTGTTGTTTTGACTAAGCAATAATACCAAAGTGGTTAAAATGCAATATTTTGTTCTTTTTCTTTTCCCAGGTAGTGCAGAAACAGACAATGGGTGAGTGGGAAATTAAACAGTCATTTGATGGCCAGTTGTATCAGAAATATTCGTACCAAAACTATTAAAATTGGATCACTTTTCTTCAAGTTAAATTTTGGTGTGTTTTTTATGCCCCACAGTGTAGTTTAGTTTAACGTTATTCTCAGCTGTCACTTGCATTTAAGAAGTTCTGATGCAGTCTTGTTTCAAAATGATTTTGATATAAAGATCACTTATTATTTTTTTCATCATTTTATCACACATGTAGACATCAAATAATTTGGTAAAAGACTTCTTGTGTGACCACATGAAATTTTAAAAAACTGATATCAAGAAAAACTTAATTTAACATCTTTGAATGAAGCAAGGTTTTTGAGATCAAACGAATTTTTCTTTTTTATGCTGTATTCTCCCTGTCTCTGGAGCCGCAATTTTCTTGCACCTTTGGCTTCGTAAAGTCTTTTTTTTATAACTGCTAATTTCTACTGCATTCTATTTGTAGGCGTCTGTAAAGTTGATTTTAATTTTGCTCGCTGCTAACATTGTACATTTTTTCTCAGATATCGAGCAATGATTTCCGGTCATTTTCTCTCGATCTTTACGGATTTGTAATGATAATTGTAGTCTTTTTTTGCATATTTAGTGCATATTTTGTTTTTAAAGTAAGGTAAAGTATTAGTCTTTTGTTGTTGTATTACATATTGTAAGAAAGTTTGATTTTTGCTGACACATTGACTTGGTGATGAAAGGGTGTAGATAAACGTTGATAAGCTCATACTATACTGCCACGTGTTAGTGTATAGCAGATGTAAGTGTATATGCATATAGTTGTCTTTTATTAACAGCAGAAGAGTTGAGACGGTGCTAAGCCAGTAAAGTATTTGCATTTTCCCGCAGCAGGGTTTTGTATAATATTTGATGTGTAGTACACCATGTGGCGAGTTTAAGCATTGCTGAATACTGCTGTACAAACTGATTGCTGTGTAATGTCTGTCATTTGCTGGTGTATATAAACGGCTATTGTACACTGTACAGGTCTTGCACGAATGTAACGTCGTTCACTCTCATACAGTTGCTGTCCGGTCCGGTATTTAGGAATCTTGACCTAAATTAAGCAGTGAAGCTTTGCAGGAAGTCTGATGTATGATAGCAATTCATAGAGGTTTCAGCAGTTTACCCAGCTGATGTGTGACAATACATGTACTTTGCTTTTGTTGCTTTTACTCAATAAGCTTGGTGATGCACAGAATTGTTTTTGGTGTCAATAGCTGACAAAATTGGTACAAAAGAAAATGCAATATTGTAATTGGGCAAGTTCAAGTTTAAAGACAAGAAGCCCAGCTGTCGCTAGAGAAGGCCAACCATGTACAGACTGTGCTTCCAAAGGCTGGCTTCCGATTTCTGGTCATGGAGAGAAAGCAATTTCCCAGAGGTGACAACAGGTGTTGACGCTGCTCTTAAAAACTACATTCAACTTTAATATAACAGACGTTACATGCGGCCATCTCGCCATGCAGGCGTTATAGCCGATTGTATTATTTACAAAAAAAACTCAGCTGTCGCTAGAATAGCCGACCATGCTGTTTGTCATTGACATTCATGGTCATCAAAAGGTGATGATATTTTCATCTCATCTGAAAAGGCGTATGCGATTTACTATTAGTGATCACTGATCAATAACAACATTGACCCTATTTCACACCGTTTAGCCACAATAGCGCACGCTGACCTTCAAGGTGATATAATTGATGATTTTCATGTAATCTGAAATAGCTTATGCCACTTCCTATAGTGATTGAGCTAATAGTAACATTGGCCTTATCTCTCACTATTTCCCATATCCACTTATAGCTTAAAACTTTCTATTAAAAATTGCGGCCAAACCGCTACAGATGGAGACATGGTTACTATTGACAGCCTACAGAAAGTCGTCAGCGCTCAGCGCTCTATCTGACTGTACCATCGCCGACCCCCACGAGTTACCGTTTAGCCACAATACATTCGTGACAGACGACGGACGGACAGGCAGACGTACCGTATCACAAGCTCGACCGTTACTTACGTACGGTCGGCTAAAAATTGCGAACAAACCGCTAGAGATAACAAGTTACAACATATTGACAGCCTATAAAAAGTAAAAATTCGCCATCGCCCTATTTAACAGTACCGTCGCTGACCCGGTACAACGTGCCGTTTAGTTACAATACATGCGTTACAGACAGACAACCGACAGAAAGTGACAAACAGAACCTTGTAGGAAGTTGTAGGCTTGTACAAAAAGCGCGTTGTACTGTCGGCCACAAATCAAAGATATTTTTACTTATTTATTACACCTGTCAAGTAGGCGTGTAGTCACTTCCGGTAGTTAGTTGCCATATTTGGGGATGTGTTGTTGACTAATGTGTTTATTTTCGTAGTCTTGTTTTTAGGAAAGTTTAGACTGCTGAAATACAGCTAGATAATTTATATATAACGGATGTGTATGACACCAACACAGAAACTTGAATGAGGTATTATTGCCACTAATGATAGTTTTTGTGTGATGTCACTGTCACTCTCGACTTCCTTGTTTTCATATTTATGAAGAGCCGGGTGACCCGGGTCCGAAGCACTGTGAGGGGAAAAAGCCTTCTCCTGGGCCTCTTCCTGGTTACCTGTGGGGGCCTGTGGTGCTTCTGACTGCGAGTGGAACCGAGCCGCCCGCTTCTTTCTAGTTTTCATGATGTGGTTGGAACGGGGCTTAATTTATTAGGTAATTTCCAGGCCGGGCCTGCAATAGACCCTCGCCTGCTGTCGAAAAGAAAATCTCTTAAAATTTGGCCAAAAATATTTCGAAAAATTAGCAGAAAATTTTAAGTGAAGTAAAGAACAACTAATGACCATGGAAACGTGAAACTAAAGGGCAGAAGGAAAAATGCAAAAGTACTCGGCGCCTGGCTTGTCGACCCCAGCGGACTACGGGCAGGAATCACACGGTAGCGACAACTCAGCAGTTTACTCAGTCACCAACATCATTAAAATTGTGTAAGAATCTTGTGCAAGTTGATTCGTACAAAAACATGGGCGAAATTACATGGTCACTTACTCGCAAATTTCCGATTTCGTTTACATTAATCAACTGCCAAAGATGTCTTAATTCCAAAAATGAAGAAATATTTACGATTGTTTCACGCTTTTCTAACTATTTCGCAACAAATCGTACATATGCACGCAATGGGATCTCTACGTCACAGCTGTTTACTTCAAGCATCTATCGACCAAGAACAATTATGACACCGATTGTAATGGATTTTAGTGATATTAGTCGATAATTATATGTTCAGATTGGCGATCTGAACGTATCAATTTTTAGCGGTTTTTAAGATCGCCGATCTGACAGTTTTGGGCAAAATTTGATATCTTTAGATTGGCGATCTGAAAGACCGGTAAAAATTGATATGTTCAGATCACCGATCTGATAGTTATAGGCAAAATTTTATACCTTCACTCTATCACTAGACTTCCTGGTCAACAATGCCTGCATTTAGCGCATTCGTCATCTACCGCGGCACTGGCACTGGCTATAGCACTACATCGGCGAGGCGACCGAGCGTTGCCCCTTTCTACAGCAAAAACTTGGAACAGACTGCCATCAGAAGTGATGTCATCAAAGTATCTACGATCATTAAGACTAAACTTAAGTCTCTAAGTCTCCTCTGTTTTTCGTTTTGCGCGCGACAGCATGTAATGCTTCGCAGTTCGCATATCTTAGTCATCGTCGAGGCATCTGTCTGTCTCTCCGTCCATTCGTCCATCCGCTCATCTGTCACACTCTGGTATTGTGTCAACGCAACGCAAGCTAGGATCACGAAATCTTCACCATGGACTGCCACGGAGACTTTGGTTTTAGGATCCGTAAAGCTTTTTAGTTTTGAATTCACTTTGCTGTTGTTTTGGTCAGTTATTTATTATTGCATTGCTTTCATGTGATTTTTTCATGCCATATGTCAACATTTGTGTAGTTGTTAGTAGTACATGTAATGCTGCCACTTTTGTTTGATTGATTTGGTTTTGTTTCTTACTTTAAATGCTGGTAAATAATGTAAAGTAAGTAGTAGATTAAGAGTTTCTTCAGTGTGGATTTTGCCGACTTTGGTGCTGTTTGCTGTAGTCATTAACAGCAGCAAAATAAAAGATTAACGATGCCTCCACCTCCACCACCCGGCCCACCACCACCACTTGGGCCACCACCAGCACCTTCTCTCGGCCCTCCTGCGATGTTCAAGTCCGAACAGAAAGGTCGTAATGCTCTGCTGAACGATATATGCAAGAAACCAAAGTTGAAGTCAGCATCGCATCTCACAGTTGATAAGAGTGCACCAATGATCGAAGGTCTGTTTCAATGATATTAATACATGTTGTCGTTTCACAACTGGAATTATGTGCTGAAATTACAATGTCTTAGGGTTCATTGTTCCATGCCCGGGTTAGGGTTAAGCATGAGGATAACTCGGGAAATCACATTTGTTAACTTGTAGCAACGAGGTTGATCTGAGAGTTATAGTTAACCTTTGGTTAGCAAACCCGTGAGTTAACTTAAACATAGAATAATTGACCCATAGCAAATCATATTCTATGTAGGGATTTTTACCAGTGGTTCTATGAAAAGAAAGCTCTTTGAACTTGTTTTGCATTTTGGAGTGTTGTTGTGTATTTTTGGTTGCCTGACTGAAACAAAATCAAAATTGTCATAGCAAGGTTACCACTACCAGTACACCAGCCCTTTGATCTGTGCTAGACTTTGATTCAGTTAATTTTCAGATACACTGTGCAACTGTTAATACTTTTTCATTAGGACACTTGCAGCACATGGTTTAATTATGATGGCTGTCAGTTGCTGTGATGTTGTGATGACCACCTTGTTTTGTGCATTTAGGCAGCAAGAATGTTTCAAAGTTTGGTACTGTTTCTGGGTCATCTGGTAAGTTTTTTGTACACGATAGTTGATTTACTTTTTGATAATATCTTCTTCTGTTTTAATTCCTGCTGCAGTAGTGTAGTAGATGGTGAGGTTTGCATAATTATGACTTGCAGCTGAAGAACTTTGTTATAACTGCAGTTATGTAATGAAAATGTCCATCGTTATAATTTGATATAAATATAGGTAAACTGGGTGGGTGACTAAAGGTTTTTAAGCCTAACCGTTATTTGGCTGAGAATGCAATAAAATTGTTACCATATGTCATCGTGTGGTAGGTTTTTAATCTGATATAATTAGTAGGGGCCACAGTTTTCTCCGGGCTGCAGAATTTCGAGCCGAGCCGCAAAATTTACCATTTTCCGCGGAATTTTGATATTGCCGTGGAATTTCGCGTAATATTACAAAAGTTAAGAAATGACTGATGATTAGTACAATCATTAGCTTGATAATGTAGTTTGACTAACTATATCATGGAGAAAAGTCAAATGAGTTTGGCATGATGCATAAGCATCAGTTGAGGTCTGGTGCTGGGGACCTCAGTCACTGTACCAGGAACACAGGTTTAGCTGCTAACTGGTAACACAATGGCATGGTAGCCTGGTGTAGTGGTTTAAACACAGTTGTCCTACGCCTGCCTTGGTTCATGCTTTGATAGGTTAATACTGTGCAGACCAGACAGGAAAAAATTATCTTTGTTGGTCACCAACTACTTGGGTCAATTCAGCTTTTCATCCAGCTTGCGTAGGTAAATGAAGTACTTTCTTGCCTGACTGGGGTTAAGGCATGGTGCTTTCACTTGTGTCTGGTGACAAGTGAGAAACAATCTATGATCCCAGGTGACCCTCTTCCCTCTTTCTGAGATGGTTTCATATGAAGAACTGTGTGTGTGCACCCTTTAACATTCAGTAGTGTGTTGCAGCAGCTGTACCAGCTTTGTTTCATCTGTTTGCACAGTGCAGTCCTGTTACTGATGCATTGTGGTCATTTAACATGTGTCTAACGTTATTTAGTTGTTCTCTTTCATTCTGAATTGGGGAGCTTGGATGTAACAAGAATACATTGTTGAAACATTATGCAAGTGCCCTTCATCGTGTTGTACGAAACTTTGTACATCTGATAACTTTTACAGGCATTAACGTTTATACACGGTGTTTCATAAAAAGGGCACCTTTTTGTTTTTTTCATAATTCACTCAAATGATGAGCAATTTGCATGACATTTTTACCAATTGTAGCTGAATAAGTACTTATTTGAAATGTTTTAACAAAACATGGCAGTTGATTAAACATTCTTTGCTAGTCGTGATTAAACGCTGACATTATAATGTGTCACGGGTACAAACAGGCTAATCTCAGTTCGTGCTGCCAGTTGCTGCTCTGCTTCAATGGTGAAAAATCTGGTTCATTGGTGTCAAATATTTGAAGTTTTACAGTTGCAGCCACAAAAACGTGCAAAGCGATCAAATTTACATGTCTGTGGGGATAGTTGGTCTTTTACATGTTCGAGCAAGACAGTGCACTCTCACACCGAGCTTGCAAGATGTTGACTTTTTGAATCACAAGATGCCCAATTTCATGTTTCCTTGTTGCTCAGTGCTGAAACGATAAGCATTTTTCATTAGCGAACCAGATTAAGTTCACCATCAAAGCAGGGTAGCAACTGACAGCACCAGTTGGGACTAGCAAGTTTGTACCTGTGACACATTATGACGTCAGCGTTACATCACGATTAGCAAAGAATATTTAACCAACTGCCATATTTTGTTCAAATATTTCGAATTAATATTTCTTTAGCTACAACTGGTAAAAATTTCATGTTAATTGCTCATAATTTGAGTAAATTATGAAAAAACAAAAAGGGGTCTTTTTATGAAACACCGTGTAGTGTAGTTTTCAGTGGTGTGGACACTGAGATAGGTAGACGATCTAAATTGGCATTAATGTATAAACATCTTTTGCGTAGTTTATTCTGGGTAAAAATTCACATTTTAACATTATTTTTTTTGCTAACTATTTATTTGTCATAAAAACTGCAATACAGGTGTATCAGTGACAGATACTGTATTAACTTTTTTGTGTCTTTATTTTTATTGCAGGCTTGATTTATTCATTCTTTTTATACGTTTTTCCCCTTACTGTCAACGTTTTTGACAGTGGTGCTAGTTGGTAGTTAATTGCTGCTGTTTTACGTATGTCTGAATCAGTAGTTTAACGATCTAATATGCAGCTGTAGTGTATGCTTTCGGTGCGGTAAGTTGTAACTGTTAGACGCTGTTGCTAAATAGTTTTTTTGGATTATCACGAGGGATAGAGACAGAAATATTTCTGTTACTTAGTCTTATATAGCTCAGATAAAGTAGTCAGTTGATGTATGTCAAGTACAAGTATTTGGCGTCTTAAATAGCAAAGTACCTCCCCTGTAGGCCGGCCGGTTACTTTGCTAGTGAAATGTATGCATGCAAGAGTTTGGGAGGGGTTGTACGCAGTAGGTGACGCGCTCGTAATAACCTGCAGAGGGTGCCACTGATCCAATTGCCAGCGTGATCTGGCACACGTCGCAGAGACTATAAAATTCATGGCCGGCTTTGAGGCCTTAGGCTGGGACATGGGGTTAAGGGCGATTGGGGAGGTCGGGACAAAGTTAAAAAACTGGACTTTTAAGTGGCCGTCATTCACCAGATGTCGCAACGAAGCTGAGCGCTATACTGACGAACTTGACAGAATTTTTAGCACGTAGATTTCAACCGTCTGAGTTTCGGCCTTTTGGGTTCAAGAAGTCCTTCGTATAGAAACCTCACATTTGGGTACTTTTTCAAATTGCTTTATTATTTTTTTGCACGTTGTAACTTGTACACTGATACCCAGATGGCAGCACCGGTGCTGTCGTGTGTCACGTGAGCATTGCTCAAATTACTTGTTAGTTGTCGTATTGACTACTTTAAATGCTTAGGATAGGCCTATTTATCTTTGCCTTATTCATCACAAAAGTAACTTAATAATTGTAAAATGTAAGTGAATGTTGTGCTGTCACTTTATCAGTGTAACTTTGATGTTTTTATAGGAAATTATTTTAAATCACTATCATTTTCACATCGACCGTTGCACGTTCATTGAAAATAAGAAGAAAAACGTTGAAACATCTAAATGTGGAAAACGCTTATGATCAGAAGTAAAACACTATGAATGAGTGAATAAAAGACAACGTTTATTACAGCTATGTGTGGTGAGTGGCAACTGAGATGTGTGGGGATTGTGCTGGACATGCACTGCAGTCATTAGGTCGGGTTCATCTGTAAACGGGGCTGACGGCGCCCGATCTCCTTCACTGGCGGCATCCCAGACCCAGTCTCAGCAGTCGTCGTCGTCGTCGGCTGTGATGCGGGAAGACGGGCGGCTGGCGGCCCTGGCCCGGTGCGGCGCGCTGGCGGCCGCCGGGAACGGATTCAGCGCGGCCGTGGCGCCTCCAGCCCGTGGTGGTCCCCCCGGTAGACCTACAGCGCCACCGCCGCCACCTCCGCCGTCCCTGCCACCCAACGGTATCACACGGCCACCGGCGAGTGTGTACAGGGTGACCACTTGTCTGGAAAAGAGGGAAATGTCAGGGAAAATAGCAAAAAAAAACTTTCTTAAAAATTGTATCACCTGGCTTTTATTATCACTCACTTAGTACTCTTTGCCAATTATTTTCAGGTGTTTATTGCTGAATTTTGCTTACTTGTGTTTTACTTTCTAACATTATATTTTGGTTAATACTAGGGTTCGGTTATCTTAATCGAGTAGCAGTTAAAGTGGTCAGGAGTGCCGCGAAACGGTGCGAATCGTCAGGAAAATGTCGGAATTGTCGAGGAATTTCATAGTGCCTGGAGAGCGGTCACCCTGTGTATGCTAGTAGCATGCTGTGAGTCTGTCTGTCAAGCATGCTTCTGTCTGTCTGCCAGCCAGCGCGCCTGTGTATGACTGATTGTCGAGCGTGACCTGTGCCGACCGGCGCCCCGTCATGCTCTGAGAGTCATGCTCTGCTTGCTCTCCCATTGATGTGCCCCGTACGCGGCCGGCGGCGTCGTTTTCTTCCTGAAAAGGCGTCTTACGCTTCTTCAACCCTCTCCCCCTTCCCACTCTCGCGCACTTCGCCGCTCGCTGACTCATAATGGAGCACTGTGTCCTTCTTGACCGTGTTAGTGTTAAGTCACGATCGCTGAGACAATCTCCTATTCACATAGATTTTACAGAAACGTTGAATAACGTCGTTTCTCCTTAAATTTTAGTCTCAGCTATTGCAAAAATTATTTTATTCTGTCAGTTACCCAGCTTTGAAGCTGTTTCTGTGTGGATCCCGGTTTAGGGTCAAAGTTACTTTTTTGTTGATGGACAGAATCCATGCCCAACACCCATTTTTATATATTGTGTGTTTTGATTAAAAAGTAGCACTTTGTGTTTAACATAATCTGACAATGCATGTTTTGACATTCTCGTGATTAACTTTTACTGTTGGAGTTGATCATCTTTGTTGTGTGAGTTGTTTTTTTATGTTTTTTTTCGATTTGTTGCGTTTGTTTTTGTGCTAGATAGAATTTTTTGCATGTTTGATCAATTTTTTTCCTTATTTTTGCATTCCTGGTTCACAGGATTGCTCCCAAAAATTTAGAATTTGCATGTTTTAAAAATACCTGTAGTTCTGTGCATAAAATTACCTCAAAATTTTGGCACTAGGCACATAGGCATGCTACTTGGCCTGCACTTTCTGTATTGTTGCAAAAGGTGTAGTTAATTGAGCGATGAAGACAATTTCAGTGGCACAGGTTGATATGAAACAAAGTTATAAGACAGACATGTCCACAGAACATGCATATATGCAAAACTGTACGCTTGAGCAGAATGCAGGACAAGAGAAAAGTCACTAGAATAATTTTGCTTGAGGTCTGTTGACAGCATTGACTCTGAGTTGGGTTGGACTTGAAGTGAATTTTTTTCATGTTGTTGGAACTCGACTGTGAAGTCCTGTGAACTGTGCATCATGAGACCAATACATTCATTCATTGTTATTGTTTTTTTGTGTCTGTCTAAATACTAACGATGTATGTCTGTGTCTCGCTTTTGCAGTTGTTGTGCTATACAGTGTTCATTTTCCCGATTCCTATTTCACACTAGCAGTAACAGTAATAAGATAGTCCTCTGGTTGATTGAGTTCTTATTTGGTGTTCTGCCTTGTGCATTGGCGTGCATGGCATTTTGTGTCACTGATGATATAGTGCAATAGGTAACACACTTATTCCCACTCATCAGAAACGATTATTGGCATTTTGTTGTTAAATTAGTACTCACTTTGTTTCATATTTCTCTGTGGTTGCATGTTTGGTACAAGACAGACAATTGCATTGCTGTGTTTTGTAATTTTATGGTATAGTTTTGATTGATTTGTTTGTAATATGTATCGTAGATCAGTGTGGTTTTAGTTGTGGGCCCAGACTTCACTACTTTGATTAATTGTAGGCTTTCGATTAATTGTGCTAATTGTTGTTGATGATGATGATGAACGAATGTACTTTGATGTGGCCTAAGTCTGAAGACTGCAAGGACACATAACAATCAAAAACAGTGATGTCTGATAAGTCCACAAAAAATCGAAGCAGTTGACGTTTGAGCCTTAACGGTTAACAGGTTGCCTGCATCTGGTGCTGGAGTGCTAGTAAGTTATCAGAGAGTTAGTTTTCTTGACGTGCATACAGCAGCTGATAAGGCGCCTGTGACGGTCGGTTCATGGTATAACAGTGTGTAACTGTGTGTATGGTGTGACAGCTGTTAGGCCGCCGCCAGCAGCCAGCGCCAGTGGTGGGTTTGGTGGGTCGGTAGCAGCACGTGGGTCAGGGACAGGTCCACCACAGCTTGCTGGGCTGTTCAGTGGCGGAATGCCTCAACTGCGCTCCTCACACTCGCGAGGTGGCGCCACCAGCGCTCACCACCAGCAACCCACTGCCAGTTCCAACGCCCACCGACCAGGTCACTATACTTCCAGTTAACTTTTATAAACGGTTTTTAATTGTTTTTTGTTATGAAAACGCATTTTTAACGTTTTTATTTTTGCAACGTTTTTCATTTTTAATGCACTGGGAATGGTCAGTATGAAAATGGTGGCGATTTACAGTAATTGTGCACAAAGAATTGAAATGCCTGACTGAAAAAGTGGTAGCAGATTTTATATTTGTATTTGTTTTTTATTCATTGTGACTTAGGTGAATATGTATAGGTTTCAACATGGTCTGCGGTCTATTATGCAAGTTTAACTAGGCATAATACACAGTAGACTATGTTGAAACGTACTTATTTCATGCCTGTGATTGACGATGCGTTCTTTCCGAGAATGGGTGCCTTACTCAGACCCGAGCCACGTTTCGTTCGTCACGCTTGAGTGGAGTGAGATTGTGGGCTGATATGTCACTCCAGACACTGCACTGAGAGTTGGGTGACAAAAATGGGTCACGAAATAAGAGAAACTTGTGTTTTTCTCAGGTTTTTACGTGCGAGAGCTAGCATAGCGCATATTAGCTATGGTAATTCCGTCTTGGTGTCCATCTGTCACAACCCGTTACCGTTTGGAAACCGGGCGAGATAGAGACTTCGGGTTTTCACCGTATAATAGCCTAGAGTCTCTAGTATTTTGTGACCAAATTTCGTGTTGCTGGGTCAAGGGGGTCCCCTCGAATGAAGGGGAGAAAGAGGGGCACCCCTTTCTAAAAAAGACGTTAGTTAGGGCTATTTGCTCGTTTAGCGTGAAAATGGTTGTAGATAGGCACAGCTATGCTGCTTAATATAACAAGCACTGGCAACGAGCGACTTAGGATTGTCAACATTGATGATCTTTAATGACTTTAAACTATAGAAATAGGTGTTTTAGTGATTTTTTGGCAATTTTTGGTTGCCAAAGAGTGAATTGCGACAAAATGGATGGAGATAGACCAAGATTACCTGCGAACAGGAAGTGTTATAGGCTCTCGCACGTCTCATGAGCATTAGCTCAGATTTCTTGTTTTCTAGGCCTTACTATACGTATTTGTATCAGCGGTCTGGATGCTGACAGTGCTGTGCGCTGGTTGATGTAGGTCGTAATGTGAACGGTGCAGCGCAGCCTCCACCTCCACCCCCACAGAGCAGTAAGTGGGACTCCAAGCCTCGACATAGCACGTCTGAAGACAGTGCCTCGACGACGACGACCAGTAACGGTCCGAGTCGGCACGTTGGTGGTGCACCGTTCCGACCTCCATCCAATTCCACGTTGCCTCGCTCAGCTGAGTCTGCTAGTAATGGTTTACCAGCAGCACCCTCTGCATCACGGACGAGGGCTCCACGACCACCCGTGTCGGACAACTCCTCACGGCCACTACCTGCACCCCCTGGACCACCCAGAGCGCCACCCTCGTCACGACCACCCCCGCCACGGGGTGGCACCACGGGCCCACCACCTCCACCTTCACCGTCACTGAAACCCCCCGCAGCACAAGCACCGCTCCCTCCGCCGACACTGCCAGGTCGAGGTCGACACGGCCAGGCACCACCACCGCCTCCACCGTCCTACGGCCGACCAACCACGGACGATACACACAGTACTGGTAGTGGTAGGTCCGCCGCTCCACCAGTACCCAATCACGCTCCACCACCACTCCCATCACGAGGCCCACCGACCGGTTTAGGTGCACCGCCGCCGCCGCCAGCTCGTACTGTCTCGCAGACGAATGGTCCACCACCGCCACCACAGCGAGGTCCCCCGGTCCACAGCATCTCACGTGCTGGTCCGTCCGGAACATGGGGTCGAAGTTCTGCCACGCTGGGTGATGCACCGCCGCCGCCACCTAGCCGCAGTAGTGGTGCCGCCTATACTATCGGTATGTGCATCGTGGTAATCGACATATCTTTATCGTTTTTAAGTGGAATGCTTACTGATGGGTTGATAGTACATTAGAAAATTCGTGAAAGTTGGTCAGTAGCATATTTTCGCTACATGGTGTATACTGTTCGTCTTGTATTGTTTGCTTAACAAGTGGCTTAGTGGTGTAGTGGTAGCTTGCCTAACTGGTCATCGTGTAGTTGCTGGTTCGACTTTTGCCTGGTGCACTGCCAGGTAACAACCCTGGGCAAGTTGTACACATACATGTGTCTCTGTTCACCAATTCACCGAACAGTATAATTTAGTACCAGTGACCAAAGAGGGTGTGGCTCGGTAGTCTAACGGTAACGTGTCGGACTTATAATCTTGAGATAACTCAGAGGCGTAGGTTCGACTCCACACCGGGACACTGCCGGGTAACGACTTTAGGCAAGTTGTTCACAAACATATGCCTCTGTCACCAAGCAGTATAATTTGGTACCGGCTTCACCGCTGGGACATAAACAGGCACACCGCGCGATACACTGGCCCCATATCCGTGGTCTCGCAGTGTAAAAACTGGTGTCTGGCTGAGGGCCTTAGGAAACGGAGATCAGCGCCGCCCTATGGGCCGTAAGGCT
>Ga0056128_1004878_pt1 | contig 16842 bp, 7 predicted proteins | sample WorMetLIZISLAND2_FD_71113 | JGI IMG/M metagenome (GOLD analysis project Ga0056128, IMG submission 71113) | Marine gutless worms symbiont microbial communities from Max Planck institute for Marine Microbiology, Germany - Olavius geniculatus... ... | reverse complement strand
CGGGGAGCCCCGGGCCCCAGGCCTCCCACCAACAGGGGGTCTCCCACCAAACCCCTCAATTTTTAAAACCCTGTAATTCGATAGCCAATCCCTTTCTGAATTCCCAAATACGCCACTGGGCCCAGGCCTCCCACCAGCTAAATCCGGCCCTGATTATTTCAATTTTGAGTCACCGAACACTGTTGTTGATAAACAGTGAAATGCATTTGTAGCCCGTCCCGTTATGATAACTATACCATTATTACACTAGTCTAGTCTTAGTTTAGTTACTTACTTTTTTTTGTTGTGATACTATGCTATTAGTTATTACTACATGAAAAGTAAATATTCGTGGCCGTATTCCATACTTCAGTAAGAAAAAAATGTTTTTTTCTCAGGGATTAATTGATTACTGGAATAATTTAAGTTACAGTGTAGTTACAAGCACGCCAGTCATATAATTGAAAAAAGTTAGTTGGATATTCGCATGAAAGATATTCAGGGTTCACGAGCGTTTGCATGCACTTTTTTCTCTCTGAGGCTGTTTGGTTCTCACACATTGAATCACGCTGAATTGTATAGTGAATAATGATTTTGTAGCCGACCGTACTTATAAGTAACAGTCAAGCTTATGACATGGTTGTCGTTCATTCGTCTGTCACGGATGTATTGTGGCTAAACGGTGGGTCATAGGGGAAAGCCTTTTTACACGAATAATGAGCCTTGCATCATAAACCTAAGCAGGCAAAATTGCAGCGATCTAGTGCAAAGGGAACATTTTCAAATTCAGGGTTGAATGGACGGTGGGTAGGAAAAATGTGCGCTTATTAACGGAAACGGTTAGACATACGGCCGACGTTACTATTAATCACTAACAGGAAGTGGCATACGCCCTTTCAGATGAAATGAAAATCATCGACCTTGAACGTTTGTCAGTTTGAAAACGTCCGAGGTCACTGAAGTTCACCGACAACCATTACAGTCGGCTATCTTAGGGACAGCTGGACTTCTTGTTATTAGACGGCATCGTGTGCGGTGTGTGCTTCGACGCGTGTGGTCCAGAGATCTAGCTGTAGCTGTTGCTGTAGCTGGGTGATAGGACAACCTGTTGAACAACGGCGATTGATTGGTGTGGCGCCTGTACGCCATCAAGGTGTATATGCCGTGCCGGGCGGGCGGCCTTGCGCTGCGGCTTTCCTCTGCTGTCGCGTGCTAGGCCCCATATTGATCTGTCCCCGTGCTCGCCTCGGCGCAGACCTAGCTATTGGCCCGCAGCTCTCCACTCTACGCCGTGTGTATGTTCACCGTAGCAGCAGCATCTGTATTACATGTATACACATACACACAGTGTGATGAATGCAGCAGCTACAGCGTGCTGAGACCCTATACCCTACCACAGCTCGCCTGCCTGCATTTTGTATAATGTAATATTGTAGCTCTAGTTATAATAGCCACGTATGTAGGCTGCTGTGAGTGACCTGCCACTAGGTAGGGGTCCGTAGTTTAGTTCTGTGGCTTTGCACACTCTCTTTCAGTCAGACACCAGCTTACACTGCGAGACCGCGGATACGCGACTGTATAGTGCATCGCGCGGTGTGCCGGTACGATAGATTGCTCAGTGCAAGCATATTCGGCATAATTGGAGATTTTTTGAACTTAGGCTATTTTTTAGAAGTCTCTATACAAAGAAAGCAAAAAATAATGACTCAGGATCGTTAGGCTCTGCACAAACGTTGAAACACTACGTCGACATATTGACAACTTGTGTTGTGCACACCCTGTGCATGTTTGCCAGCTGGCAACTTTCTTTTGGCGCTGCAGTGTACTCAATACCCAATAGTCATGCAGAGTTGATGCTGCTATTGTCTGTCCATTTGACTGACTGCATGTGAATCTCTCGAGTGTGTGGTTTAAACTAAGTCTTGACTGTTGTTGACATTGGACTTTGACGATCAGCTTAGCAAAGCGTGCAAGACGTGTGTGCTGCAAAATCTCACCCGATTGAAACGGTGAATACTCAGCGAAGAGAGCCGGAACGTATAGTTCCTTTCACTTAGCATGTGCACGGATATTGTCAGCATACTGTTAAGCACTTTGTGACTGCACCTGCACGCTGTTTGTATTGAGATAAATGCATCGTTAATTTGTGAAAGCAACAAGTCACAAGTCTAGCTTACAACAAATCAAAGAGAGTGGATTAGGGGGTTTTAGCTGACACCTGCGAGAAACCAAGACCTTTGACAATGTTTCTTCTTTCTGTAGGTCTACAGAGAGGTAATGGCCACCGGCCCACTCTAAGCTGAATAGTATACACAAGTAACTGACCAAAGTATCAATACTGGAAGGAAAAGATATGTCTGGTTTGCTTTTGAATGACGGCACCACTGTCAGATCATATGAGCAAATGGAAGCGGATAACCATCATCTTATATCCCGTTTACACGATCGAGCAAACATCGAGCTAGCTCGACCAGCTAACATATAGCCAGGTCGTCGAGCCAGCTTGATTGTGTAAACGGGGTATTGAGTTCCTTTTTGCTAAACTATTGAAAGAAGAGCTACGCTGGTCAGCCTGTACGTGATGGGTGCGTGTCATCAACAAATACACACCAAATGCAACGCCGTATATGGACATAATTTTGGCTCGGGAGGTGTTTGACCTTTCCTCATTTTTCCATGTCTTCTACAGTCTTTTCTTTCCCCTTTTCTCTCTTTCTTGCTTCCATTTTTCTGCTTCACTTCTATTGCCTTTCATGTCTAGCTTGGGTGTAGCTTCTCCATCGGGTGACCGCAGATCAGTTTCTTACGCCATGTATATGATAGGCCAGACTGATCTGCAGTCACTTGGGGTGTTTTGGCAGACCGTAACAATACCGAGAAATTCGGGCAACCGCCAAAAAACCTAGATCTGGTGGGAAAAAATCCAGACGGAGTAACTTGGACTGGGAGGCAGAAGGAAGGCATCCCAGAATACTCCTATTCTACGTATACACGTATATATACAGTACATTGATTGCAAGTTGCAACACTGTATAGGCTTACTAGGCTGCTTAACCAAGCTGTGGTTACCATGTCGCCAAATAATTGTAACTGAGTAGCCAGCCACTTGCTGTGCTGTGACTTCGCGACCGCACGTCTAACCGAATTACCTCGTCAAGCTCGTTACATGCATGTAGATGATTGGAAAACGTAACGAGCACCATCAGCTATATATAATACCACTGCAGTGGCGCATGCGCTGTTGCATTAGGCCCTATATGTATATCGCTGAGCCAGCAATCGTGTGCAATTCATTGCTGTCCAATCTGGGGCGGATCCAGGATTTGCGTTGGGGACAGGTCGAGCACAGAAAGCGCAAAAATATTTTATAGTCCCTGTCGCAGATGCTGAGAGGTTGCACGAGTGTGACAGATGACAGGCAGGCAGACGACAGACCTCGCTGCGCTTAAAAACGTCACCCGTTTTTGATGCGCTACAGCTATGCTGTAGGCGCGGATATGGCACGGATTGTTGTGTGCATGTCCGTCGTCCGTCTGTATGTAACGGATGTAATATTATGGCTAAACGGTACGGGATAGAACTTAGGTCGCTATTAATCACTAATAGGAAATCGCATACGCCCTTTCAGATCAGATAATAATTATCGACTTTGGACGACCTTGAAGGTCAGTACTGCAACAGGCACTATATATAAGCTGTAGCGCGTCTTTCATAGCGACAGCTGGGCTTCTTGTATATGTGTGATATCAGATGTCAGCCGATTTTGACATTGCTAATTCTTGGCATAAACACACTCCGGGTAATACTTTGAAATGCACAGCCCACCACAGCTCGTTTTAGGCCTATACCTACGTAAGTACTGTACCGAGTAAAAACTGGTCAGTTATTTCTTGATGATGCAAGAAGGCGTGACTCTAGCTGCTACCATTGTCACTATGTGTGTGCGTCATGGACCTTATGCCTGGATGGATTCAGCGCAAATAATTACTTGTCCGCACAGTCATCATGCTTAGTGGAAGAAAAGCGCCTTGCCCACGGCTTGCTTCTTATCGAGACGTAAGACTAAGTAAGTAAGTAACGCGATGATGCTTCTGGTCACGTGACTCATCGTTGGGCACGTGCTTCTATTGTCTGCTCCTGTTTGTTACGTTCGTTAGCTGGTCGTCTCGTAACAGGTGTAACTCGGAAATTATGCGCTGAGCCAGTTCAAATACAAGACGAAGATTATGGGTCAGAGAGAGGCAGGGTTTTCAATAGACCGGAATTTTAAGGACGTCATGACTTCCAGGCTAAAAAATTGGGACGTCAGTGTACAAAACCCGGAAGTCATGCAGTAGGTCTACAAGAAAACTCGAGCAAAAACTTAATGCAAAACAATACTTAGGCCGTACTACATATCGTGTCACTTACGCACCAACAACGTAGGTCGTGGTTTTTACCTCAACTATGCTGTATGTCAGTAGTAGTCATGTCTTCATTTGCAGCGGTTTGGCCGCAATTTTTAGTGGAAAGTTTCAAGCTATAAGTAACCGTATCTCAGAAACAATGAGAAATAAGGCCAAGGTTACTATTAATCACTGATAAAGTCACATAAGCCTATTGGCTTTTAAATGACGTAAAGATCATTGACCTTGGATGACCTTGAAGGCCAGTAGTGGAACGAACTATATAGGCTGTAGCGCGTCTTCCTTTGCGACAGCTGGGCTTTCTTGTAAAAACAAGCAACATTTAATTCCACTAGCTTTATGCAAAACGAAGATCGCAGTTTCTGGATCAGAACTGCTTACATAATAGGCTTAAATTAATACGGTTGCGTGCATCGTCTTCATGAAATGAAGTATTCAGAAACACGACAGTCAGCGAAATTTTTTTAAACCAACGAAACATTCGAAAACAGATTCTGACGTCAGTTCCCAGTTTAATATAGACAAATAAACATAATACGAAGCAGATTGCTGTGGATGTCGTGACGTCCACGTCTTAAAATTCGGGCGTACGGGCTGAAATTTTTGGGCGTATTTACGCCAAAACGTCCGCTATTGAAAATGGGTAGAGGGTTTTTTTATAGAAGCCTGCGGGGACGCCAGTACAAAATATTCTGTACTATAAAATATTTTGTGTTAAGTTACATATCACTTATTCTCAAACTCTTCTTCCAGTAATAGGGTTGAATGTTAGCAATTTTATTTCAGACATTTAGTGTGATTGTTGCCCCCCTCTCCGTACTAGAGAATATACATAAGACCCATCCATTTACTTACCAGATTTTGTTAACAATTTACTGCAGTTGTCGGCAAAAAAATTGCTCGGCTCGTTGCGTTCTCATACATATATTGCTCTGTTTTTGCTGCAAGCAGGCGGGCCAGATGTCGGTCATATAACTCGTCTGAGTCCAGCGGTTATTTCTCGGGCGAGTTTTAATTATTTTTGACAAATGCGTATATAATAAGACGGAGCGTATTTTAATATAAGATGTAGTTGTGCAGTGCATGTCGTCGGCGCACGGCGGCGCACTGAGACACGAGATGCGTTCATTCTACGAATTGCGCACATCACTAGCGCCCCTGCAGGCGTATAGGGGCGACAATACGGCCGGAAGTTTGTGGGGGGCTCCCTGGTGGCGCATTTCTAGAATTCAAGGAAGCGGAGGGATAAAAAGTAAAGGTTGATCCCCACGTGATTTCGTGATTCGCGAAAGTCAGCGCCTATGCCGGACGCACGAGTATACAGTGGCGTCATTTAGGGGGGAGCTGGAGGGGTCTACGGACCCCCAAGGATTTCTGATTTTCATTTCCCCGTGTAAATTGCACCTTTGAAACAGTGCTACTGCTGCAAGAACAAAAAGTTACATAGACTGAGACCCCCGACTGATTTACTGAAATGACGCCGCTGCGAGTATAGCGTCCGATTGGTCTGTCCGTGTGTCCGGCCGGTGGCAAAAGCTTGATTAGCAATGGACTCACTGCCATATACCACAGCAGTCAGTGCGCGGATTAGCCTCCGCCTGCCAGTGATGTGTTCTATGATAAATCTCGCCGGTCCGGCCGTGGCGTGACAGTCTGCAGATGAGTCTCTGTCTATGGGTTGGGGGGAGCGGTGATGTATCGTAGCGCGCTCATGATGAAAACTTAAAACTCATTACACACATGTGCCGGGAAGCCGGCCACGGATGCTGCTGCTGCTGCTGCCTGCAGTTCGATTTGCGTTTCTGATTTATAATTTAGTTTTTGCTTTTGCAGTAATTTTTAGCCGACCGTACCAACGTTCGCGCTTGTGGCACGATGTTGTGTCTGTCTGTCTGTCGTCGTTTGTCCATCCGTAACGGATGAATTGTGGCTAAACGTTAGGTCGTATGAGAAAACTTTTTACACAAGTAATTAGCCATGTGCCTTAAACTTAGGCGTGCAAAATTTCAGCGATATAGTGCAGGGGGAACATTTTCAAATTGTGGGTTGAATTGAGGGGGTAGGAAAAGTGCGTTTTGCAACGAAAAACTGGCCATATCTCGGAAACGGTGAGAGATACGGCCAAGGTTACTATCAATAACTAAATAGAAAGTGGCATATTGGCTTTCAAATGACATAAAAAAAATCATCGACCTTGTATGACCTTGAAGATCAGTACTGCAACAGGAACTGTATAGGTTATACTTCATTTTCTTTAGCGACGGCTGCGCTTTCTTGTAGTTTTCGAAAACGAAAACAACACTGGCTGTACTGGTGACGCTGCCGGCGGTGCGTGGAAGGGTCATAACGTGCTCGCCGCCGGCACGCAGTGCCAGTGCGCGGATATGAGATCTGAGAAATAAAAAAAAACTCGAGCAATGTTATCCGCTGGCCACCCGGCGCGACTGACTTCCTGCATGGGATGAAAATATTTCGGCGTGCGCGCGGACGCCACAGGAAACGAACGCGTCTGCCATGGACTTGCGTCCACAGTACCAGTCATGTAGTTTTCGAGTCCTTATTTTTAGGACTCTTGGACTCAGTGCTGTGTCGCTTAATGGAAGTAACTGCATCATATTGATTTTTGTATTTTAGCTACAATTGCTTTGTTGGCGTAGGGTCGACATTCTAGTGTTAACTAATATATGACGTTATAAACTAAAGGTTAAAGATTAAATGATGTGTATAGCTGCTGTATGAGAAGCCCATCGCAGATTTACGGAGCGTTACCTGCCATATGGGATCACACAGTGTTACCTGCCACCCAACACAGGTGAACGCACCCAGCCATAAACCTCAGCCTGACACGCCGGTATTCGATTTACTTACCCCAGAGAGATGGAAGGCCGATTTGACCTTGGTGTCAGTTGTATACCCATATGACTAATTTCTAACGTTCTGTTTAGAATGTTGTGCATGCAGTTTTCTTCCGCATGCTAAAATTCTGAACGCAGAATTTTACGAAATTTCTGTCACGTTCTGTCTCGTCCATTTGCTTAACGTGCTGCCGCAGTGGTGTACGTTCATAGCAGATCTTGGCACGATTCCGCGAGTCTTCTGACGGAATGTGGACGGTCAGTGGACCGATAAATTTTTAGATCTTCACGCCCCGGCAGCAGTCAGTATACTCTGTCTCAGTGCATCCGCTTCTATCATATCCTCATATCCCCGGGATGAGCGATGACCAGGTAGTCTTGTAGGTCGCCCGGTTAGCAAATGATGTACGATAGGCAGCTCAGCGTCAAAAAGTAGAAGTAGGGCAGAAATTTTGCAATTTTACAATGAGCAGCTGCAAATTTTTTGACAGGAGATTATGGGTGCTGAAAAGTTCAATTTTGCCTTACAATTTTGTTGCTTCTAACCCCAAATTTGGTAGTTTTGGAAGAAATCTTTCGAAGATGTTTTGTGTCAAAGTTCCTATTCGTGGACTAATCAACTCGGTTTTCTTGCACCAAAGATCTTAAATCGGGAATTCTGGTTATAGTTTACACGTGTATTTTTTTGTGTAAAAGCCGGTTCTAGGAATCCATATGCTATGCGTGTGCTATGGTGGAAACACAGCAAACCACTTAGGCATCTAATTAAAATTCAGATTAAAATCAGTTTAGGTACTTTCGTATAGTAAATTTTATGACAGAGTTTCATACCGGAACCTGCGGGGGTTACGTTAACGGCAGACATGTGCTTATAAAAAGTGAAAATAATGATTGGTGGTCGGATAGATAGCAAGTAGGTTGACATTCAGCCAATCAGTCTGTCTGCAATGAGATCCAGATGTGTATAGCTGATTGGAAGCTGAAATCATTTTATCACGTGAAATACCATTTTTGTGCCTTTTCTATAGTGAATGGAATGAGAGACTTGAGTAATGTTGAACATGCTGACGCAATTTGTTTTAACTGATCTGCAGTAATTGCTGAGAAATGAGTGAAATGACAGGCCAGCAAGTGACGCCCGTGGGGGTCTACAGGGGTAGTAATAGTTTCCACGGAACCGATCATTTGTTTCCAGATCGAAAATTATTAAGACCAGGTACATAAAAAGTTACTTCTTCCTTTCTCGTTCTTTACATCTAGTGAAGGTTTGTTAATACATGCGCGTGATATACCGTGAAATGTATGGCGTATTTTAGCCTTAAAATGCACAAAAATAGATTTGACGGTCATGACACTTTGGCTATCTTACAGCACTTGGAGTTTAGCCACGAATCCGCTATGGACATGCACCATTTCTTCTTTTTTTCTTTTTTCGCCTCTGTTGCATAGCCGACCGTATTAACGGTATGGCACGATAGCCTACATATACATGTCGTCCGTCTGTCGTCTGTTAAGTTGTATAGGCCTATTGGGGCTAAACGGTACGTCGTATCGTCTCTAGGGCGTCGGCGACTGTACCGTTCGATATGTCGTTGGTGAGTTCCCTTAGGCATGCTGTCAATAGTAGCCATATCGCCATCTGCAGCGGTTTGGCCGCAATTTGCCGCGCAAGTATTTGTGGACTCTGCCGAAAGTTTACCGTATACATTATGTTGAAAGTTATAAGCAACTGTGTTCACGTTTTGCTAGCCTTCCGGTGCAGACAGTACGGTCGCTTGCTCTAGCGACAGCTGGGCTTTTGTCTTTAGATTTTCCCAGTGGCCTATGGGGCCGGCGTGTAGTCAGCGAATAGTCCGTCGCGCGATGTGTAAGCCTATCTGCTGTTGTTGCTGCGACAAGACAGAGTATACAGTCAGTGATCGAAGTGCTTCTTGCAGTTGCAGTGATCGACGGAGGTGTGGTCGTCGGTCGTCGCCGTCGTGTTGTACCATGATCGGTAGACGACTATGCATGATCTCTCACGAGTTCATCCCTCACCCTTCCCCCCCCTCTAGGCGACATGTGTTTTCAGTTAGCCCACCGACCGATCTGCAGTTTGCACGGCTAATTTATCTGCAATTGCTCCTAGAGATGGGAATCGAATCGAATCAAACCCGTGGTCACAAAGAACCCGAACCGGACAAGAACCCCGTCGCTTGGGTTCGAAAAAGTTCTCAGAAGCCCAGCTTAAGCCAGCGACAGACGAGCCGCACATCCGGGCCGCACATGCGGGCCACAAAAAGCATTGCATCGCAATGCTTTCCTCTGTCTCGTCGGGTGTCAGCGACACACGATCCGCATGTGCGGGCCGCTCAAAACAGCTCGTATGTCACTGTGTCGCTGGCTTTTTACAGATGACTATCGTCAAGCAAGAATTACCGACTTCGGACTGCGACTCTATGATCAGCAACATAAATTCATCACGTAATTCACATTTTTGGCACAGTGGTTTTGAAAATAAAGTCGACTTAAAACTTACTGTTGAACGTTTTAAAACTCATACAGAACCGAACCCGAACGGAACCGAACCCCAGCAGTGAGGGTTATTTCCCATCTCTAATTTCTGTCGAACGACGACACCAGCGTGCGGTGCATGTGATCGTCCCTGGCTGTACTGCTGCTGAACCCTTCTAGCTTGCTGTACGCCTGTTCTGGTTTTGCTGATTTATGCCTGTCTCTCTATTACGTCACACGCTCTGATTTGTCTCTCACCTCCCCCCCCTCTGCTCTGACGACACTGTTGTCTTCAGTGCACTGCGCCTGCCTCTCTTTAGCTTTATCAATCACCTACCTATTGGAGGCTCAATATTTTTATAATCAAAATTGCAGTACAAGTTGCTGTGACAAGAAGCCCAGCTGTCGCTAGGGAAGACGCGCTACAGCCTATAATAGTTCTTGCTCGGCGTTTCAGTGCTTAGTGCCCCCTCAAGGCCATCCAAGGTCAGTGATTTTTGCGTCGTCTGAAAGGCAATATGCGACTTTCTATTAGTTATCAGTAGCAACACAGACGATTCTTATATTGCTATTTTGCTTCGTCTCAGGTAATAAATACAGCTGAGTTTTTATCCACGCCATCAACTGTCCGTATATGCATGCCATGGAGTTATCCGCCGCCTCATAGAGTTTTAAATTTAGATGCACACGGCTGTTGTCTATTTACGGTGATGTTTGGAGATAGTATGCCCGTAATAAGACTGTACTCTAGTCCGAGAATAGCTAGCTAGCATCGACACAGCTCTGGAATAATAGCCAGAGTAGAATTTCATCTATTCTAGACGCAAAGTAAGTCTGATAAGCCTGGTTGTTGACTGAGCAACGATACAATTATCATAATTATGCTAATCTAGTCATTGGCGTCGTTACAGGGGGCTGCCGGAAATTCTAGCCTGTTGGGAATTTTTTTCAAAAACGCATAAAATTGGGCTAAAACTTCTTTATCTTAGAATTAGAAATCTTGAGCAACTGATGATTTTCTCTGTCGGAAAATTGCAACTTCGTGCTCTTTTTTCCCCTAATTTTTGTGGTGCTCGTCGCCACCGAATCTTATGCCAATTTGATTGCCTGCCCGTATATTGACTTAGCGTAGGCCTATATCAGCCGCTGGGCAATGTGGCCACTCAGTGGCGCCTATAATGCTCAGTTGGTCTTTTGGCAGTGTCTGTTATAATACACAGGATCTATACAGTCAACTAAACTATTGGCGTCTGCTAACAGTAGCTGGCGGTCGTCTCTTCAGACAGTTGCCCGTCGCCAACCAGCTGCTCAGTGACGGCTACGGTTGAATGGCGAGAGTTTAAGCTTATAGATAGATCACAGTATAGAATTAAGGCCCTATCAGTGGACACGTGTGATGTTTTCTGACAATTTCTCGCATGGTCATCCTTTGTGCAATTTGTAGATAATTGCGGTGATGTAATCGAGTTCAAGTCCCGAGTCATGACAATATAAAGACTCGCGTCGACTGCCAGATTTGAGTAATACATCACAGGATCATTGCTACAGGCTACTTAGATACATTTCTGTATCAAGCTGCAGGGTTTTCAAAGTGGCCTAACCCATACAAACTACGGCTAGGTCCACTAGAGACACGTTATAGGTGGAGTCCAGTGTCCAGGCAATAGTTTGGGTTGCTTGGTTGGAGTTACGTAACACCGCAGGCTGTGTTTTTTTTGCAGCGGGCGCGCGAGATGCGGTGTCGTTGGCCGCGAGGCAACAGGGTGGCTGGCGCCCGAAGTCTGTCCGTGGCCGTAACATTGGTTTTTATGGCGTTTTTGTCGGTCGTTAACATTGCTGCTGCGACCGGAGCCGATGTAATGGTTTTGCGACCGATTATCGCGGTCGGTGGTAAGGCCGTTACGTGCACGGTCCCATTAGCCTGCATAGTGCACCGTATAGTGTAGGGTGTAGGTCAATGCTTGTTTGCCAACAGTCGCCGAGTGGTAAGGGTTGGCCAGGCTGGTTAATTCACGTGAAATGTGCACACAGCTAAAACGTTGGCACTCTGTAATAATTGCTGGTGTTGGAGATCCGCCTATACTCAGCGGGTGCCTATATGTACGGCAATCTCTCGCATGCGACAAAAACAGGGCGGGGCTACGTGCGCTGCAGCTGTCAGTCAACTCTGGTTTGGCAGCGCCGTCGCACGAGACGCTACTGGTGGCGTAGGCTATCAGGCGTCGTGGCGTCTCGTGCGACGGCGCTGCCAAACCCGAGTTGATTGACAGCTGAGCTGTTTTTGTCGGATGCAAAGTTATGTCCCACATGTAGGCACCCTCTTACAGCCACTCGTTGATTGGCTGAACCATTGTCGCAAGCATTTTATCCGCATGGCTTAAGGACACACAGGCTGTTGTGAGGCAGTGGTTTGGCTTATACCCCGTTTACACTGAGGAAGCATACATAAAGCACACATGATGGAAACACCCATAGAGGCTAGCTTCGTGAATGTTCGCAATATACCGTTATCAAGCCAGCTCTAAGTGTGCACGACGTGTGCTCTAAGTTTGCTCTAAGATTGCTACAAGTGTGCTTCATGCGTGTTTCATGTATGCTTCCTTGTGTAAACGGGGTATTAGTCGTTAACGTCGTCGGTCGCATCAGCGAAGTTATTCGATGTCGGGCCCTTGCTCCAGTTAGGATTCTGGAGAGCGCTGTGAGCTCTGAGCGGATCGGGCGTCAAAAGAGTTCATAGTGCTTTTTGAGGTAAAAAGTGCGCTTCTGTTGATAGCAATTGCTTTCGCGCGTGCGAAAGAAGTTGCTAGGCTGCAGCCTGAGGTGGATTTAGGCAGCAGACAACGCACGAATTGGGCTTCCCTAAAACACGAGACTTTAGAGACTGCAGCCTCTTCAGACTAGTGCTTATCGGTAATCCAGCACTGCAGTATTGTGTACCGTGTGTAGACGGTGGTGCCAAGAACTTACCGTTGAAGGGACGTAGACTCTGCGGAATTTTTTTTTCAGAATATCTATACGTTCTCCATTTTTTATAAATCACCACAGTCGATGGACTAGCCATCATAATAGCGTATAGTCATGCAGCTGTAGATTCAATGATTCTGCCTTATCTCACTCCGTGCACGCGTATACAATGTCTGTACGGCCAGTGCGTGCAACGCTTCAGTGCTACTATGGTCTAGGACTGCACGTCCGCAACAAGACCCTGACTATACGGAATGGCAATTTTGTTGTTTAAAACAAATTACGAGTTCATGTTATGCGTGAAATGACCAAATCTGGTGCCGATCTGATCAATATTTCTAAAGTTACAAGCCGTGAAAAATATGGGTATACTCGCTGCGTTGGTTGCATTTGTTTTTAGTGTCCGTCATTTGCTCGTTTTGCAAATTCAGCGGAGCCATACTTAATACGCACTGTTAGATCTGCACCCACACTTTGCCGGTTCCTATACCAACACTTTTTCCACTTCAGCCGTGCCTAGCAGTAGACTTAATGATAATCCATGCAGGCTGGATGAGACCATGTTCTGTGCAGGTGAATTTTCTTTTTCTTATCCAGTCCGTATACGCTGTGACGGGCAACTTCTGATGTGCTCTCTAGTGCCTCTCACCACGCACTGATTCTCCCGTGAGATTTTGGAGCTCTGTAAATCGTCACTTACTTACTTACTTACTTACGTGGTCGAGTTCTTATGAAGAACTTAATAGCTCTTGATGATTAAGCTCTCTGTAGAAGATGAAGGAGTATCTTTGGGGAGTGCATAGTACACAGACACATAATAGACAAATAGACACATAATGCGCACATAATACACGCATTATCCTAAGGAGTAGTTAGCGTAAGCTGCTTAAATTGTTTCTGTAGCTTGCTGCTGGTACAGATGGTCTTGTGCTGTAAACTATGATCTGCATTTTAAAAGTTAAGCAGGAAATATACAAAGACGAGTAGCCAAAGATGAGTATATGATCGTCAGTCCGTGCAGTCAGCGGCCAGCAAACTGTCGTACAACAAAAACACCGGAGATAATATTCAGACATTCGTTTCTCTTTGTCACGTTTGCATTTCTTTTTCGCACACTGTGACTTTGACAGCTTTTTCTTGTAACCAGAATGTTAAAATTCAGCGCCATGCTTTCGCGATTGAAAAACTCCAAATTTCCTGGAAAAGGAGCGCTGCGGTAAGTGCGGTTTGAGACTTTGGGCGTTTTTACGCGCGAAAGCAGCTACTGCTTTCAGCGCGTCTTAGCCATCGCAATTCTGTCCGTCCGTCTGTCTGTCCGTCTGTCCGACTGTCACACGGGTGGATCAGTCAAAAACGGTGCAAGCTAGGATCACCAAATCTTCACCGTCAGCTGCTTGGAAGATTCTAGTTTCAGGAACCGTAAAGCTTTTCCGTAAATTCGAAGGGGGTCACCTCGAACGAGGGCGCTAAATGAGGGGTGGGCAAAATTTGCGATTTTTGGTATCTCAGTAACGGTGCGAGATAGGGCCTAGTTTGCTATTAATCACTAATAGGAAGTCGTACACTGGCTCTCGATTAGCGCCGAATTCAATGACCTTGAATGACCTTGAACGCCAAAATAGGGGGTTTTATAGATTTTTTTGGCGATTTCGGGCTGTGACACAAATCTATATCATTCACAAGGTGGCGCCACCGAACTATCGTTATGCGATCCAGATAGACAATTTGGTATCTGTATATTGACTTAGTGTGAACACCCAAATTTTTAGCTAAACTACTGAACCGGAACTGCTATAGACTTTCGCGCGTCTCGTGAGAATTAGCTCAAATTTTTTGTTCGAACAACTCATTAGCTCGCCAGCTGCTTGCTGATTTTGGAAGCAGGATCTCAGTCAACACTAGCGAGACTAGAAAGACCAGATAGTAAACTATTTCATATAGGATTTCTGTTTTGGTGCAGCGCTTCAGTGCCGTTTTGTTGTACGACAGTTTGCTGGCCGCTGACTGCACGGATTGACGATCGTAGCCTACCCATCTTTGTAAATTACGTGCTTAACTTTTAAAATACAGATCATAGTTTACAGCACATTAGAAAATGTTAGCGTCCCGTGCGAGTATACCATACGAAAGCTGGGACGTAAACAGACACACGACGCGATGCACTAGTCCCCGTATCTGCTGTCTTGCAGTGTAAACTTGTGTCTGGCTGAGGGCTAAAGAAGGTCGGTGCCAGCCTGTGGTTCTTATGGCTCGGGAAGGATACATTTTACACACTGAGCTGTTTAATTTGTATTGTGTTACATATAATTGTTATATGCGTTGCAGTGAATAATCGTGAATATTCGAGCCTTGTCTACTGGTCGACTAACGCCCCATCTCCTTCATCTGTCATGGCGGATGCCGAGTAGTTGACTGCGGTGCGAAGCGGGCATGAAACACGGTGACGGTCAGTACAGTACGTCATTGTAAAGGCGTGTGCAGAGCGACATAAATCAACTGAACTGAACTGAGCTGAGCTGTTCGCTCATTGGCCAGTTTATGTTGCACTGTAGGCCTACGCGCCTTGTAAGTTATAGTTCGTAGTTGTAAAACTATCATGGCACCAACGTTCGAGCATAAGCTACATGTCATACGTATGTTCTGTTATTCAAACACTGAAGTATTTAACGTGCCGGTAATTTTGTAAAAAAATTTTGTAAGAAAACCGAAAGAAAGTCTTCTGAATGCAGCACGCATGATTATGGTCGAAACCGAATGTCTGTCGAAAGTTTTTATTTCTCTATACGTTCTGCATCAAAACCAAAATTTGGTCGATTTTGTTAAAAGTTGGAGTTCCTTAACTATATGAGCACGGATTTAGGAGTGAAGTTTGATAACCTAAATCATGTCGGCGCGCCCGGGCGCTCGCCGATTGTAAGGAGATTGGTCAGAAATAGACAGAAAGTACCCGCTTCTAATGATGTATTTCTGTCCAGTTATGTTTGGAAAGGTTGCGTAAATTTAGTATCGTAATGAGTTGGTAGTTTCTTAGCGGCTCACCAGCACACAGTAGAGGCCATATAGTGCTATATACCCCACGTTGTTCGTTGGTCGCATTTTGTGTGATTGCAACCCAAAATAGCAGTCATGGGTTGCCCAAGAAAGACGGCTCTAGAATGCACCTATATACTGATTGGATGGGGTATATACTGGGTCTGGAAGTCTAGTTAAAAATAACTGTATGTCGAAACCTCTATTTCCAGCTGTGTCTCATTTGTTACAGTTCCGTCGCCAATTAGACTAATATTAGTCATGTACAGGGTGGGCCAAAAAGTGACATCCCATTGGTATTTGGATTACCTATTTTCTTGTTAGATGCATTATTTTTGCACTTTATGTTTACTCGCGTATCGTATTTGTTCTTTGTCTGCTGATGCAAACAAGTTCTGTTTCTAACTTTCTATGCGAGTAAATACATGTATTGCATTCATCACTATGGTTTAATTACCTAACGATGAACACTGATTGGTTTAAAATCTGGGGTTCTAAAGGAATTATGAAAATGTTTTCAAGATGTCAAAATTGTATGAAACAGTAACAGTATCTGGTATTTTGCAGTTATATGGCGTTATATTGACGTCTAGGGCTAGTTGAAAACGATGTCACTTTTTTGGCCCACCCAATTATGTCCAGTGTGTAATTGGCTCAATTGAGTCACTTGCAAAACGATGTTACTGGTGCATACCGCGTTCATGTGCAGTAGGCCTACTCTGTATACTTGGCGTTTTTGACGTACACAGCTAATTACCGCTACGCAAGAGTCAGCTTGCTTTTGAGTTCGTCCGCATTGTAATGTAACATAAATCAGAAAGTTGTGAAGGGATTTTGTCAACTCCGGGTCTGTGAGACGGCTACTATGACTACATTATACAAGAGGGAACACACAAGCATCGATTTTTTTGTGTATTTTATGCATAAGAACATATAACAAGGCAAATATGACGAATAAACACAATCAACATAATCAAACACGTCCGCTCGCGACGAGCACGACTGACAGACTCGCTCGCTGGGCCTACACACGCGCGACCGCAGCAGCAACTAAAAATAGACCTAGCACGCGCTTGCTACTCAAGCGTGACATTACCTCCATCCCTCAAAAGATG
>Ga0056128_1004876_pt1 | contig 16850 bp, 3 predicted proteins | sample WorMetLIZISLAND2_FD_71113 | JGI IMG/M metagenome (GOLD analysis project Ga0056128, IMG submission 71113) | Marine gutless worms symbiont microbial communities from Max Planck institute for Marine Microbiology, Germany - Olavius geniculatus... ... | reverse complement strand
TCATCTCTTTCTCTGGAATCGTCTCTTCTGCAGCTTTCTCCATAGCCATGGCAATCCTTTTCGCGTTTTCGTCCAAGTCTTGTGATGGCTCTGCTTGTCCGAGATGCCGTTCAAGTGCTAAAGATTCGTTTGTGTCACTCGCTAGATGTATATAGCTAGAGCTTCAGCAGGATATAATAATAACAAGGAAGCCCAGCTATTGCTAGAGAAGACACACTGCAGCTTATACATTTCTTGTTACAGTACTGACTTTCAAGGTCATTCAAGTTCGATGATTTTTATTTCATTTGAAAGAGCGAGATATGGCTAATTTTCCGTTGAAAAAACGCACATTTTCATTTTCACAGTTCCATGCTAATTTTGATATTGAGAACGAAAGTTCCAGGGAACGAAAGTTCCAGGGGTTGAAAGTTCCTGGGGACAAATGTTCCACCTATGTTTAATTATTCTACGTCCATTGTCAACATATGTTTACCGTAGGTACGGCATAGCAACGGCGCTCTTAAATGCTTTTTATTTATCCATTAATTAATTTATCCAGCAAAAAGATGGCAGAAAACAGATATAGCACAAATGTAACATATCTAGATTCCAAGTATAATTCAATTTAACGTCTTATAAATCGATATGAAATGAGTTTTTGTTGCTGTGGTTAGGGTTTGATCGTATGTTTACTGTAGCAGCGAGACAACGCCACTGAAAAATGCGATTTATTCATCTATTTGTTAATTTATCGAGCACAAGGAGAACATAAAATGAATATAGTAGAAATCTAACATATCCAGACCATCAGTATAATTGCATTAAAAGTCTTATAATTCGATACGAGGAAGTTTTTTGGACAGAATAAGATTCAAATCGGACAATTTTTTGCAGCAATAGTATGACAGAAAATATTGATTGCCTAGTGTGCATACTTAACCGCGAGTTGAACCAAGATCAAAATTTGATCGGTGGTCAGATGGCAGTTCAGAATTGAACGGAGATCAACGCTTGAACCACTTTGGTGCAACACAATTTACGGCTGAACTAGTTTCAAATTCAGATTTGACCTGGGTTCAAGTTGAACGACGTTGGTGTAATGCGCCCTTAAGTGTTAACTCTGACCCTGTCTATAACCTTAGCTCTGACCTCAACCCTAACTCTAGGTCACTGTTTCGGACATCTGGCTGGGGGAGTTTTGAGATAGTGCCTTGTTATTTGTTACTGCAGTTGCCACAAACTAACTGAATAGTCGACGTTGATACAGATTGATAGACCTAGTGATGTGATATGCTGTAACTGCAGGAGCTGACGGGTATTGATGACATTGACAGATGCAAAGAGCTACTCCAGCGGCACAACTGGGATATGGAGGTGAGAACAACTCGGCTTTGTTTCTGCTTGGCTTGTTGTTTACCTGCCACTAGTTCACTGGTTATTAGTTATGAAATCGAGGATAGATTTTAGTGTTTGGCAGTTTGGCTTAGTTTGTAATGTTGTTGGTTGCATCAGCAAAGCACATCACTGGTGGGCCAAGTTTGGACTTGGATGCATGACTGATTGACTGCTGACAGCTGCTTTCTGTTTTGTTCCACTTTCTTAGCCGTCGATGCCATTGCAAGGGGGTAATTAGTTTAGGAGTGCTTATCATTATTGCAGCAGATGATCATCATATTGTCCATTGTTCATTGTACTTAAGTAGCTTTTAAGAGCGTGCAGTTTGTGAGCATATTTGTTATTCTGTTGCTGTGTGAATGGCCTCCAGGTGGCAGTGCAAGACACACTGAACGAGCAGGAGGGAGCTGCTTCAATATTCGATGAACCGCCGTCTCCGCGAGAGGAGCGAGTGCCCCCTCTTGATCTACATCCCATCGATCAAAGGTATAACATCATTCTGTGTCACAAGTCTGTCCAGTTTTTGTGTAAGGAAATAATTTGTGATGTTTAGAAATTGTGTGTATAGAAGTTAAAAGTTAAAAAAATATAATATGGTGATAAATGTTATCATGAGCACATATGTTTTCTGTCGGCCTGCACTGGCTTACCTTTATGTTTCAACAGTTTAACAGTTCCGTAAATGACTGGTGACAAAATGGACTACCTTGGCTCAAGTTATTAAGGAGCAATGTAGTTGAACATTAGTTCCTGGAACCTCCAACGTTAACTGCCACCAGCATCGCTGCTACTAAGGCCTCAAACTGCAACTGAACAACCAGCAGCCATTGAGGCCAGTTGCTAAGGCATTAACAACTTGTTTTGAGGACTAATATTGGCAACAGTGCATGCTGAAATTGTGTTCGCCATATTAAGACCAATGCACAGTTCAGCAGTCATTGTCTGCCTGGCTGCCTGCACTACAGTTACCCATTAATGCAGAGCTGAAATAGGTAACTGCTCAACTAATGCAATCAAACATGTCAGTTGGTACTTTTTGATTTGGTAAACACTGGTCAGTGTTCTGTTAATCGTAGGCTGGTACTTTCAGTTTCTGTTTTGTAGCTTATTTGATGTAGCATAATCTAAGAATTTTGCATGAAATAAAATTCTTCTGCTATCAACCACAGCTGTCGTAGTTCTAAATGTTACAGTGCTGCACAACGTTGCTGTATGCACAGGGCTGTATTATCACTACTACTCTGCTGCTGTCTTTTTGATATTTTGTTAGCTTACTATTGACTAACAGTTGTGGAGTTATTTCACGTTAAAATCTGTGCTTCTGAATGAGAATTTTGAATTATTGGTACAGGATTTATGTATTAGCCAGTTGCCCCCATTGTCAGTACCAAGATTGTAAAGCGCTTCTGGTCTTGAAGAAGCATGTAAGAAGTGCTATAGCAAGTACGTGGACTTTGCCTTTATCTTTACCAGAAGACAGAAGAGTTATTATTTATAATTTACAAGTGTAACAATATGTAACAGATAACTAGGGACTTTTATCCCTATACTTATTGGGCACAGTGAAAGATAGGGGGAGAGTTTTGTTAAGCATGTATGCAAAACTGCTTATCAGCAGAGGCACAGTTTTTTTTGGCTCAAAATGCACCACAAACCGTTTGGTAGCCATGCTTTGCCCCGACCCGATAGAGAAGCTCACAATGCTCCCACAGATTCCCTAGCTGGACTAAGGGTGTGGGGCCTCTGGTAAGGGGAGGGCAGATGATAGAATGTGAAGGGGAGGAGAAAAGGGGAAGGGGTGGCTTTGGGACAGATAGTGAAGAAAAAGAGGGAAAGGGGACTAGGGAGAAAAAATGGGGCAGGAAAAGGGGAAAGGAGTGAATATTGGGGGGAATTGAGCCCAATTTTGATTCTTGATTTGGGGGATAGGAGCTCCTTGAGATATCACTGATATCATATTATAATTTTAAATTGTCGATATGCTGTGCATAGGGTATATGTGGTAAATCATCGTATGCCCAGAGGCCTGTTTGGCTGGTTGCTCTTTTATTTCATGTGGCCATTTCGGTTCACGTTCGGTACTCTCTGGAACATCTTCGGATTTGCAAGTAAGTTCTTGGATTTGTTCATAACTACACTTGGTTGTTAAAACATTGTCAGCAGAGTTAATCAATGCCGGGCCCGGTTAGTACAGTACTTAGATGGGTGACCATCGGCAGGCATTTCTGTATGTTACCAGCCACCCAGTTGAACTCAGCCTGGCCATCCCTCCATGGAGAGAGCAATGAAAACCCACTTCAGGCTGCAATGTCAACAGACACACCGCATGATGCACTAGCTCCATATCCATGGTCTCGCAGTGTAATCTGGTGCCTGGCACAGAGCTATGGAAAAGGAGATCAATGCCATCCTATGTCTTGGTCAGCATGTTAATTTTTAAATAAAATTAGTCATTTTAAGTGGTTAGCAAATGTTCATTGCTCCTTGTTCTGTTCTGCAGGGTGGTCCAAAAAAAACGGCACAAAGTTAGTGACACCATAATTTTGCAACCGTACCTCACAGAGTCATGTGGTTTACAGCAAAATGTTCCGAAAGAAATTCTTTACATCACTAAAGTCAATATTTGAGTACAGCAGTTAAATATTTTTTGTTATTGCCACCGACAATTGAACTATGCAAAAACACTATTACCCTCGACACTGCGGTCCATAAAAACGTGCTAATTTTATTTTTTCAATAGCTCAGTGAAACATTGGCCAATTTTAATAATTTTTGGCAAGCGACATTAAAAAGAAACTTGACGTAAATGTCTGCAGTTTTGGCCACCTCGCCCTAAGGTTGTTGCTACACTAACTTGTGAAATGCAGAAGTCGTAGTTTGACCATTGACAACAATGAATTCATACTGAGCAGTGCATGCGTCAGCTCAGAAAATTACTGAGACCACAAAATCATTGAGAATCTGTTGCTTCGTCTTTATTTTAAAATTCTAAGTCAAACTGAAATGATACATCAACAACGAGTGGGCTGCTTGAGTCATGCAGTTACTGAACGTGCTGCTGGCAAATGGGGTCAACGTCTACCGCTTGCGTTTGTGCTGCAGAAGGACATTTTGAGCACATGCTGAAATGAAGGTGATGTGATGTGACACGTGTGATTTTTTGAGTGATAATAATTGCTAATTGCGTTTGTCGCTATTTAGTTTATAATTTCTGAGCTGACGCATACGCTACCCGATAGGAATTCATTGTTGTCAATGGCCAAACAGCGACTAATGCATTTCACACGGTAGTGTAGCGACAGCGTTAAGGTGAGGTGGCCAAAACTACAGACCTTTGCCTCAAGTTTATTCTTAATGTCGCATGCCAAAAATTATTGAAATCTGCCAATGTTTCACGGAGCGGTTGAAAAAACAATAGTGGCAAGTTTTTATGGACCAAGGTACATTGAGGGTAATTCAGTTTTTAATAGTTCACTTGCCAGCGGCAAAACAAAGAATATTTAATTGCTGTATTTAAACACTGACTTTGGTCATGTAAAGAATTTCTTTCAGAACATTTTGCTGAAAACTGCATGACTCTGTGATGTATGGTTGCAAAATTATGGTGCCATAAACTTTATGCCGTTTTTTTGGACCACCCTGTAGGCTTCATTTACCTGATGAATATTCCAATTATTATTTTGTGATATAATCAGATACGTTATATAAGAAATGTGTTATGTTATAATTATGTTATGTGTGTTTTTTGCAGTAAATTTGCTCCGGCCAGATCCACGAACAAGTGCGTAATCTGTAATATCTATGCAGTTATTCATATGTGTACTTATTTTTTGTCGTCGTTAATTTCTTTGTTATTTTTTGTTGTTTAAGTACAGCAGTAGTTGTTAAGTAAGCAGAATAAACAGTCACATTAGACTGGTTTCTTAGCGAAATTCTGCTGCTTTTGCTGTTTCCACATTGGCAGTTTGGAACTTGCTTTCGCTTGACACCTGACAATAGTTTCTAATATTTTATAATCTGCAATCTGAAAACTATTTTTCCAGTTCATGCTATCCACTGTGGGCTTTGTTTCATTCTGTGATATATTATACTGTAGGAATTGTTTTTACAGTTAGATTTTTTATATTATACATTTTAAAAAAACTTACACAGTAGTTGTAATGAAAATGGCAAATATTGGCCAAATAATGTTATATAATTTTTTTGTAGCTAGTGGAATGCCTGCATCCCGTGGACTGTTGTTTCCAGTAGTGATGACTCAGTATCATTTTTAATTTGATCTTAATGCGATATTGTAAAAAATATTGCGATAATGATATTGATATTTTCAAAATAATAAGCACGTAAATGTTATACAAGCACTGGAACAAGATGTGAGCGTTAAGCAAGGCAGTATGCTTTGCATAAGTACTAAACATGTGTCAGTGAACATAATTAACTTAAGAGTGCTGTAAATGTCAACACTATATTGTTAGTTCGCTTTGCTTAGTTTGTCGTTTTCTCAGTTTATTGTCATTATTTTGGAAAAGCAGTAGTAAAATATAATAAAAATGAAATAAACATATGAACGTTTGGCGTAAAAATATTATGATATATCAAAAATGTTTTGATATGTAAAAGATATTGCGATATATCGAAAAAATTCAATATTTTTTTCGATGATGCGATACGATATATCGATGTCTTAAACGATATATCGATGTTTTTGATATATTGAGTCATCACTGGTTTCCAGTACCATCCCATAGTGAGTAATTCTGTTGTCTATGGTGCTTCGTGTTGCTTGCAGTAGTGACTGACCCTCTGGGTGATGTACTGAGCTTTATAGAACAATTTGAGCAGCTTTACGGCACGAGCCATCCAGATTTCTATCATGGCACATACAGCCAGGTGAGATTGTGCTAGTTATTACAGGGTTTAATATGCCACTTTGTTCAAAAGCCGAACTTGTTGGGTTTTATTGAATTTTGGGTTTCCTCGGGTTAAACCCCGGCTTTCTAAAGAAGAAAAATCGAGCTAACGCAAAGGGCAATGCACGACAGAGGTGCATGTTTGAAGGCTCAGCCTCACTGCGAACAAAATCTGTAAGCTCAGTGATCTCAGCAATTGACACTGGACTAAGCCAGGTGGCACTACCGGTTCCGTGCTGCTGCTGTTGTTCGAGCGGCTGAAAGCACGCATTTTAAAAAGGCACCCCTCTTTGACGCCTTCATGTGTAGGCTTCCTTGAACGTTGGGAATTGTGGCTTGGATTGTTGAAATCTATGGTTAATGCTGAAAATTTCATATGCAGGTTGTTTTGGTCTGTCTTCACTGTTTTTGATGCAATTCGCTCTTGAAATGTGTCTTGCAGCCCAAAATTGCCAAAAAATCCATAAACAACCCGATTTTAATGTTCAAGATCATTTAAGGTCATTGCTCTTGGTGGCAATCGAAAGCCCATGTACGACTTTCTGTTAGTGATTAATAGTAACCTAGGCTCTGTTTTGCATCATTTCTGAGATACAGCGACTTATTGGCTGAAAATCGCATATTTTTTCACCCCATCTCGTTTAGCAACCTCGCTGGGGGTGACCCTTTTCGAATTTATGGAAAAGCTTTATTGATCCTGAAACTAGAGTCTTACAGGCAGCCAAGGGTGAAGATTTGGTGATCCTAGCTTGCACTGTTTTTGGCTGATCCACCTGTGTGACAGACAAAACGGACGGACAGAATTGCGATGTCTAAGACACGCTACAGCAGTACCTGCTGTCACGCGTAAAGTCGAATTTGGTGGGCTTTGGGGTTTGTTTCACTTTATTAGAATGAGCACTGTTAGATACTGTCGATGTCAAGTAGATATCTAAAAATTTGCAAAGATTTAAAATTTTGAAAATTTACACAAATAAAATTTGTTTCAGCCATGCAGTGACAGATTTTCAGCATACTTTTGTTTGTTGTACATTTTGGTTCAAAGAGGAAGTTTATAGGTTTAGGGTTCAAAAGGTAAAATGTCGATCACAGTGTAAACAGATATGATGAAGTATTTTTAGGTTGCTTTCATCATATGACTTTTACCAAACCTTTATCGCCAGTGCATCTTGGACATTGGTGAACTCATTAGCATTGGGGTTATTATGAAGTGCTTGAGGTGTAGATAACTGTATGTTGTGCACTGAGTTTTAACTATCTAGTTTTTGCTCTTCTTTCACATAATAGTAGATTATTTATTTTATTCATTGGTGAGCATTGATTTATAAGAAGCACATTAGAAACTTCTGGTACCTCGGTACTTTGTAAATTTTAGTTTATTATAGTAAGTAAGTAACTAAATAAACTGTAAATTTGTGTAGCCTGCGATGTTAAAAAAACCTCTGCTTGTCTTACATTGTTATGCATTGTATGGTATGGTAGTTCTATTATACATAATTTCAGTAATAAATATCTTGTCTTAGAGACTGCGTAATGTAATATGGCAGGCATTGAATGAGGCTCGTCGTGAGCTGCAGTTTATGCTGGTTTATCTGCACAGTGACAGTCATCAGGATACCGACTTTTTCTGCCGGTAAACTTTGCTCTTATCACAAGCTTTGATTTTTATTGACAGTTTACTGCCTGGTAATTGCTGACGGCTTGGTTTAGTCGTAACAATGGTGATGTGTAAGTCAGTTGTGCATTGTGCTGTATGAAGTATTGACTGTAATTTATCTGCACAATGACAGTTATCAGGACATCAACTATTTCTGCCGGTAGACTTTGCTGTCACAATCATCGGCTTTTTATTGACAATTTTATTGTCTTGTAACTGTAGCCATTGTCATCATATGTGTCAATGGAACTGATGGTCAGAGCTTTAGAGGCCATAGTATTAGCGCTTAAAACCTGTTTTAACATAAGATGGCATTTGGGGGCAATTTCAGGTAAAGTGTTACAGAGTCATTGGAAAAAGGACAAGTCACTCTGTTACTCTGAAATAATATTGGCATTGGTGCTAAAGGTTTAGAGGAGATGGCAACCGAAATTACTGAAAATCGGATGGAAATAGAGGCATCTGGCCTGCTTCCGGATATTCATTGATGATGATGATAATGATATCACACTTTAGTACCTGTTTGCATACTAAACTGATGATTTCAGGCCTGCATAGATGTCAGTATGGACAACACATTGTTAGTTTTTAAAGGTCACGCCATGTTCAGTTCATGAGCTTGAAACTCTTAGTTATCGTTTATTACTGACTTTGTGATTTATTTGCTTATTTAAGTGTTTATTCAGTTATTAACAGACTGCTAAAACTCTATTACATTTTTGAATTCTTTTCAGTGAGTGCATCAGTATGAATATGAACCGCTGTGCTGGTCCTATGGGTTGTAGAAAAGCTCTTGGAAGTCGACGGGTGATTGAACTTGTCAACAATCACATGCTGTTCTGGGCGTGTAGCGTCAACAAACCAGAGGGCTACCGAGGTAACTGTACATGCAAACATATTGCCTCATTACATTGACATTTGCTATCAATGTATTAGGGGTTAACTACAAAAATGTGATATATGAATTAACTTTTAACATTTGATAAATTTACTTGCTAGCAATTCTCACAATTATGATTTGATTGTAACATTTTGTATGTTTTAGTATGCATTATATATACTTTTATAAGTATATAAGGGTGCGTTCACCTTTGTCGGGTGGCAGGTAACACTGTGTGATCCCATATGACAAGTGACGCTCCGTAGCTCTGTGAGGGGTTCGCTCCTTAAGAGCTATATTCTGACCTTCACCTTTACCTTTACCTTTATTTCTGCTTTCATTGTTTTTGTTGATTCCTGCATTATTTTAATGGCATGCTTTGTAACATATGTGTAACATGTTGTTATTAGCTATATGCAGATCAGAGTTCTTATTTATTTCTTGGGTGTATGTGAATTTTCATCTGTCTATCTTGGGGCAGCAATGAGCTGATACTGTTATGACTGTTATATTTTTGCTGTTATTTTACTGTTATGTGGATGATGCAGATGCTAACAGCATCCCAACTCAAGCTGTCAAATTAACGCATTAACTTAACGTGTTAGAGAATTAACACATGTTAAAATAGTTAACGCATGTTACTAATATTAATGCACATACGTGAATTTACCAAATTCTGTGAAGCAGGAGTTCCACTATTCTGTTACACTGTGTTTATTTGCTGATCAAACAAGATTCAAGTAATTAAGAATTGATTTGTTGCCATTCGATCACTACTGTCACAGTTCTGCGACACAGCCATGACATCATCGGTTGTCGTTTTCTCTCAATGTGATCTGTCTACAACGTCAGCAATATAATAATGCGTCAATCAACACGTTATTGCATGCATTAAAAAATTTGAGCATGCGTTAACACCGTTCAAAATATTAATGCCTTGACAGCACTAGTCGCAATGCATCGGTGAATTTTGGGGAATTTCTCACTCCTGGAGAATGTGTCGAGTTTTTTCTGTGATAAGTTGACATGTTTCTTTCAAGAGCCAGCCAATATTGCCTTAATTCGAACAATTTCCATTTGCCAGTTAAGGGTTGCATTTTGATGAATCGGCTGATGAATCGGCATGGTGAGTTGTTATAGCCAGCAGGGTCATGGGTTAGAACAGTTTTGGACAGGAAGTTGCAGTTTTTTGGCAGACAGTTACAATAATTTTCTGACAGTCACGGGAGATGATGAGTGCTGAGAATTTTGTCCCCAATTTTTTTTGGCATGACGATTTTGTGCATGATGTCTTGTTGTCTGTCCGATGCAATGCATAGCATTGGACAGAGTATAAAATCTTAAGCTCTCTTTCTTAAGCTCTCTTCCTTCTACCTTCACTTCCCCTTTCCTTTCCCCTTCTCCTTACCTTTTTCCTTCCCCTTCTTCCCTTTTTCCTTTTCCATCTTCCTTTCCCTTTCCCTTCTCCATCCCCTTTTCCTTCTCTTTCCTCTTTCCCTTGCCCTTTCCTCTTCCCCTTTTTCCTTTCCCTGCCCCTTTCCTTCTGCTTCCCCTTTCCTTCACTTTTTCCATCCCTTTTCATTTCCCTGCCTTTTTCTCTTCCTCTTTTCCTTCCACTATCCCTTCTCCTTTTTCTTCCCTCATTCCTTCCCCTGTCCCTTCCCCTTTTTTCCCTTTCTTCTTCTCTTTTCTTTACTTTTTCTCCTTTCCTTTCTCTCACCCTTTCTCTTCCCTTTCCCCCTTTTTTTCCTTCCCCTTTCCATGGGAATCTGTGTGTTTATGTGGCAGTATCACAGGCTCTGAAAGAGAACTCATATCCATTCCTTGCATTGATCGTCCTACGAGACAATCGAATGACCGTCGTCTCACGCATTGAAGGACCAATAGGTCACCAGCCTGCTCTTTTCAACACTGTCTCTCACTGTTAGCTTCTAATAATTACCACTGTTGTTACAACACTATGTCTCAATGTTAGCAACAACCCTTGCTTCAAGCACATGTAATTCAGTTTGTAGCTCATGCATTTTAATAGTATGTCTTAAACTACACAAAATTACTATTATTTTTTGCCACACCTATTATGATCATGCTTTACCTGTGTGCTTATAATGTGATCTTTGTGACATAACTTTAGCTGTGATATTTAATGATTGAAATTTTATTAATCATTAAGGGTGCATTGCACCAATGTCGTTCAACTTTGAACCTTGGTTAAATTTGAATTTGAACCTAGTTCAGCCGTAAATTGCGTTGCACCAGAGCGGTTCAAGTGTTGATCTCCATTCAATTCTGAACCGCACCATCTGTCCACCGATCAAATTTTGATCTCGGTTCAACTCACAGTTACGCATGGGCACTAGGCAATAAATATTGTCCGTGATACTATTGCTGCGGAAAAATTGTTTGATTCAAATCTTATCCTGTCCAAAAACTTCCTCGTATCGAATTATAAGACTTTTAATGCAATTATACTGATGATTTGGATATGTTAGATTTCTACTCTATTTGTTTTATGTTCTCTTTGTACTGGATAAATTAACAAATAGATGAATAAATTGCATTTTTTGGTGGCGATGTCTCGCTGCTACAATAAACATACGATTGAATCCTAACCACAGCAACAAAAACTCATTTGTATTGATTTATAGGACGTTAAATTCAATTATGCTTGTGATCTAGATATGTTACATTTGCACTATATCTGTTTTCTGTGGTCTTTTTGCTGGATAAATTATTTATAGGATAAATAAAAGGCATTCTAGAGTGCCGCTGCGCCGTTGCTATGCCGTACCTACGGTAAACATATTATCCAACAGACGTAGAGTAATATCTATTGGAACACAAAAGGCATATCTTTGGAACTTTATTAATGCAACTGTCGATGCAAAAGTCATGTAGTAACTTCAGGGAAACTTAGAATTCGAACAAATTACGGCCAATCTGTGCAGGACTGTTTCGTAAGCATTTTGCCTGTGACTGTGACGTCATTGTAGTTGGCCCGTATGCCGAGCGTGGTTAACCAATCAGCATCATCCATGGTATAACCACGGTCGTTCAACTGAATGGGATCAGCTGATCCAAGTTCAACTTGGTGCAACGTAATTCAGCGTGAACTTGGTTCAACTTTTGATTTAGGTTCAGCTGAACTGAGATCATGAACAACGTTGGTGCAACACACCCTAAGAGATAATCTCATGATTTATCCTTAATTTCTGCACTTCTGAAAAATATAAGTGAGCACTTTGTAGTCGTGTAACAGCATTCTGTTAGTTCATTTTCCTGCAGTTGAGAGTAGATGACTTCTTTGCCTAAAGTGTACAATTATGAAGGTGCTGTGTTTTCAGATGCAAATGGTCTTGTTGTCCGGTTGACTAACCTCATGGATGCATACGAGGCATCGTTGGTTGCTGCAAGACTTGAACGGTAGGAACTCTTGTTGTTACCACTGTTTTCACACTGGAGCTTGTGACTGTAGGCCACATTGCTGTCGGGAAGACCAGGCATAGTAGCCAATTATGTGACACTATGACAGCACTCTATGTTACTGAGGCACTGCAGATTTTTCTATGTGCCTGTCTGTCCGTTCTTCCGGGCCAAAGATGACATAATCATCATCTCTGGCACTCAGCAATGCTGCTGCTGCTGCAGGCTAACACCCCTTCATTTATTGGGACAGCCACACTTCACATCTTACCACCCCGTTTGCCGTGCAGTGGGTCGCTCTGGCAGCTGGCAGCTGTAACTGTCTTATCAGCTGGCACAGTGACAGCAGTAGCAGCAGCACTGTCTCGACCGTCTGTTTGAATTGGACGGATGGATCGCGTGCTTGCACTTTTTTCGTCACGCGGTCGCTGTCGCTCATCGCTTCGATCACATAATCAGATGACATAATCACTCTGGCTCTCAGCATCTGTTCATCTGTCTTTGACAGATATTTTTGACGCACTATGTCATCTTACACGGTTGTCGTTCGTCGTTGTCTGTCGTCCTCTGTAACGGGTGTATTGTGGCTGCAGTGTAAATGGTGCAAGATGGGGCCTGGGTTGCTATTGATCACTAATAGGAAGTCGAATACTGGCTTTCAAGTGACATTAAAATCATTGACCTTGGATGATTTTGAACGCACTGTGGTGTGCCAATCATGCGGTATTGTGGATTGTGGCCACACGGTAAGTCGCAATAACCATCACGACGTGCGTAGAGTGCGACAGTCCCCTCAGCTAAGAGTTTGTTAGATTATGGTAGTGATTTTGGTCGCAATTCAGGTCCCAGAACATTTTGTACAATATGATATTATTAGGAACGTTTTATTTGCTACATTGCAGCTGGGAAGTTTTGTGCTGTCCTGGTGCTGATTTTCTAGTCATTATGGTAATTTAATAAGTAAGTCAGAAAATTTGAACTAGTGCAAAATTAGCAGTTCCAGTTTATTATTTATTATGTGTTTTGCAGAATATTTAGTCATTCACTCTGATGGTGAAGAATGACATTTAGTAAATGATTGATTGACATAAATAGTTAGTCTCAATGTGCCCTGATCTCGACACTCGGACAAAAACATCTAGCAGCCACTCAGACTGTTAAGAGTTTGACATTCCAGCTTGTTTCAAATGAGCTGGAAGGCTATTTTGCAGTGCGTCAGGCTCATTAGGTGTCTTCCTGTCATCCAAAATAGAATTACGTGCGATAATGTTGCCGGCTGTTTGTTTACAGAGAAGAGAGAAGCTTTAATCAGTCACTGCGCGAACAGCAGGACGAAGCGTATCGAGAGTCACTTCGAGCTGATCAGGAGAAGGTATTTCCACATTAGTAGAAGTAGTAGTTTGTAGCTGACTGTACTTCAGTAACGTTCAAGCTGTTGTCATGGTCGTCGTTCGTCTGTTTGTCTGTCTGTCACGGATGTACTGTAGCTAAACGGTGCAAGATAGGGCCTAGTTCGGTATTGATCACTAATAGGAAGTTGCATACTGGCTTTTATATGACATATAAATTAACCTATGATGATCTTGGAGAGTCATAATGCACTGTGGAATGGAATGTTTTGAGCTATAAGTGGCCATATCTCGGAAACGTTGCGAGATAGGGCCTAGGTTGCTATTGGTCATTGACAGGAAGTCACATATTGGCTTTCAGGTGAAATGAAAATCATCAACCTTGAATGACCGTGAAGGTCACTGACAACCAGTACGGTTTGCTATCCTAGCAAACAGTTGGGCTTCTTGTAGTTGTTGTATCAGCTTTTCATTTGAATATTAGTATTAATAAATGATGATGGCGAATGTTGTTAAGAGTCTAGATTTGTAACACCAGCAGTTTTTTGGAAAGCTGTGTTCAGCTCATTGTGGTAACCCAAGACTCCTTACCTTACCTCCGGGGCAGGCAGGCTGTTACACTTGCTTAGCACTGAAGCCGTATCATTTTGTATCTGATGTGACCGAAGGTTAGGATGAAGTCGTATCGTTGCTAAAGCCAAAGATACTCTAGTACATAAGTAGGGCCCACAGTTTTCCGCGGGTCGTGGAATTTTGAACCGAGCCATGGAATTTGTGTTTTTCCACGGAATTTTGATATTTCAGTGGAATTTCACAGAATTTTGCAGAAATTGAGAAATGACCAATGATCAGTACGATTGTCAGCTTCACATCATGACTAAATAGACTAATTATATCACGGTAAAAATCAAACTAAACTGCCTAAAACTGTGAGCCTTACTAACAGCCATCGCAATTGGCACACAGTAATAAATAAACACAATTTGACTTGACAGATTGCACTTTTGGAAAGAAAAAAGATTGATAATTTTCTTTAAATGTTGCTAGCATAACTGAGCACAATGCCAGCTTTCAATAACTGAAATTTATGCACAAAATGGAGCTCAGTTTATTTACAAACGGACGGCCATGGTAAGCCGCGGAATTTAAACACAGATTTTTGCGAACTGGCCCGCAGAATTTGGCAAAATTTGCCGCGGAAAACTGTGGGCGCTATACATCAGACTGGTAATATGTACCATATATCTGTTCCATTATCGGTTGGCCTGCGCTTAGTTGACTTGTTTCCTGCAGTTTCCTGCAGATGCAGATCCTTTGGGTCATCAGAACATTAAGCCAGTGGCTTCTATCTCTATACCTGGTGGGTGCAGCTTGTGCCCACTGAAAGATGGTGGGGGAGTTTTGTTGTAGATCAAATCTCTCCCCCCTATTTTCAGCGGGAAAGCTACACGCTTGAAGTCCAAGTCACATGAAAAACAATATTGGCTAAATATCGGTAGAATGTAACACTAATTAATAATACGCTGATCAGTTGAAATGAAAGCATCGTTTTGAAGTAATTTTATCACAAATATGTTGTGCCAGGCGAACGCACCCGAACGTGCCACAAAAACTGATGACATCACTCACAGGAAGCTTGGTTGACAAACTTGACATTCGCATTTGAAAATACTAAATCCGTTAATTTTCCTCAGAATAATGTTAGATTTATAGTACAGAATGACAACAGAAATTACGTCATTGTTTATTTGTTCACTATTAGAGGTGTGCGTTAGTAAAATTAACGATGCGCTGGAATATTGTGGTTTTTAGTGGGTTAACTGTTGATGAAAAGCTTGGTTTTTTTAGGCTATTTGGCTATAAATTAAGCTGCATTTGACCTCAAGGCAATAAAGCTAGTTAGCAACTCTCCTGCAGATGACGTCACATTTTTGAATATGGCCGAAACCGTGAAAAGGGAAAAGTGAGTATTTTAAACCTGCTTTTTAAGGTATTAAAATGTACTAGCAACCAGAAGATTACTGAATATTGACAAATAAGCATTTGATTAAGCCAATTAGCACTTTATAACAGTTATGTAAAATGATGAAACTTGGACTTTAACAAAACATTTCCCTTTTTTCTTTGTCCCTTTTTTCAGTTTACACCCTCAACATAACTTTCTGCTTAATAATAATAATAATAATCTCAGTAGTTTTAATGTTTAGTTTAGTTTTTAACCCCCGGGATCTTTACTACAAGGGGTACAAAAATGATGATGATAATAAATGTATTTGGATAGTGCTAGTTTGCCGATTGACTTCATAGGTGAGGGGCAAAAGCCCAAAATGGAGTGGAAAACTTGAGATGGAAATTGGGGCGGAACCTGAGCCCAAAACTTGGGAGGACGTTGTGCCCGATTTCGATTTCAGATTTGGGGGGCTAGAAGCCACTGCACTAAGCCCTACGACCATGTCAAGGTGACAGATCATGATGGGGATCGGAGACTTCTGATGGTTTCCAAAATTGTTCTATATGTTTGGAATTACTGTGCAGGAGCGCCTGCGTCGAGAGTCACTGGAGCGAGAGAAACAGATGGAGCAAGATAGACTTAACAGCAAATTGAATGAAGAGAAGAGGCTGGAGGTTTGTATGTAAGATCTTCATTAGGCTTGGAACAATATTGGTATTGCGGTACAGGGTACTGCTCAATATTCGCCAGCATCGGATGATATTGGAAATTCAAGCATTACCTGTTACCGCAGTATGAACTTGGAACAGTTTGCCATTAGAAGTGACATCTTTAGTGTGTGCAGTTATTTAAGACAAAACTTAAGTCTCATTTATTGTTTTCTGTATTTTTTTCATAGCTGACTGTAAAGTGGCTGTGGTGTCATAGACATTTAAAAAAATAAATTGTATTGTTAAAGTTTTAGATTTAAATGGCATAGCTTTTTGTGGAAAACTCATGTAAAAACTGCAGAGAGTCATATACGATATGGGTTGCCACCCGACACATGTGAACACACCCTGCCTCAACTTTAGTCAGACCGACTGGTGCTCAATTTACCTCTCCCAGAGGGATGGAAGGCTGAGTTGACCTGAGTGTTGGTTGTATACTGAGATGGTTGGTGGCGTGGCATAGTTGGTAATGTGTTTCAGCTGAAACGAAGTTACTCTACGCCGGGCCCGGTTAGTACTGCGATGGGTGACTGCCTGCGGGCAGGTAAACCATCTCGGTGCGAAGCCTGCCAGCTAGGTCGACTCAGCCTTCT
>Ga0056128_1004873_pt1 | contig 16860 bp, 8 predicted proteins | sample WorMetLIZISLAND2_FD_71113 | JGI IMG/M metagenome (GOLD analysis project Ga0056128, IMG submission 71113) | Marine gutless worms symbiont microbial communities from Max Planck institute for Marine Microbiology, Germany - Olavius geniculatus... ... | reverse complement strand
CTGTCACCCATCGACGTAGTACTAACCACTTGAAAGTCGAGCCAAACTTTCTTAACCGCTAAGCGCACAATCCTAAAACACAACACGAAGGTTCCTTACCGATTGTTTGCTATTTCGGCTTTTTGGCGGGCGATGTCGGCGGCTTTCTGAGCAGCTCTGACGGCGGCGTCTGCTCGGTCGCGAATCTTCCCCGACCTCAGCGTGAAGATCTTCGTCGAGCTTCGGCCACCGCTGGACGACGCCACCAGAATATTGTTTTTGTACTTTCCTTCGATCCTCATCCCTGCAACCGCGCAGCAGCAGAATTATTGCAGTGGTGGCGGGCGTGGCAGGAAACTTTTCCTACAACCTAAAATTTAAAACGGGGACAGCAATTCGCTCACCCGTAACTTTTAGCTTGTCGGAAATGTTCTACTGTCAGAATAATTTTGTTTCCAAAAATGCAAAACTTGAGACTAAACATACCCAGTTTTGAATAATTTAAAAGCACAATTGAAACACTCAGCACCCATAAGCTCCTCTGTAGGAAATTTGCAGCAGCCACTCCGATAATTGCTACTTCCTGTCTCGCCTATTTTTAACCCCCTATACACCGTGGGCCATAAAAAACGTGACACTTTACTTTTGTCAATATCTTCGCCGATTATTGACTAATTTTCAAAATTCTTTCACTGGCACACTCTGCAGATAATTTGCAATAATGTGATTATTATATATCCCATAACACAGTAAAAGCGTTTCTATACTACCTTGTAAAATATAAATGTAAGCACAGACTAACGATAATAATAAAAAATTAGGTAAATAAAAAAACACTTTAGACCAACATTGCAATGAATGATCTGTATGACACTAGACTGTGTTATACCCACACAGTTTAGTGTCATACATAACATTCACTGCAATGTTAGTCTGCGATGTTTTTTTCCAATTTTACCAAAATGTTTGTTTGTTATTGTCGTTATGTATGCATATTTCATCGATATTTCACAAGGTAGTGTAGAGACGCATTTACGGTGTGGTGGGATATGTAATAATCACGTTATTGCAAATTGTCTGCAGGGTGTGCAAGTAAAAGAATTTTCAAAATCGATTAATAATTGGCGAAGATATCGACAAAAGTAAAGTGACACGTTTTTTGGCCCACCTTGTACGTAGCCGCCGGCCACTGTGTGCAACAACCGACACGTTCCAGTAATCAGTCCGCATTTTCAGCTGACAAACTGCGGCGAATAATCCATTCCTCAGAATGAGTCGTTCACGGCGGCATAATAGCTTCGAGTCTGTAGCTATGTGGAAACCGCACGATCCCCTAGACCGTAAATCGATAAAATTTCAGCGACATACGAACGAACTGGCTTTCTCGTACATCAAAGACCAGCGCGTACAAATTATAAAGATATCCTCGCGATTCCGAAAGTTGACGTGGCTTCGCAACCTCGTCCTTCGATCAGCGATCTCTGCGGGAGTCTCTTACACGGATTTATATCACCTTTGGAAGCGCGGGATAGGCCTAGGCCTAGCAGAGGCTCTGCTCTTTCCTTTCTCACGATGATAAATCGTTCATGTTTTTATGCCCGAATGCTTTTTTTCTCGTATAGGCAGTGGCGTAGCAATAGCTTGTGCACAACGTGCAGGTTGTGCAGAGTAGGCCTACAACCCCCCCTCCCCCGGGCCTTAACCATTTGGGCCGTATGCCCCTAATTTTTACGCTTTTGAACATACAAACTATGAATCTGCTAAAGATTCAAAAAATAATGAAATACACACGTCAGCTGCACAATCCACACGATTATTTTAATCTCAAAATTTGTTAATCTGAATTGCCAATGTGCGAATTGCTAGTTAGCCTAATTAGCCGTCGTAAGCTCCCTAAGCGAAACGTATAGAACCCAAGTCAAAAATAAATTTGATGCATTTTAGAGTCACAAAACATTTCTGCAAAGTTCTGGTGGAACCATATGACTGACCCAGCCCCTGAATGGACGTAATGGACGTAAACGCTTCTGGCGCTAATTACTGCTTTCCATTTTGCAATATATGACAGGATAATAATAATAGACCATTTTGTGAATGTGTGTACATAGCTGTAAGGTATTTTGTACTCTGTGGCGAGACTTATGTTCATTTTGGCATGCGCCTAATATTTTTTTGTTTGTTTTACTTGGGAGCTAACCAATGAAGGGCCCCCAAAACCTAGCTACACTGTACGCTGCTGGTATATTGTTTACGTCTACTACAGAAATACTTTTGTAAACTATGCATGTGGTTTTCAGCGTTTCTAAATTTAAAAAATGGGTAAATTTGCTGCTTTCACTGAACGTCTAAAAGCCAAAAGTGTTCAAACTTCAGAAGTCTCCTTTAAACCCTCCTGATAGTGCTCGCCATGCCCCTACCTTTTACCAAATCCTAGTTTCAATCACACTAGGTAGGCCTATTTTTTCATTATACGGGACAAACAAACACAGGTCCTTCACTATGACAGTGAAGAATCACAAGTGTGAATAATGATCTGTATAACGCCCGTGTTTCGGGTGCCATAATAAACGACGATAATAATGATGGAATATATAATATAGGCCTACCGTCTTGTAGCGTGGTAACGCCGTATCCGTGTTTCCGGTTGCTGGCCCATTCCCCCTCGTATCTGAGCCCGTCAGACCGCTCAGCGACGCCGTACCCGGTCCGCCTGTCACCCTTCCACTCTCCGCAGTAGCGCTCGACGATCTGAGGCCCCCGCACGGCGTCAGCAATCTCGATCTCGCCGACAAAACTTGCCTCTGAGCCCTCGTCGCTGCAACAGTCACACAACCATGTTTCCGGACAGAAATTAGGCCTACTACTTCATTCAACGCAGCACGAATTCGTACGCAACAGCCTCGTCGTCGGCTGTGCATGTGCCGAACGGTAAACAAGATGCCCTGCTGTCGCTAGAACAGCCGACCGTACTGGTTGTCAGTGACCTTCAAGATTATCCAAGGTCGATGATTTTCATCTCATCTGAAAGGACGCATGTCACTTGCTACTGATGACCGATAGCAACCTAGGCCCTATCTCGCACCGTTTTGCCACAATAGCGCGTAACGGCTCTCAAAATCATCCTAGGTCAATAATTTCCGTCTCATCTGTCAGGGCGTATGTCGCTTTCTATTAGTGATTAATAGTAACCTTGGTTGTATCTCTCACCGTTTCCGAGATACCGGTATGACCAGTTTTTTTGTTGAAAAACGCACATTTTTTTTCTATCTCTTTCCATTTAAACCCCGAATTTGAAAATGTTCCCCTTGCCCTAGATAGCTGGAATTTTGCTTGCCTAGGTGTAAAACATAAAGCTAATCATTCGTGTATTTTTTTCATTTACGACTTACCTTTTAGCCGCAATACATCCGTTACAAACGACGACAGACAGACAGACGACAACTCGTATAATAAGCTTGACCGTTACAGTAGGCTAAAAAGCGACAAGCTGTCTTTAATGGCCAATTCACGCCTATGACGCAACTGAACTCAACCGTCGTGACTGGGTGACAACACAATGACGCCATTAGCATTGTGACGTCACGCTGCTGTGCACAGACAACGCGTTGTTTGCTAGCCTGGCTGATACCCCGTTTACACGATCGAGCAAACATCGAGCAAACATCGAGCAGGCCTGATGGAACTCCGCCCCCTGGCTCAAATGTGGGCTTAGGCTTAGCCTTTAGCCTTTTAGGCTTAGCTGATCATGTGTTATATAGGCTTTACAACTACAACCTGCCCGCCCTCCTAATTAGCATGATATTACCACAGATCCGTCAGATCGTCGAGCTAGCTCGATGTTTGCTCGATCGTATAAACAGGGTATGAGCAGCTGAGTTGAGTCGCGTCGTTGTCGTGGGTGTGAATTATTGGCCTAACACTGCAGGCAGCAATAACTCTCTATTAGCGTCATATAACTTGCGTTTTTGTCGTATAAATAAGTAAATGAGTACCGTGAGTAAGTTGGAAAACCCAAAAGGCGCGACTTGCAGCTTATCGCAACGCACCTGCTTTAATTTAGTGTCGGTAATTAACCTCAGATGAACTTGAAAGTTGTTTCACAGTTTTAGGTCTGCACTGCAGCAGGCTGCAAAACACCTGTCTTCGGAGAAGTTGGCGAGGTGGATGAATTAAAATAAAACGATTCATCACCCCTATTTCGGTAGTCTGTGTGCAAAAAATCGTCAAATATAGGAATATCTTTATTGTGGCCAAAGTCAAACGGCAAAACCATTTTGCAACCGGTTGGCACAACCGGTTGTACAACCAGTTTGTTGTATAGCGTTTGTTGTAAGTACACTCAGCCTTTCAACCCTCCGGGGTAGGTAAATCGAGTACCGGCCTATTTGTCCGGGGTTAAGGCGGAGTGCATTCATCTGTGTCAGATGGCAGGTAACACTGTGTGATCCCATGTGGCAGGTGACGCTCCGTAGCTCTGTGAAAGGTTTTCTATTAAGAGCTATACACTACCTTTACACTGTACAACATGTTGCGCCAACCGGTTGTAAAGTGTAAACGCCCTATTAGAGGAACTGATGGAGGGAACAGAAAGGCGTGCAGAGTAAGCTGGGACCTGTGTATGGAGCCCGGTCCAGTGGTGGTGCTGTAAGTGGAACTGGCGTAGCTGGCGTGACTCGACGTACTTCGGACCGATCCAGACATTCTGCTGCTGGACCGCGATGACGAATCCCTGACGTCACCGGCACTGCGCTGCCGCATCATCTGATATAATATACAGACCATAGATGCAATAAACGTTTTTACGTTTCTGTTTAAAATTTTTTGTCACGTATTTTACGTTTTTCAACGTATTTTAATTTTCTTTCAGCGTTATTTATTTTTTGAACTGAAATTGAATAAGGTTCTGTTTTTTATTTAGCTCTAGCTATGCTGTGCCTATAGCATTAAATATTAGGCAAAAAGTTGAACAAATCAGTGCTAACTTTTTTTATCAAAGCTTTTGAACGTTTTCATTTATTTCTGCCACGTTTTAAACTTTTTTAACGTTTTTAGTTTTCTTTAAAGATTTTTTTACATCTTTGGTAGGCTTACGTACGTACACGATAAGCTAATTATGCCACAGAGCGCGCTAGCGTACAGTGGTTAACAAGTGACTTGGTGGCATAACTGCGAGTAATACCCCGTTTACACGATCAAGCTGGCTCGACGAGCTGGCTATATGCTAGCTGGACGAGCCAGTTCGATGTTTGCTCGATGCTTGCTGGATGTCTGCTCGACGTTCGCTATGCTTTATGCATGCTTCGTATTTGATCAATGTTTGCTGGACGTTTGCTCGATGTCTTCTCGATGTTTGCTCGATCGTGTAAACGGGGTATAAGATCGAGAGGTCGCGGGTTCGACTCTCGCTCGGGTCGCCATCAAGTGGTTACTACTCGGATGGGTGACTGTCTGCGGACAGGTGAACTATCTCGGATACCTAACCAATCACCCAAATCAACTCAATCTTTCATCCATGGGTAAATTAAAATTCCAGTAGCCTACCCGTTTCTCTCTTGCTGGGGTTAAGGCAAGTCGGGCGCGTTCAGCTGTGTCGGGTGGCAGGTAGGCTAACTGTGCGATCCATGTGACAGGTGACGCTCCGTAGCTTTCAGATGGGTTTCCTATAAAAAGCTATAGTCAACCTTTAAGCCTTTAAGCTATTTTTACAGAAGTAGCGAATAAAGTATAGACTCTCGGACAGCGTAAACTATCACCGAAGTTTTGTGTTTTATTTTTAGAAAGCGTGGCCTAACTCGGAACGACTCAAACAAAAAAGTCAAAGAAAATGCCTTTAGCAATAGGCTATCACATTCACAGTTGTGATAGCAGCAGCAGCAGCAGTAGTAATAGCTTAAATTCTAGCTGTTTTCACGTAATAGCGATTGTCATTTGCGTCAAACAAGAAAGCCCAGCTGTCGCTAAGGAAGACGCGCTACAGCCTATACAGTTACTGTTGCAGTACCGACCTTCAAGGTCATCCAAAGTCGATGACTTTCATCTCATCTAAAAGGGCGTATGTCATTTTCTATTAGTGATTAATAGTCACTTTGGTCTTATCTCTCATCGTTTCCGAAATATGACAGTTTTTCATTAAAACGCACATTTTTTTCTATATAGCCACTCCATTCAACCCCAAATTTGAAAATGTTTTCCTTGCGCTGAAATTTTGCATGTTTAGGTTTAATACACATGGCTAATTAGCTATTCGTGCAAAAACTTTTCCTGTTACTTACCGTTTAGCCACCACAACACATCCGTTACAGACGATGGAACGATTGATGAACATACAGACGACAATCGTGCCTTAGACGCTTACAGCATAGCTGTAGCGAGTCAAAAATCAACAGGTGAGACTAAAATATTTTTTCTACCACTGTCGACATTTTTTGCACTCGATGACATTATCTACCTATAAAGATTCCACTTATACGTTATCTAGCTGCTAAGTACAGGTAGGCTGCGGCGCTGCCTGGCCCTAGCATTTACCGATCGCCGGACGATGCTAGCTGCTTCTTGCATTCCTAAATGACGTCTGTTAAACTCGCTGCTGCATGACGCTACAAGCACTGAGGTCAGGGCTGATGGTGGCCACACCTTCGGAGAAATGAAATGTATTAATGTTTCTGTTTATTTCAGCGCACATTTTGTTCGTTCTGTTTTTCGCAGGTAGTGCAGAAACAGACATTGGGCGAGATGAGAACTTGAATGGTCATTTCATAGCCAATTGTGTCAGGAAGATCTGTACCAAAAACTATTAGAATCTGATAATCTTTCTCCAAGTTACAATCGGTAACATCGCAGATTTTTTTGACACACAGTGCATAAATTTACGCCGGTTTGATCACATCGTTATTTAGAGAAGAAGCCAAACTGCCGCTATGATGGGCCGACCGTACCGCATACGTCCGAAGGCCAGCGTCCGACTTCCGGCCGTGGAAAGAAAGCGATAGTAACTGCCTATAAGGATTCGTCATCGCTAAAGCCCACAGTTTTCCTCGGGCCGCAAAATTTCGAGCCTAGCAGCGGAATTTGACGTTTTCCGCGGAATGTTCACAACTCCGTGGAATTTCGCGGAATTTTGCAGAAGCTGAGAAATGACCGATAATTAGTACGCTCGTAGGCTTGATAACGTAGTTAAACTAGCCTATATCACAGAGCAAAGTCAAACTAATCTGCCTAAAACTGCGGGCCGTAATAATAACTAGACTACCACCAAAATACGGCACAATTGTAAATAAACACAATGCGACTAATTGGCAGATTGCACTTTTGAAAAGAAAAGAATGATTGATATTTTTTGTATGTTGCCAGCATAAAATGAGCAACAATGCCAGCCTTCAATAACTGAAGTTTTCAAGCAAATTTTACTTACAAACAGAAGGCCAAAGTGAGCCGCGGAATTTGGACGGTTTTGCCCCGGTGAGCCGCGGAATTTTGCGAACTAGCCCGCGGAATTCGGCAAAATTTGCCGCGGAAAACTGTAGGCCGTACTCATCGCCTTATCCAACCTTAACGGTCGGCCAAAAAATGGGAAACGAAAGCGTGACAGATACGGACCGAGACGATGGTTTTTCGGAGGCTCGGTTTGCCGTGCTTGTCGAGCACCATTCGCCGATGCGAGCCGGACGAAGTAGACATGGAATCTAACGGAGTCGTTCTCGCCAGCAGAACGAAGCCGCCGCGAGACTCTTCGATGCGTAAATCTCGCTCTCGCAGCAGAATGTCGTCTTCCTTCTCGGCGAAGCCGGGGACGGTGGCCGCGTTGACGAGACTAGCTGCGGCGCCGGCGAATGCTGACTGGATTGGAAAGCGCACGGCCAGGTCGTAGGAAACGCTCTGACGTACTCCGTAGCCATGCCGGACACCACGCAACCACTGGCCCTGATACGTGCCTGCAGAACAGTCAGCGGCTGGGGTTGCCACATCCGGCCAGATACCCAAGAAATCGCCCGGGTTTTTGCGGGGTAAACCCACGTAAAAACCGCCGAAACTCTCGTCCGAAAAACCCACCGCAAACTTAATCCAATTTCAGTGCGTTGTTCCACCAATAATGAAATATTTTATTACGGCTAAGTTGTTAAAACCGTTGCAAATATTGGTATATTTTATGCCGTGGAAAACAAATTTACACAAACTCATGTGAATCAGCCAGCTGAAAACCCGCAGAAATCCCAATACACTCTAACAGTTAGGCCTTTTTTGATAACCGGTTCAATCTAAAAAACCCAAAAAGCTAAAACTCAATAACAACTGAATGAATTCCCTCCCCCAAGAAAAAATTAAATTGCGACCCGTTTCGGCTTTTTAATAAACCGGTTTTTGCAACCCTGGTCAGCAGTGAATCGTTAACGACAACGCGAAAACCGATTCCATAACAAGTTTCATATATCTGCCCAGTGCCAACATATTTCGAGACCGTTTTTGTGACCCGTTTGAGCTGAAAATTTAGCATACCGATAATAACCAATTACTTAGGCCTATGTCCTTGGGAACGTTCACATCGTTTGCAACAATTTTGATTTTGCTGTGCTTTTGTTTTCGAGGAGCCCACAAAACAGACGGACAGACAGTCGAGCAATACCATTAATACGGCCTATTAAGATTGCTATATAATAATGTGTTAAATAGCAAAAAACGCAATGACTGACGTTTGGCTTGTCAAAACAATTTTCGCTGCAAAACGCACTCGGACGGAGTCAACGTTATTGATGCCCGAAGAATCGCCTGAAGAGCCTGTGCCATTTACATCAGGTAAACAACAGAATAGAAAGAAGGAAAGAGTCACAAAGGTAAAGATAAAGGTCGTCAATTTGTATAGCGCATCGTCGCGAGCACGGGCACGCCTCTAATGCGCTTTCGTCAGTAACCAGAGCCGCCTGCCGCACGGCCACCGTGTGCAGCCTGCAGACACAGGCTGGCGCAGCAGCCGGCTAGGCAACCCCCGTCAGCTGTACCAAAGTCCCCACCTTCCGTAACCCATGTAAATGAGTTACTAGTCATAGTATTTTCACTGCCATCCATGAAGAAACTCTCAACTTATTCAAGTGACATGTATAAGCATATCTAACAAAAACTAGTACTTTGTAGCAACGTCAATTTTCTCTGACTCCGGGAAGTATCACAAGAGCAAAGTCCTACCTCCGTCGGCGTAGGTTTCGACGCCGTATCCGTCTTGCAGTCCGGCGGTCCACGTTCCTTCGTACTTGGTCCCGGTGGCGGTGCTCTGACGCACTCCATAGCGTCCCCGGAATCCCTGCGTCCATTCTCCACGGTACAACCAGCGCGGACCGTCGCCGGCCCCCGCCAAGCCTCGACTGTCAATGCCCAGTCCGTGCCGCCGACCCTGCAACCACTGACCTTCGTAGACCGCAGCGCCGCCCCCCACCGTCATCCCGGCACGGAACACCCCGGACGTCTCGAATCCAAGCTGCCAGGCGCCGGCGAACTCCGCTTCCCCGGCCGGACCCGAACAGACGCCGTAGCCGTTGGCCATCCCGTCCGACCAGTCACCGACGTAAGAACCCCCATCGTCGAAGTCGAACCTGCCGCCGCCACCAGAAGGTACTGTGGTCATCATGGCTGCAGGCTGCAGGCTTCAATGCCGCCGCTCCACTGCAAGCAATCCACACCGATCAGTCTTCTTCATCCATCGACATATCGGCACATAAACGCCAAGTGTTGAAGTTAGACCCTATTATATACGTATCTGTGGTCGCCAATGACGGTTTGGACCAGAACAATCAATTGAGCAGGCTATCTGCGGCGTTTTTGTCCAATTATCCAAGACAGCTGTTCGTCATCGGACTTCAGCCATGCGTTAAACCTGTGCAAGTAACAGTATTGGCAGTTGAAACACAGTGTCATGTTAAGGTTTTTGGGCAGCCCGTTAAGAACGGTCTGCCCTATGGTACGGCCTGTCCGTCCGTCTGTTCGTCTGTTACGGAGGTATTGTGGCTAAATGGTGAGAGATAGGGCTTAGGTTGCTAATAGGAAGTCGCATAAGCCCTTTGACATGACACGAAAATCATTTGCTGGCCTTCCTACACCCGCGTACCTTCGGCCCTACCTAGCGACAGCCGGGCTTCTTGTTTTTCTTCGTAGCCTACCAGTACTGTACTTCTTTAAACGCTGACCGATACGCTCGTTTTAACATTTTAGTTTATTTCATTCCATTTCACTTCGTGTCTGTCAATCTGCATGTAGGTCTAAATAATAGAATCATTTTTGTCTGACCGTTAAGTCGATCCTACGTCACAGGCTTATGTCTGTCTGTCTGTCTGTTTGTTGTCTGTTATCTATAACGTATGTATTGTGGTTAAACAATACAACTTATTAGAAAACTGCCTAAACAAATGCCCGGACAGGTACCATGTGCTACCAATTCAGATTCCCTACGACCCCTTGATGCGATCTGCACCCTCAAAATACTTGCATTGCGAATTGCAGCTAAACCGCTTAAGTTGCATGGCTACTATTGACAGTCTAGGTTGGTAGAAAATGACCAACGCGCAATCCAACCGCACCATCGCCGAACCCCTAAGAACACCTCACACCTGTTCTTCTAAGATAGGGTTGCCTGCCTTAACTCCATAATTTGCATGACAGGTTACTGGTACTTTATCAGCAAAACTGTTACTGCTAACAGCAGTGGCGGTTCTAGCCCCCAATATTTGGCGGGGGACACGGCCCCATAGCGAGCGCGGTAGCGCAGACGTAAAATGGGGGTCTGGGGCGGAGCCTTCAGCAGGACCAAAAGCGGAGCCCCTGGTCAGAGGGACAGGGGGCGAAACCCCCCTGAAGCTGAAGCACTTTTGGTTTTTGGACGTTCAATGGAAGCCGCAAATTTGGCCACTTTTCCAAAATTAAAAAAAAAACAAAGAAATCAGATATCTGCGTTATCTTTGCAAAAAATCATGAGAGGCCACGAAACTGGGGGGCCTGGAGCAAAACTGGGGGTCTGCCCCCCACGGCTCGGGCCTAACACCGAAACTGGTCAACAGGCTATAGATATCTACCAAATATCCTGTGTATCACTTTATTGCCAACTTTTCTTTTCCCCACCATACAGTGACAATGCCTCACGAATTGCCAGACAGTACGGTCGGCAATCCTAGAAACAGCTGGGTTTCTTGTTTCAACATCGTGCTTCGTGCAAGTCATTTTCTGCAGCAGCAGCAGCAATGCAGCAGCAATGCAACGGGAAGTCTGCAACACGGGGACTATAGGGCTACGCCAAGCAGTAAAATCCCGCTTACGTGCGTCGTGGGCACTTCTTATACGCCTTGGCAAAGCGATGGATCATAAACCCAGCCAGCAATTAGAAGCCTAAGCTTACAACCAGGGTCATCTGCACCAAACAAACCTTGGAGCAAAGTAGGGAGAGACTTTGGGGAAAATTATAAGAGGGAGCTAAACAGTCGATATAGATTACGTAATAGATTACGCATTTCTGATATCTTGCAACCACAAGTGTTCTGTGACGCTCAGAAATTACAATTCACCAAACTCATTTTTCGTCGAAGCCCAGCCTCGGCCCCGAATCACACTAGGGGAGGTCACTACGCTCCCCCAAACTTTCTAGTCGGCTGGGGAGGATAATACCTCCTCCCTATTCTTCATTTCTTGATGCCTATTATGGCGCTTCGTCTTAAGGCGCCTCACCTTAAGTTGGGGGAGGACTTTGCTCTAAAGACTTACGAATTAAGGGATAGATGCTCCTGCTTATCACCCACCACGTTTAGCATGGCATCATGGTGTGACGTAGACTGACGTTACGCGGAACTCGTCTTTGTGCGTTTTTTTGTTTGCCGATCATATAATTATTTACTTCTTTTTTTCTTAAACTTTTTTCTCAGTACTGGTGTGAATCAAAGTCGAAGTTGCAACTTTAAGCGATTATGGATTTCTGTAGACTTGCCCCAAATGTGCAATAGACTCTGTTTACCGAGTTAGCGAATGCCACCCACCTGGAAATCACGACATCACGGTGACGTCAGACGCACGTGCTCGTACGGTCGAGATAGACCCACCTCGCGCTCACGAAAATCACGAAAATGAATCGATACAAAAAAAACAACAACAATGCACGGTCGGCGAAGAGGAACGACCAGACGAACGGGCTAATCACAAACGTTTCTAGTTGTTAGTCTGACGGGAATGCGCAGACGGACAAACAGACGGGAAAGCAGACAAACACGAGAGCCGGCCCCGCAGCAGCTAAGCTCTTATGCCGGACGGCTTCATGGCCTCTCGGCGCCCTTCTTCCATGCACTGGCAAGCGCCCGCCCGTATCCTGCTCAGAACTCGCGTCGCCTGCTAGAAGTTAGAACTCCGTGCGTGCGGAGTGAACTGCGAACAGATCCGCTCGCAGAGTCTTTACCAGCAGCGTCGGTCGATCTGTCGACAAGAACGGGACGCCGCAGGCGTCGTCGTGGGGAGTCGGGAATAGGGAAAGTTAGGGGTACGGTATCCCCAGCTGACTAGGGGAGCTGCGTCGTAGGTGAGCAGGGAGCAATCGAAAATTTTAAAACGTTTTTCTGTTTTCCCGCGGCATGATTTTTGAGTGAAAAATTGATGCATTCCTCCTAGTTAGTTTCACACTATTGCAGGATGCAGAACGTCCAAATATGGGGCCCAGGTTCCGGCACTGGGGTTGACATTCTCGCTTATTATGGGTAATACCAGTTTGATCGGGAGGACAGTGCTTACGCAGGAAATGGGGGTCAAACTCAGTTAAGAATAAAAACATCAGAACAAAACTCGAATTTAATAAAATCAGAACAAAACCTGTGAACTTAGCTAAATACCATCATACTATATTACCATACATGCATGCAAAGATGTGTTTGTTTTTTCCTCTGCTTTATCAGTTTTCGACGTGCGCATTTTATATCCTGACTGAAATTAAGATGTTATTTTTAACGCAAAAATGCTCTAACACACGTTTCGCAGGGGAAGCTCATAACATTTCTCGAGACGTTTAGATGGACCAACGACTATAAGAGATATGCGACGTGACAGAGCGGAAACATACTTAACGGAAGAAAATGGGAGAGGAGGAGAGAAAGGAAAGAGGTGAAAACAAGTGTCAATCAAAACCGCCATTGCAAAATCCTGCACTAGCCTTCTTGTTGAATGTACGGGAGTGATCTATAGTTTTGTTGAATCCTCAGACTATCATATAAAAATAGTAATAATTATGTTATATTTAGACTTACAGCAGCCGAAAAATTGCTGCAACTTAACTGAGTGTTAGTGTCGGGGTAATAAGGTTACAAATACAAACAGGTTTTGGGTTATGAGTAAGTTACCCGGCGCTAATGGAATTGTGGCTTAAGAGCAAACCGACATTTGTAGAATCCGTTTACCCGCGGCGCCTGCTGCTGCTGCTGCGCCAGATTCTTAGCGCTTTCTCTGCTTTGCTCGGCGGCCTCGTCGGCGAATAGCGTCAAGGCGCGGGCGGATGCGAGCGCAAATGCTATTGTGCAGTGAATATCAGTTGCCACACGTTGCCTCGTAAACATTTTTCGCTGACACCGCCCGACGCCGGCCAGTCTTTTTCTGTTTCCCGTCATGTAATAACAGACTAAACGAGCTGCAGTCAACAGCTAGGCTAGTAGGAGGGCTTGTTAACTCGCTGAGCATGCAGCCTTTCAGCATCGTAGGCTACGCCGTCGACGAAAGAGGACGTGCAATTATCACTGCACAGGCCGACTAAAATTTAGGCCTACATTCATTAGCTCGTATAACACTGACTGCCTAATATTTTCACAAGCGACAAATGTGCAACCGTGACATCGTTTACTCAGTCGGAAAATAAGCAAATCAATAATTTCAATAAATCAATAATAAATCGACTAATTTCTAAACGTATCGTGTGGCTTATTTCAATTGCTGAGTAGCCTAATCGGTAAAATGTAACCGACAAAACATTTTTAATCTCAGTAAGCTAAAATGGTTAAATTAAAATAAAATCAATAAGTCGATAATTTAAACATTGCTGAAATTTGTTTGGACAGAATCAGTCCAAAATGTCTTTCTATAGCCTATTTCACAGAAGAACATTTTGGACCGATTCTGTCCAAACAGATTTCGACAACGTCTACATTAACATTATTGATTTTGTTATTGATTTTGTTGTTTTTGTTTGTGAAGTTGTTATTCGGATATTTGGCCGGCCATACTTAAGTAACGGTCGAGCTATTAGCATAGTTGTTGTCGTCTGTATGTCTGTCTGAATTCGCCTGTCCGTAACGAACGTATTGCGGTAAAGCTTTGGGGCGAAGGAAAAAAACTTTTTACGCGAATAATTAGTCATGTGTGTTAAACCCGGGCATGCAAAATTTCAGCCATATGGTGCAAAGAAACATGTTCAATTTGGGGGTTAAATGGAAAAGGTAAAAATGTGCGTTTTAACAGAAATCTGGGCGTATCTCGAAAACGGTGAGAGATACGACCAAGGTTACTATTAATCACTAATAATAGGAAGTGTCACATGCCCTTTTAAGTGAAATAAAAATCATCGACCTAGGATGACATTGAAGGTCACTGACAACCAGTACGGTCGGCTATCCTAGCGACAGCTGGTTTTCTTGTGCTGTCTGGAATTCTCTTACTTATCTGCAGCTAGACTCAGTGGCGTAGACAAGAGGAGCAGGGGGCCTAGCTCCCCCAATTCTCCATACAATACATAAACATACGTTTAAACTGTACTCAATTTGCCAACTTGGACAGTTTATTCTCGGGAAAAATTAAAATTGTGCCACCAGATATTATCTTTTAAAGCTGAAATGCACCAAATTCGATTTCGACTGAAACTCCGCCTCAGACCACGATGGGGGAGCTCACAGCGTCCCCCAGACCCTCTACCTGAATTGCAGGGGTTCTACTTCTAGGGGAAGGGGAAAGAGAAGAAGGAAGGATAGGGGAAGAAAGAGGGGTAAAAGGGAAAAAAGAAGGGAACAAAAGGAGAAAGGGAAGGAGAAGGGAAGGGAGAGGAGACCCTTCCAATTGACATTTTTTGGCTACGCCACTGGCTAGACTATCGTATTTTTGTAAGTTACCGATAACTTAACCCCTATAACATTTGAATTAACAACAGTACATGAAATACAAAGTCATGCGTGCAAATTCGCAGTTTTCGTCGGAATACGTTTTGGGCAACACCTTGTTACTTAATATTTTGAGATAGACCTACGTGTGTTTTTTGAAGGTGATCAATATTTATCGGAACAAAATAATGGGGTCAACGCGTAGGCCTATACCCCCTCATAAGGCTTACGATCTGTTCGTAGCATAGAATATAGGCCTATAGGCTTACTCCACGCATTCCGACAATTCGTCTGGCGGTGTCGATAACCCGACACTTGCATAACCCCGCAACCTTTCCATCCATCGGTCGCTCTATATCTTCTTCTCTCTCTCTCAATCAACCTGCACTGCTCTAGGACCTAGCTAGCTAGAGTTCTACCACCAGCCGGGCCATCAACATTTTGCTAAACGGATGCCGCGCGCTGTGCTGTCTCACAAAAAAACTAAAGCAGATTCGTTAGCACTATACACCTTAGCAAGTTTCACGGCCTTGCGTCTGCATAAGATAAGACAAAACATCGGCTGTATAGGCCTAGTGGTTATATCATAAACTTAGCCTATTTTTTCGTGCAGCCAAAGTGTCTCTCTCTAGCTGGCACAACAACCGGCTTCTATCCCTATACCTGATGGGCGCAGCTGGCGCCCATTTAAAAATAGGGGGGGGAGAGTTTTGTTAAGAGTGTAGATCAAAACTTTTTATTTATTTTTACTGGGCAACCTACTTAACAACGTATTTTTCACTTCCCCTATTTTTCAATCTACACCATTAACAAAACTTCTCCCTTAGAAGAAGAAAGAAGCCCAAAATGGAAGGGGGAACTTGAGCCCAAAAGTGGAGAGGGGGAATTGCGCCAGATTTCGTATCCAAAATTGGGGGATAGAAGGGACTGCGCATAAACAATCATGAATATAGTCCTACGGTGCAGAATCCCAATCGGACTAAAAAGACACCGCCGTTTGTCGGGTCTGCGGCTTTGAGTGGCAATTATAAGCGGGTTGCTGAGCTTGCTTTCGATCGGAACTGTTATTAATACAAGATCGGATAATTTTGTTTACTGATTGATTAAGCCATGGGCATTATCTAGAATTCCAGTTAGTCCTATGACCGTATCCAAAACTTATTGTCTGTACGCAAGAAAGTATCAGACCCTTCATTAGCCTATACTCCTCCTTTTATCCTATTCCTTTCGAATCTGGCCAAATAGTCTGGGGCAGTAGAGTCGTGGGGACTCGTGGCAGAGAGGCAATTGTCGATCCTCACCTCCAAATTTTAGTTTGTCGGAATTTTTTTGTTTCTCGGCAAATTTTCTTTTAAAACAACATTTGGGGCCAAAAGTTCGTTATTTTGAGGGAACATGGGCGTCAAATTGAATTTTGGCACGCCTCTGTTGTAAAATTGCAAGATTCTATCCCTTTTACTTTTTACGCGCAAAAGCAGCTACTGCTTTCAGCGCGTCTTAGCTATCGCAATTCTGTCCGTCTGTCTGTCTGTCCGTCCGTCACACGGATGGATCAGTCAAAAACGGTGCAAGCTAGGATCACCAAATCTTCACCGTCGGCTGCCTGGAAGACTCTAGTTTCAGGAACCGTAAAGCTTTTCCACAAATTCGAAGGGGGTCACCTCGAACGAGGGCGCTAAATGAGAGGGGGGTGGGCAAACTTTGCGATTTTTGGCCAATAAGTCGCTGTATCGCAGTAACGGTGCGAGATAGGGCCTAGGTTACTATTAATCACTAATAGGAAGTCGTACAC
>Ga0056128_1004872_pt1 | contig 16861 bp, 13 predicted proteins | sample WorMetLIZISLAND2_FD_71113 | JGI IMG/M metagenome (GOLD analysis project Ga0056128, IMG submission 71113) | Marine gutless worms symbiont microbial communities from Max Planck institute for Marine Microbiology, Germany - Olavius geniculatus... ... | reverse complement strand
TTGCGAAATCCTGCTTGTTCGTCCGCCATGTGTTCTTCTATCTGTGACCTCAGTCTTTCTGTTAGGATCATCATTAGCACTTTGCCGAGATGGCTTGTCAAGGCAATCGTTCTGTAGTTAATATACAAATACCAAATTCTCTATCTGGATCGCATAACGATAGTTCCGTGGCGCCACCTTGTGAATGATACAGACTTGTGTTGCAGCCCAAAATCGTGAAAAAATCCATAAAAACCCTACTTTGGTGTTCAAGGTCGTACAAGGTCATTGATCTCAGTGGCAATCGAAAGCCAGTGTATGATTTCCTATTAGTGATTAACAGTAACCTGTTATAAAGATACAGCGACTTATTGGCTAAAACTCACAAATTTTTCCCACCCCCTCTCATTTAGCACCCTCATTCAGGGTGACTCCCTTCGAATTTATGGAAAAGCTTTACAGTTCCTGAAACTAGAATCTTCCAGGCAGTCGACGGTAAAGATTTCGTAATCCTAGCTTGCATTGTTTTTGACTGATCCACCCATGTGACAAAAACGATGCAAGCTAGGAATACGAAATCTTTATCGTCGGCTGCCTGGAAGACTCTAGTTTTAGGAACTGTAAAGCTTTTGACTGATCCACCCGTGTGACTTATGGCACTGAATGGCCTATTTTGTGCTCATGTGCCGTTAAGAAACTACTCACTCATCCCACCCATGCGACAGACGGACAGACAGAATTGCGATGACTAAGACGTGTTGAAAGCAGTAGCTGCTTTCGAGCGTAAAAACGGTATAGCTCTTCATGGAAAACTCATCTCAAAAAGCTCTACGGGGTGTCACCTGCTGTATGGGTCACACAGCGTTAGACACTGTAAGTAAAATAATTTGCCCAGCCTTAACCCAAGCCAGACAGGTCGGTACTCGATTTACCTACTCTGGAGGGATGGAAGGCTGAGTTGACCTTGGTGTAGTAACCACTTGATAGCAATGTCACCAGGAGTCAAACCAGTGACCTCATGATTGCAAGTCCAACATTAACATTACTAACCACCAGATTAGTAAGAAAGAAAGATTATTTAGAATGACATTGGCCCACCCCATCTGTCATCCCATCTGTCACTACAACGTCTGTAGAGCTATAATTAGGCTCCAAAAGATTTCGTTTTTGATGAAAAACTGACAAAATAACGAAAAATGGTGGTTGTGATGAAAAAATTAATTTCTGACAAAATTGAATAAATAGTGCTCAAAAAATTGTCCAAAAATTTTCCTGTCAAAAAACTTTTGTCCAGAAATTGCAAAATCTGAAGCAAAAAGCCCCAATTTTGTGGAAATTCGAGAGCAAAATTGAAAAAATTTTGAGCACCCTCTCAGAAATTTGCATCTGTTTGCCGAAAAACTGCAACTTCCTACCGTGCCTATTTTTTAAGCCATGACACCAGTTGCTCCACCAGCGGACTGGAGTCGTCTCTGGGAATTTCACAGGCTGCATTGAGGACTAAATGATACTCGGAGGTCAAGCCATTTTCACTCCAAGCAGGAAACCAAGTGAAACATAAATATACTAAAACAGATAAAATATACAATATTTTTGTTAATAAATGAATGTAGTTGGTTCGAGTCATGAAAATTCGAGTCTGAATTCATGGAGGTTCGAGGTTTTTCCTTCCGGAAAAGTGGAAACCAAAAGCCTTGAACAGTTTTGGCAAGACTTCATAGAATAAGTAAACAGCAGTACTTTTACGCTGCTAAAAAGGCCTCATTTTCAGATGGCGAAAAAGGCAAAATTTGGGATTTGTGGCAAAGTTTTTGACTAAATATGCACTTTATGACAAACAGAAAAATGGCATTTTCGGTAGCAAAATCCTTTGTTGCTAAGTTAAAACTGGTCCCAATCTCAAGCATGAAAATTGAAATGCATCTCACATGTGTCGCAGGCAGAACACGACATCGATCCTGACCACAAAACAAGTGCATCACAACATGGTCTATAGGGTGACGTACCTCATTACGTTCACACAATACACCAACAGGGCCAACGAAACAGACACTGCATGCCACATGACGGATTGGAGTGCCAAATTTTGCCGAATAATGAATATGACAATAGCACTAAAATATTAACACCATCCACAATTCCTACCATAACGTAAGGGATAATTCTGATCACCTAAATGCATTCGGCATGCCCTCTGACTCCAGAAAATTTCACCAAATGGCTTTCATAACTCCGAGAATCGGTAATCATGGAGAACAACAAATGGACAGATACGGCAAATATGGGAAATATGGTCACTTTTTCGCAGAGGTGATAATTCATCTGACATTAGTGGTGAAAAGACCGACTCACCAGGAATGGATTTGCAGCAGCAGCAGGGGGTGGAGCCTGCTGTGACCACGTGCTCAGCTGACCAATCACAGGCTGAGTAGTTGCCCACATAGCACCACCGTTCAGCACATCGGTAGGCGGGGCAAAGTGGCTGGAAGCCGGTACTACGCTGCCAGCGAGTGGATTAAAGCCAGTGCTGCTGGGTACCGACTGCTGGCTGGAAACTGGTCCTGGGACCATGTACATGTGACCCGCAGGGGGCAGAAATGGATTGGAGACTGCGGTGGCAGACCCAATGGGCTGCTGCGGAGTCTGACTGAATGGATTTACACCTGCACAAAACAGCATCATACATATCTACTGGATACACATCAAACAAGAAGCCCAGCTGTCGCTATGGTGGGGCCGACCACACTGGTTGTCAGTGACCTTGAATGTCATCCAAAGTGAATGATTTTTATGTCATCTGAATTGGCGTATGCCACTTCCAGTAGTGACTAATACATACCTAGGCTGTATTTCGCATTGCTTCCGAGATATGGCCACTCATAGCTTGAAACATTCCATTCCACAGTGCGTTATGACGCCCTCAAGGTCATAGATTTATATGTCATTTGAAAGCCATTCAGTCAGCAACAGAGCAACGACAAGTCAGCAGTCACAGACCACGCCATCTCTCTCTCAACCACGACATAAACTGGGACTGTGCCAAGGTGATCGATAGAGAAAGCAACAGGATGGACCGGTGGATCAGGGAAGTGATACACATTAGTAAAGAACAAGACAAGTCGAAGAACCGAGACGAGGGGTCCTACCAACTTCTACACATCTAGGATTACTTACTGTCCGCCGCAGCGACACCTGGTGGACAGTCATTCCAACGAAGGCAGCAGCGGTTGCCGAAATGTCAACGAAAATAATAATAAAAGATTGTAATTTGACGAATTTATTACAACTTATTAAGTTACGTTTCAACTGATGAGTATATTCAAAGGAATGCTGAAACTTGTTTAAGAGCAGGTGTGGCCAATGTGACGACTGACAAAACATTGGTGGCAATCGCCATCACCATTCGGTGGCACAGAAATAAGGAATCAGGATCTAGGAATATTCAGTTTTAAAAAATTATCATTTACTATTGCAAGTAACATAGATAGCCAATCCAAGAATAAAACACAGTTGTAGGCACTAAGCAAAAATGTGAAGGTTCTGAGTTATTTCTAGTTACTGTCAATACCAAAAACCCATACAAATCCCAAAACCTATCAATGTTCGGCCTTAACCAATTTAACCTTAAAAATCTCCAAACCCCAGAAACGCACTGTTTTTGCAACCCAGTCCCCAACAGCTGTCAAAATGCCAACAATGCCAAGTTTTCCTGAAAAAAAGCCATTTGCCTGGACGATGACAACATGATTAATTAAGTCAAACCTGCACTAGCAGGGAATCCAGTTGTGGATGCAGCATTGGGGACAACGCCTACACCATAGATGAAACCAGATGACCCCAGATGACCTCCAGATGACCCAAATACCGACCCAGTTGTGGCTGACTCCGCCCAGCTAGGCTGCTGAGCACTCTTACTGGTCCCAGTCGTTGCTGACTCCACCCAGTTCGGCTGAGTGCTGTTCCTACTGACCCACGAGGAGTTCCAGTTGACGACGGATGCGGTCGTAGTCACCGTTGGTGCACTGAACGCACTCTCCAGCTCGGCAAGTGCAGAATATTTGTCAGCCGAGACTGGGGGCGGACCACCGCTGACTGGGGGCAGAGCCCCACCGAGGGACGGACCAATCACATTGCTAGCACCTGCGGGTATTGTCGATGGACCAGAATTGGGCATCTGATTGCTGGCAAATGCATCAAAGTTTGCAAACCCTGCTGCTGTATCTGCAACATGCAGTAGTCGGTATTATTATAACTAAAAATATCATTGACAGCAGCAGAATTATCCCAAATATTTAATTATCACAACTTTAACAAAAGATCACACAGGAGCAATATTTGACGTTTCTGAATATAAAATAAGACATGAATTAAACACAATTTAACCTGTCATAGCCATAGGAGACATCAGTATAATATGTAGAAATCATTGTAGTCGTAGCTGTCATAATAGTCACAGAGCAGCAACAGCAACAACAAGAAATCTGAGCTAATGCTCATGAGACGCGCGAGAGCCCATGGCAGTTCCTGTTCGCAGGTAATCTTAGTCTAGATCTCCATCCATTTCGTCGCCATTCACTCTTTTGCAGCCAAAAATCGCCAAAAAAATCACTTAAAAGCAATATTTTTAGGGTTTAAGATCGTTCAAGGTCATAAATGTTAACATTCATAAGAAGCTTGTCGCCAGTGCTTGTTATGATAAGCAGCATGGCTGTGCCTATCTGCAACCATTTACATGCTAGACAAATCAACAGCGGATAAATAACCACTTTTTACAGGGGTACCCCTCTTTAACACCCCACGCATGCAGGCCTCCTTGAATCCAGAGGATCCGGACTTGGATTGCTAAAATCTACATTCCATGCTGAAAATTTCATACGCATGTTGTTTTGGTCTATCTTCAGCCATTTTGGCGCAATTCACTCTTGAAATGTGTGTCGCAGCGCAAAACTGCAAAAAAATTCACTAAAACCTGCTATTTTGGGGGTTAAAGGTCACTCAAGGTCATCGATGATGATATTTCTAAGAAGGTCGTCGGCAGTGCTTGTTGTGATAAGCAGCATGTCTGTGGCACTCTGAAACCATTTCTTACGCGCGATTACTTGTTTCACCTACGACCAAAATTTGGGTGTCTTAACATTTATAATTTTGTCGTCGCAATATATACAGGCAATTGAGGAGAAAGTCTTAATTCTAAAGTAGGCCACAGATAATAAAACGGTTTGCAGATGCTTGAAATCGATCAAGTTTGACATTTTATTTACTGCCATGTATGCCATAGAATAACGTATTGCGTGGCGCCGCCGTGTGAATGCAATAGCAGTAGAATAGCGTCTTTTTAGGAGGGGTGCCCTTCTTTTGCCCCCTCGTTCGGTTGGACCCCCTTTACCCAGCGGCATGAAATTTTGTCGCAAAATACTAGAGACTTCACGCTATCATATAATGAAAACCCGAAGTCTCTATCTCTACTGGTCTTGAAACGATACCGGGTCGTGACGAACAGACAGATGGACAGACGGAGGGACAGAATTACCATAGCTAATATGCGCTATGCTAGCGCTCGCGAGTAAAAATTATCACCGCCATAAACAAGATTAGTCATCAAAATGTCAGACACAGCCAATATCAGCAGTCATTTCTGAGTACCAAAAAGAAGAAATTTACGAATATGCAAAAACTATTATAATTAACAAGTAGCGTACATGTTGAGAGCTTCACATACTTGATACAGCCGCTGGTTTTGTCGGCGCTGCAAACGGGTCGCTGCCGAAGTCTGCCAAGAGATCAAACTTTGTCGGACCAGCGGAAGACTGCGCAGTGGGCGGGACTACCGTACCAGCGGGCCCACCCACAGCGGGTGGAGCCACCGAGGGTCCACCTACAGTGGGTGGAGCCACCGGAGCATGGGTGATAAAGTTGGCAGGCGTAGATGCCGGAACAGATGGTCGTTGAACGGACTGTGAGAATGTAGACACCGGTGCAGTCTGCATATCATACAACTCAAACTAGAACTAGAAGCGCTCAGAGTGCACAACCCTCTGCTTCATTTCACAGTGCCGCCATCTACAGAATACTATGCAGAGGCCTACTATAAACAAGCAAAAAGTCCATTAAAACTCATCACCATTCACTAAGCGAAAAGCAGCACATAATCACATATTATGAAACACAAAAAAGTCAGACACATAAATAAAAATGAAATATATCTTGATAAAAACATAAAAGCATCTCACAATTCAGCGCTCCCAGAAGCAAGAAGTAAAATTTCAGGACGAAATGTTTACAAAATTTCAGGACAATTTCAGGACATTTTTGTCGGTTTCACGAGGCTCAAGACACAGAAAGTGCACATTTTTTCTGTCCTCATAAATGTTATTCATTGAAGCTGATCAGTCCTAAAATGTTACTGAGGCACTGTTACACATAAAACAATAAAATGTCAGAAGAGAAAACATTACTTGACACTGAACGTCAGCAACATAAACATAGTCATGACTTGTAAACTGCCGTAACGACAGCATAACAAAGGTACATATCAGGACATTCTGACCAAATGTGTAAAATTTCAGGACAATTGCTGATTTCAGGACAATTTCAGGACATCTGTGACATTTCAGGAATTTCAGGACGACTGGGAGCCCTGACAATTACAGTAAAAATAACGTAAAGTCCTTCCCGAGCCTTACAGCCCATAGGGCGGCACTGATCTCCGTTTCCTAAGGCCCTCAGCCAGACACCAGTTTTTACACTGCGAGACCACAGATACGGGGCCAGTGTATCGCGCGATGTGCCTATTTACGTCCCAGCGGTGAAGCCGGTGCCAAATTATACTGCTTGGTGACAGAGGCACATGTGTGTGAACAACTTGCCTAACGTCGTTACCCGGCAGTGTCCCAGTGCGGAGTCAAACCTGCGCCTCTGAGTTACCTCAGGATTACAAGTACGACACGTTACCGTTAGACTACCGAGCCACACCACAATTACAGTAATCATACAAGTTTCAGAGTATGAATATGAATATGTTAATACAGAGAGAAGTGACTTGACTCGTGATTTTCGTGATATATGTAACACCTTAGTCATAGTGGTCACAAAATAGCAGAAAAAATTCCCCGAGCTTTCCAGGCTTTTCCAGTGCCAAAAACTTACTTTACTATAGTATAGGTTACTGCAACACAAAGTAATTGCAATAATGACCGTCATGAAGAGATATTCTACATGAATATAGCAAAATGGGCAGCATCACTACTCTGGCAGATCGTAGTGATCCTGTTTACCCAGTCAACACAGAATTCCCTGACGATTTCCCAAGCTGTCAGTGTTCAGAGGAATCCCCGAATAGTTTTGTTTCCAGTTTTGTGGTCATTCTTTTCATCTCATCTGAAAGAGCGTATAAACAGCCTTGGCCCTATCTGTTATTATTTAGCCACAACAGCCCATACCAAGTTACAAACCTTCAAGGTCATCCAAGGTCAATGATTCGCACGTAATCTGAAAGGGCATATGCCACTTCCTGTTAGTATGGTTACCTGCAAGTCGATCGGTGCAGCGTGTGACTTGAAGCCAGCAGACAGTCGTGGCATGACCGTCTGCGTGGGTGACGCCGTGTTCAGTCTGCGAGCCTCGTCATACAGCGCGTCTGTCGGCTGGACGTACCAGCGCTTCTTCTCATAGCGCTGGCTCATTACATCCCTCATGTGGGTCTCGTCTCTACTATCATGACCGCCCACCGGCCGCCCATCATGAAGACCCAGCCACACCTTCTGACAGAACTGACACCACACACGCCAGCGTTGCAAAAACTACTTTAGAAACCCCCAACTTGGGGTTTTATTACATGTTGTGAGTTCTGGGTTTTTTGGAGTTTTTAAAAGTTAAAGCAGTTTTTGAAAAGAAAGCCCAAATTGATACGTTATGGTATTTGTACCGGTTTTCAGTTGGTTGATGCATATGAGTTTCCATTTGCACCTTACAGCATAAAAAATTACCAATATTTGCAAATTAGTAGGTTTAAATGTTTCCGAAGTTCGAATTTAATTCAAATTTTAGCTGTCAAAATTCAAATTTGGAAAAAACGAATTTAACATCCCTAGTCCAATGCATTTTGACAGTTTACAGTATATGTCCGTATAAATATAATCAGTGAGCTGTTTAGACCAGTAGAAAAAAATCAAACAGTCTAGTTTCAAATTGTACAGCAGCAATGATCCTTTCATCCTTCTGTGTTATTTTAACTAAACAATAAAAATTGTCAGCTACGAGACCATTCGATTCATCATCATCTATAAAAGGTCCATGGTCACCATGCATCTATCTTGCACCGTTATGGAGATATGGTGCATCAAATGTTGGATGCACGGACGTTGACACGCAAAGAAAAAAGGAAGAAGAGAAAGAAAAAAGAAAGGGGGAGAAGAAGAAAAGGGAAAGTGGAATAGGAAAAAGAAGGAAAAGGAAAAAAAGGTGAAGGGGAAGGGAAGGGGGAAGGGATGGTAATGGGAAGAAGAAGGGAAAGGGGAAAAGGAAGGGAAAAAGGGGGAGAGGTAAAGGGTAGGAAAAAGAGAAGGGGAAGGAAAAGGGGGAAAGGAAAAAAAGGGGAAAAGAAAGTAGTAGTGAAGGGGAAGGAAAAGGAGAAGGAAAAGGGGAAGGAAAGGGGAAGGTAAAGTGGAAGGGGAAGGAAATGGGAAACGGGAAAGTGGAAGGAAAAGGAGAAAAAGAAAGGGAACGGGAAAGGACAGGGAAGAGAAAGGGAAAGGGAAGGAAAATGGAGAATGGGAAAGGAAAAGGAAAAGGGGAAAGGAAAAAAGGGGAAGAAGAAAGGGAAGGAAAGGGTAAAAAAAAGGGAAGGTGAAAGGAAGAGAGCTTAAGAAAAGTTGGTTGCACGGACAAATGGACGGACGGACAGACGGACACTCAGGTGATCTTATACTCCGCCCAATGCTATGCATTGCATTAGACAGACAATAAAATATATCATTATTATTGGCACAAGATTTTCACTAAAATTAGATCACTTTTGAGGACTGGGTTTCTTGGGTGAGTTTTTAGTGGATTTACCTCAAAACCTGCTAAACTCATTGGGTTTTTTATGTCTACCTGGGTGCTACAACCCTGACACACATGCCAACCAGTCCAGTCAGCAAGTCGGCAAGATAACTGTAACATATCTACTGGAGTGCTAATAGTAACGACAAAATGTGACAACTGCATAACAATATAAAAGATGGCATACATTCAACAGCCAACAGAAACCTATAGCAATTTCTGTTAAAACTCCACAAAGATTTGTCCTACTGCACAAACAGCAATATAGTGCTGCAATTTATCAATCTAATACCAAAGTACTGTTATTCTAGTGTGAAAAAATGACAGTACTAGTCCCAATTCAGTTTGAAATTTAATGCTCCAGTTTTAAAAATTAATTTGGGCCTGAGATTGGACACAGTCTTGCTCAGCATGCCCGTACACTTTCTGGTCCATGTCTTCAATAGTCAGCAATGGATGGATCAGAATGAGATCGATACAAACCCCGCAATATACTAGCAAGTGCAAACACGTACCACATTGCCACGGCTTTTGATAAACTCCATCTCATCAGGAGTAAAGCTGGCCATGGAGATGGACTTGACTCGATGTGGAGGATTCAGACCACGCCTGCAGACACAAGCATACACTGCAAGACAGCTTGAACATTACTTCTTTGACAAACAATTCCAAAATATTTGCAAAATGTAGTTTACAAACAGTGAAATAGAGCAAGTCGATAAAAAGTACACCATGAGACATTTCAATCAAATTAGCTGGAAATTGTTATTCTGTAATATTTAACACCAGAACAGCATCCCAAAATTGTCGACTCTCCTATTTTATGCAGACTAAACCAAGAGTTAGGAATTGAGCAATTTTGAGATAGAACTGCATCATGAACAATGTGAATGTTATCTTCCGTCCCTACAAACAGAAAATAGCGGTTTAGCGGTCTTATCTTCCGTCCGTAGATTAGAATTAGGGCTACAGTTGGGGATAGGGTTATGGAATTAGGGCTAGAGACTAGAGTTAGGTTTACAGTTAGAATTGGAGTTATATTTAGGGTTAGTGTTAGGGCTAAGGTTATAGATTTAGATTTAGGGTTAAGGTTGCAAACGAAAAATAGCAGTTTAGCAGTCTTATTTTCCGTCCGCACAGATGAAAGATAACACTGAGCCATAAACAAAGTGAATGAGTCTGAAACACAACTTTGCAAAAATAACCTATCAGAACCTTCTGCTAATCTTGCCATAACAAGATGCTACGGCTGCATGATCTTATCTTCATTCTAAAGCTCGAATTATGTAGCGTATTTTGCATCGTAATGTACCTTCATATTTTCGGTAAAATAAAGTTAAAATTGAGCTTATTTTTCTTACTGAAATATTTTAACTCCATTTCCCTAAAATTATTTATCTTTCGAACATAAATTGTAAATATTTTAAATTCATATCTTTCGTTAAAAAGGTCATCAAATATTGCCTTTTAGTGTGGTGTAAAGCCACATATAGGGGCTGTCTGAGCTCCCTGTAAATATGTTATGTAACAATTACCATAAAATACGTTATGTTATGACAATGGCAGTCACGTGATAGGCAGCCTAGGCCCTTTTGGCCAATCATGACAGTATAAAAAATGAAGCGCAGTGATGACAACTGATCAGTTTGATCAAGCGCTCGGACAAAGCACATCGACTGACAAGGTGCTGAGCCTTCGCTTTCCCAAAACAAGCAACGAAAACCAACGAAGCACCCTTCGTCCAAACAAAATCCACTGTTCAATAATAACTATATCTCTGTCCATTCACGGTCATTTCACGAAGGTACCCATGTAGCAGAGATCTTGCAATCACCCAGTACGAAAGATGAAGCAAAAATAGCGGGTGGTTACAATTATCGTACATCGTTACATTGGGTAACTGAAACTTTCATACCCGAAGTTCCATAGGTGGAACTTTCGTTCTCTGGAACATTCATCCTGAGGAACTTTCGTTCCATGGAACTTTCGTTCCCTAACATCGATTGTTAGGCCTATACTGTACACAATTTTTGATGCGCATTTTTAATTACAGCTATGCTGTAGGCGTCGATTGTACCATTGCCGTCTGTCTCTCGTACGTACGTCCGTCTGTCTGTCCGTAACGGATGTATTGTGGCTAAGCGTTGGGTCATAGAAAAAAACTTTTTGCACAGATAATTAGTTGTGTCTATGCTCTTTGTGTACAAAATTTCGGGGATGCAGTGCAAGGGAAACATTCTCAAATTTGGGGCTGAATAGACAGGGGTAGGAAAATGTGCGTTTTTCAACGGAAAACTAGCCATATCTCGCCCTTTCAGATGAAGTAAAAAATCTTCAAACTTGGATGACCTTGAAAGTCAGTACTGCAACAGGAAATGTATAAGCTGTAGTGCATCTTCCCTAGCAACAGCTGGGCTTCCTTTTTATTATTATATCCTGTTGAAACTGTAGCTATATACGTCTAGCGAGTGACAATTTTTCGCTGAACTATAAGCACTTCGTAAAGATAAAACGTTCAGTAATTATCAGTGCCAGGGAACGATAGTTCCATGATAATTTTACTTTTGGGAACGAAAGTTCCAGGGGACGAAAGTTCCATGAATCGTTACATTGCCCACTTTGAACAACCGAGTACATACAGAAGCCCACTGCAAGCGGTGCAGACGAAAGATCCAATGGTCATGTTGAGATACGTGGGTCCTCGCTGGTGACAGTCGAAACAGTGCTTATTATACTGCAGCGCCACCATCTCACGCAACATTTTCAAATTTTCTTCATCTTGCTTCTTCTTCGTCGACGACGACATTTTGAATATTTTGACTCTTTGTGAAGGTGGTGTGGTACCCAGACCACACTGTTTAAAGGTACAAAATTTTAGGGTTGCGCCGAAGTTATTTTCTTAAACGTTAAATTTTAGAAAATAAAATCATGGTGATTGGTTGAGTTATATCAGAACGTTATGCTTAATAGAGTAGATTGGACAAAGCACAAATGTCATTTAATTTTAACGACAAGATAATGCAAACTTTTAGACTTCAAATGTGTGAAGTTAACCGTGTATTTCGGCTTTTAAATTACGTAGCAGGCCCCATTCAATATGCTAAGGTACTTATTAGCAAAGTTTGCAAATAAATTCGGTAAGTTAATGAGGACCTCTCATGCAAGTTTAGCCTACAGCTTCCTGGATGTGCTGGTTAGGTTGTACTGCCATGTTCTGAGAACGGTAGGCCTCCTCCCTCCCCCACCCCATTAAAGCAGACTAAAATAATATTTTTAAAATGGACTTTTGCAGACGTAGTGTCAGAATGTAGGTCTACCACACTGCAAAATTACTGTCCGAGAAGGAAAAAGAAACAGATAACAAAAAAAACAGAAGAAAAGGGGGAGGGAGAGAAGCATGAAATGGCAGACCAACTGGGTTAAATCTGGTGATATGTCACTGGCACCTGATAGCAAACAACGTTTCTCACTGTGCATGAAATCTTTGTTTGCATCAGCAACAGAATTACGACCATCAGCATTGATGTCTCAAACGACAGGCGCACTTACTGATCAGAGGACTAACAGTTATAGCTGCTCTATCAGATTTGACTCAAAAATGAACACTACAGGGTGCTTCTGGAGAGAAGCTAAATATTTAATGAATAGCTAATCGGTTGCTGGTATTGTAGAAAAAGTATTCTCAAAGGTCGTTTGGTGCTGGAGGTTTGGTATAGCGGGGCGTCCTGGCCAGTAGAATGTCAGTTACTTATAAAAAAAACTGTAAACATTGGGTTTTCCATAGCTGTCTGAGCTTTGCTAAGGTGAAGGTCATGGCTAAACTTATTTCCTGGGTTCCTGGCCTGGGGAAGAAATTGAATATTAAGTAGCAGTAGGCTAAGACCACAAACAGTACCGTCGTAGCTCCTCGAAAGGCTTTCTCTGAGTCTTGGCCTGGAGGTGGAGCCTAGAGTGTGTTTACATTTTTTGGGGGCCACAGCCTGTAGCCAGGAAAGCGTTATGACCTACGTTCAGTTAGGCCCGAGAAATCCACGCCTCTTGACGTCACTTCTAGGCTATATACTAGGCTTTCTGACAGTTGATTGACGCACTTCTTTTCAACAAAATGTGGCCGTTAGTTAAATATTCTTTGCTAGTCGTGAGGTCTGTGTGTAACGCAGACATCGTGAGTACAAACTGGCTTGTCTCAACTGGTGCTGACAGTTGCTACCCTGCTTCGATGGTGAACTTTATCTGGTTCACTGATGAAAAATGTTTATCGTATCAGCACCAAGCATCATGGGGGCATGAAATCAGGTGTCTCGCAATTCAAAAACTCAACCATCTTGCACTGTCTTGTTGGAAGATGTAAAAATCAAACTATCCCAAGAATTGTGTGAAAGTGATCGGTTTAAGCATTTTTTGTGGCTACACTGGTAAAACTTCAAAAGTTTGTCATCACTGAACCAAATAAAGTTCGCCATTGACATAGGTCAGCTATTCAGCAAGTCTGTCAGCACCGACTGCGACAAGCCAGTTTGTACTTGTGGCACACTATGACGTCAGCATTACATCATGACTGGCAAAGAATATTTAACAGCCATCTTTTGTCCAAATAATTTTAATTAGCATTTCTTCAGCTACATGTGGTAAAAATTTCGTGTAAATTGATCATCAATTGACTGAATTATGAAAGAAAGAAAAAGGGTGCCTTTTTCATGAAACACCGTGTATAATGCTGTATGTGAATGAGAAAGCGCAGAATACAAGACGACCATGAAATCATAAATATGACGGACACAAAACAGGGCAAAACATGGCCTGATGTCTAGTGGCTTCTACCTGCACCAAAATCTGCAATCGAAATCAGGCGCAACTTCCCCCCCCCACTGTCAAACTCAAGTTCACCACTGCCCTCCCCCGTTGGGCTTCTTCCCCTTTCTAGAGTAGTTTTGTTAAGGGAGTAGACTGCTCGGTGAAAAATTGGGGGAGATTTTGATCGACATCCTTAACAAACATTCCGCCCTATTTTTCATTGGGCGCAAGCTGCACCCAGCGCCCAGCAGGTATAGAGATAGAAGCCACTGCTAATGTCTCTGATTTGAGTGAAAAATTTTCCAAATGCACATTTTAGCACAACATCCCCTCAAACCTGGCTATGCACCTGTCACAGCGTGGGGGCCACAGTTCTAAGGGAAAAAATAATCAAAATTTCAAGGACTTTCAGTTACCTGTTCCAAACCAATGCAGCAACGTTCTACCATGTCATGTCAAGAGGAATGGTAATCAACATTTCTGGCATCATAGAAAAATGTGTAGAGCATAAAATGAGTATTTCAAAATAAGCTGCAGTTATTTAGGTATTTTATTTTTTATTCAAGTATATCAGCAAGTAAATATGAAGTAAATTAGACTGGAAAGTGAAGTGACTTCAAAAATTTCACATCATTTTAACAATAATTACAAGCTACCAAAACTCAAGGCTTCAAGACTCTCTTCCATTAAATTCCAAAAGATTCAAGGCTCTATTAAATTTTCAAGACTTTCCAAGTCCTAGAAAAATGGAAACTTTTCCAAGGACTTTCAAGTACCTGTGGCCACCATGCTGTCAACAGAAATATTCAACTAAATCTAACTTCACTAGTCAGCAGCCAAGCATTAAATTAAATTAATCAGGCAACTAATATGCTAATCAATTTAATCATATGTACACTAAATGTAAAAATGAGAAACCGGTAGCTATGCATAACACACAAAACAACACATATGTTAGTAATAAAAAAACTTCAGAATCAATGCATGGAAGGAGAAATGTTGCTGAAAATATCACTAGGAGTGGCATCTAGGTTTTTCCGCTACTGGACTGGCTCTGTCCAGGGGATGTGAAAATAGCTCGGTGGCAATGGGCTGCAGTGTGTTGAGTCATAGTCCTCCAAATATTTACCCACCTGGACAGACAGACAGACAGACAGACGTACAGACAACCATATGGACAGACACGCAGAAACGTCAACAAATACAACAAAATAAAGGTTGTATTTTGATGATTTTCTACATATAATTTAAAAATATTAACTGTCTCAGTGGTTGAAAAGTTTAAATGCTATAGCTCTTCATGGGAAGCCCATCTGAGAGCTACAGAGTGTCACCTGCCATATGGGATCACATAGTGTTATCTGCCACCCAACACAGGTGAACAAACCCTACCTTAACCCCAGCCAGATAGGCCGGTACTCGATTTACCTACCCCGGAGGGATGGAAGGCTGAGTTGACCTAGGTGGCTGATTACATACTGAGATGCTTTACCTGTCTGCAGGCAGTCGCCCATCCAAGTAGTAACCAGACAATAGCAACCCAACCCGACCCGGAGTCAAACCAACGACGTAGCATTTTGTCTAATAGCTTCAATAAAAGAATACAACTGCTGGACACCACTTGCACATCCGATGTCCCGACGTACGTTCCTCAACAAGCATCTGGTTCCACACGTCACTGTCCGCTGAACACGTTCTGCTTCACTGCCTCTGCTGACTGTACCAAAACTGATAACTGCCTTCTCTAGGTGCTCATTTTCTTACTCTACACATATTACTTCTGTCAAATATTTCACTTCGCAACTGAGACTCAGTTTTTAAGAAACATTTGAAAACGTTTCTGTTTAATGCCGCCTGATTGAATGTCGTCCAGCGCCTCTGTAGCTTCGCATATTGGCGCTACATAAATATGATTAGTATTAGTATTAGTATAAGAGATAACAAGTAACAAAGTGGGTGCTTAGGATCTTAATATTCACCAAAGAAACTTATTATACGATGATTTAGTAACTCTAAAACATTTGGCAGTTGTTAAGTACAACCACGCATCACATAAGATCGTAAATTAGCAGCATGTCTGAAAATATCTTACCAGAAACAGCGCCAGCTGAATCTTCTGTTGTTCTGTTAGACCTTCACCTATCAACAGACAGACATTCGCCAGACACATCCTAGTGATAATATAATCACTGTGCATTATATCAACGCATCTACCCAGCGACATCATCGCCAGTAACTGTCCCCCCCCTAAATTCTGGACTGTCCAAAAATTTTCTTTTTATCGTCAAGTTTTCCTAAAAATGCAACACACGGAGCTGAAAACCCCATTTCGGCGATATTTATGCGTAAAAAAAAATTCCGAGCACCACAATCTAATCTTCTCAGTGAGAAATTTGCAGCTGTTTGTTTGTCAGAAAACTGCGATTTCTGGTCCTCTGCCAAATTTGTTTGCAACTCTGTTCGCCGATGCCTCAGTCTGATGCAAATGAAATGACTAGGGTTAGGGTTAGTAGCTAACATAAAAATGCATATAATTATCCACTTCACAACTTCTAATTTAATCATTTTCAAATTTTCACTAGTCAGACTATGTGACAGTGATTATAGCAAACACACAATAACAACCGTGTTTACACCAATCATATCAGATACACTTAATGAGATACGAAAGGTCAGAGACCGGATAGGTAATATTGGGTAAAAGCAAACCCACCCTTAAAAAGCAATAAAAGCCTATTCCAGTAATAATAAAACATTTCATTACAGCTAAGTTTTTGAATTTTGAAACATCTAAATCTATGAATTTATAAATTTTTGTACATTTTATGCTCTGGTAAGGTAAAGTGCCATATGACCCAAGGGCTTAGGCGGGGTGCGTAGCCAGCATCTAGCTGTAGTGAGGGCACTTGAGGGACGAGGTATGGGGAGGGGTGTCCCCTCCCCAAGGGAAAGGGGTAATTTTCCAGATTTTTTTTGTGAGAGAACGACGTGTTTGGGTGCATATTTTTTGGCACTATTTTGAGTAACTGAGTAGGTTCCTAGGGGG
>Ga0056128_1004870_pt1 | contig 16862 bp, 16 predicted proteins | sample WorMetLIZISLAND2_FD_71113 | JGI IMG/M metagenome (GOLD analysis project Ga0056128, IMG submission 71113) | Marine gutless worms symbiont microbial communities from Max Planck institute for Marine Microbiology, Germany - Olavius geniculatus... ... | reverse complement strand
TTCCGGATCACGTAGGTCATCAGGCAGTGAGTTCCAGACAGTTGGTCCAGCAACAGAAAACGCCCGACGGCCGTAGGTGCTGAGCCGATGACGTGGCACGGAAAGTTGGTGACTGCTGGCTGAACGCAGACGCTGTCGAAAGACGACGTCAGAGACTGGCGAGCAGTGGTCCATCAGGTACCGAGGTGCTTGGTTGTGCTGGCATCGGTACATCAGCATACCCAGCTTGTACTTAACTCGATCTGGAACGTCAAGCCAGTGAAGTTCATTGTGCATGGGATCCGTCAGACCGTGATCGTATTATTCACTCATAATTACTATTACTAGAAGTGCCCCACCCTGTGGGCAGGAGTTTTCCACCATGAAGCACTACACACTGTGCTAAGCTGATGGGCTTGGCAGAATCAGCGTGAAAAGAAGACCAGGCAACTCAACCCCCACCCAGTCAGGCTGCCTGTGGGGGCAGTTGGGGGTCAAGGTGTGGGGCACGTACCTAAGGCCCAAAAACTCAAACACCGTATCAGGGTCTGTGACCGTGCAACAGAGAAGGCACTAGAGGGGGCTGACAGACAGACAAACAGACTTTTTGTGCATTATAGTAAGATTTAAAAACTATGGTTTTGCGCATATTGTGTGGCGTGTTCTTTTCTTACCCTGTTGACTGCTGCTGGTACATATCTTCATATCGTGTAATGATAATCATCACCATCATCAAAGTGTTTAGTGTGGGTTAGACAATAAGCACTATTTCTTGGACCACACCAGTCAGGTGTCAAAGAGTAGGTCTGAACGTGAATAACGAAATGGCAAAGTCTCGAGACTATGTATAAAGACCAAGAGTGATATGCAGCAACAAAATCGCAAACTTGTTCTGTCAGCGAGCACCACTAATTTACAACAAAATATCTATGGTTAAAAGTTCACATTCTAACAGAAATGTTTATCACCGACCGATGTGAATGTCGAGCTCGGTTGCACAACGTCGACAGATGTGCTCGGCCGAATTCCCCGAAATCATCACTCGCGAAATTTCCGACTCACCATTCTTCTGTAAAAAATCATTATGCACACGTTAAGGCTGCGGAATAGCAACGACTGAAGCAGCATAGCAGCACAGGACAAAACGGGGACGGCCTTTCCAGGCAGAATGCACACGAACACATAATAACGGAACAGTAAGTTTAACCTTAACAACAAAGAAACAGAAAATTTAACCTTTACAGAAACACAAAGCACAAAAAACCAGCTAACCTAAAATTGTTAGAACTCAACACTATGGAGGCAAATGTAATTAACAGCAATGGTAGTTCTAATAATCTTCCATGCGCACTGAGCATAAGCTCACCCCGACAGTAGCGTAGAATAAATCTGAAAGCGGTCACGGTCACTGACCTGGCGTTGCTTGCGTGCACTGCGAGTTCCGCCGAAGACGAAGAATTTTCCTGGTGACTTTGTCGAAGTTGTTGACACCGGCGAAGTGACCCCATCACCAGCAGCAGCTGATCCGATGCCAGCCATTGCATGATCCATGTCACTGCTGCTATACCATGCGGTGTCATTAGACGACTGGTGTGAGAGGCTGTGACTGGACGCGTTGGCTCGCAGCTGTACAGCGGCCGTGCTGGACTGATTCAGTGACCCCTCGATGTGAGACAGACTGGCCGTCGACAGCTTACGTACACACACCTCCTCACGATAACCAGCAGCAACTGCAAACAAGTAAGCAATAAAAGATAAAGGTCAGGTGTACATGCTGCAGTGCTGCTTACATGACCTGGACTCGCAACCAGAAGCATTTCACAGTATCGGAAGTGGTCGATTGCAAAAGCGAACAGTCGGACCTGCAGTGCAGCCAGCACATGAGGCTTTCATTTCATAGCCCGTAAGCTACTACTCATGCAGTATCCCAATGAGGGTAGGAGGCTGAGTTTATCAAAGCATGCAGTGAATCAGAAATTTGCTCAAGATAAGATTGCCCTGGTGAGATTCGAGTTGCAAACTGAAAGTTACAAATCCTGACACTCTGTTACCATACTACACCTGCAGTTACAATAAAAAGCAGCGATAAGCTTCCTAGCTTCACTAGCATACTTTGGCTACAGCACTGCACCATTCACCAGACAGTACTAGTAGTAGTAGTAGAAGTAGTAGTAGTAGTCATAGTAGTAACCTGTATTAGGTGGTGATGTATCGGAAGTAGTAGTATCAGTGATAAGATTCATAGGTTCACTGGTGGACTTTGACATTGGTGCAGTTCCAATCACCAATGAGCCGGGACGACGTCTTGCTGACAATGTAGCTGACATTGACATTCCCTGAGATATGCTGGAGCCCAGGCTGCCGCCACCAACTCCTAATAGAACACATAAGCCAACCAAAACAAAAGACATCAAAATTTTAAAATCTTAAATCTGAAGCTACAAAAATTCATAAAATTACTGCCTTTTATTATTTAGTAATTAAGTTGTTGTCAACACTGCAGCAACAGCTGCTGTCTTCCTTGGAACGCTATCTGACTGCTATTAGATGACTACTGCCATGGCAAACAAATCGTCATTTTAGACCTGCGAAAGTCGGTAGAAACGTGGTCAACAATTTCTTCCGTTCTTTCAAGAGCGTAATTTTTTCTTATCTACGACAATTTGTTCTGCAAAAAATTCTGCTACAACAATACTGATAAATTTGCTTTCTGGAGCATCACATGCGACTGAAGTACCTCATGAAAAACTGACAGAAAGTGTCAAATTAGCAGCAATAGTCAATTAATTAATAACTGTGGAAATTCGCAGTAATAACGCACTGGTGACATGTGCCGAGGAGGAAGTAGGCCAACCGTTGACCACAGCGTAATGCTGAGGGTGTTGATAGCAGTATTCTGTGGGCTTCGGCTGCTCCTAGAGACAACAACGCATTACATCGCCATGTTTCACAACATACTGCTGACAATACAGCAATAACTAGAACCAGAGACCTGGAATCTCCACTGAGAATGTTGTTGCCACCTGGTAAACATAACAATCTCCAGGTACGCCCAATTTCACAATGATAATAAATCCTAAAAGATCCAAAACTCAAAAAAAAAGCCGAATAACCAACAAAATGTAGCTAATGCCTTCTTGTTCCATAACCAACATCAAGAACAAAAATCATCAAAATTTGCATAAAACTTTTTTGGAGTTACCTTGGAAGTTTGTATAAAAATGACCAGACCAAAAAAAACAAAAAAAAACTGTTTTGTTGTAGGTAACACAAATCAAAGCAATGGCAAAAGCAGTTCGCATTATTTTCAGTTCTATAAATGACAGAATTCGTAAAGCAGAAATAACATACGTTAGGTTCGCGAAGATATCGTGCCATGTCAATGAAATACTGCATGTCAGCTATAGGTGGATACTTCATTAACATGTGAAGACAAGATGCGTAGTCTGACGTCAGCACTGCAATACACAGAAGAAACAGAATTTCACCACAGTCAAATTCATACTACACAAATAACAATGATGATGATGACGATGATGGACGAAAAACTTTAGCACGGCATTAAGTCCTAAGACTACAAGGACATGTAACAATAAGCCTAAACAGTGAAGTCACGTAATAGTAGTCAATGCAATGAGACGTTCTTAGTCATGATTGTAAGACCGGGCAAATTGCAATGTCGGCGATGACCGGACTGACTCCGCCAAACTGTTCCAGACCGATGCAGCAGTCGCTGGAAAGGTGCGGTCGCCAATGGTAGAATGCAGAGTGCGTGGAGTGACCAGCGCTAATGTAGTCGAAGAGCACAGTAGTCGACGTGCGTTGAGGTGTGACACGTGCTGTAGATCTGAGTCCAGGCAGCCGGGTGCAGAGCCGTGGAGGCAGCGATACACTAGCACTGCCAGCCGGAACGAAACGCGTTCTGGCATCTGAAGCCAGTGTAATCTGCACAGTAATGGCTGAATGTGGTTCTGACGACAAGCTATGAAGATCAGCCGTGCAGCGGCGTTCTGCACAGACTGAAGCCTGTCCATGAGTTGCTTCGGAAGGCCGGCAAGAGTTGTGAAGCCGTAGTCAAGGCTGGAAAACACCACCGCCTATGAGCGACTGCATCACGTCATTTGCCACAGATCGACGTATGCTTCCTAGTTGTCGAAGGGCAGCAAAATACTTCAAACATGTCTGAGTGACCTGGGTATGTATCATCAGTGACCTGGGTATGTATCATCAGATCAGCTTCAATGAAGATACAGAGACTGTGTACGCATCTGACAGGCAACACAAGATCAGAGCTGACAATTAACGGATCGGAGGGTAGCTGACTTTGTCACAGGCTAAGCGGACCACCATATGTAAAACATAACCTAAAGCCTTTCGTAAGTCGTAAAACCTATAGGAGAGATGCTGATCTCGATTTCCTTAGCACTCAGCCAGACACTAGCTTACACTGAGAGACCACATACTGGGCAAACTGTGCATCATGCGGCATTCCTGTTTACGCCACAGAATTCATCAGTATGCATTGTGCCTACCCACAAAGAGATGGCCAGGCTGAGTTGACCTGGACGAGGGTCACATGTCAAGATGGTTTATCAATCTGCCTACAGACAAGAATCCAAATGGTGACTGGGCGTGGTGACATTGTAAGATAACTTAGTTAATCGAACACAAAGCAGTAACTATTGCACCAAGATGTGACGTGCATATACGCATCAGTCTAACACCTGTTTTAACAGCATTGGTAAAACTTCCAGAAAACTGTTGCTGACAGAGAGCCCTGAAATCTTTCCATTGACATTTTACATGAACGAGTGAGTACAGCTTTATTGTCTCGCTCATCCATGGTCTACAACTGGGAAGCTGACGGCTCTAAAACATTTTGTTTGCTGCGTCTCTCCTATCTGAAAAACACATGCTTTCATGCCATAAATGCTCCAAAACACTGTTGAAAATGCTTTGACATGAAACGTTCATGCAAATTAAGACTTGGCTACATGAAAAGTAAAAAAACAGAAACGTGTGCACAATATTTTTGAAAATGTAATCATGGCCTGTCCGGTGACATATTTCTGAAGAACTATATTTCACAATGACTACAAGCCAAGAGTCAAAGTAATCTCTATAGTTAGGACACAATGGCAGCAGGCAACTGACTAGCATTCTTGATGTAGAGAAGCATAGCAACGAAGACATAGTCAACAAGATCGAAGCTGATTCCATCGGCAAATATCGCATCCCACAACATGAGCAGGTCCTGCATTGGAAACTCACGACCAAAGAGCAGGCGCACCCACCGACTACAACACAAATGGACAACACAGTGGAACAGTTACTAGAAACCAGAGTGAGCAATTCATCTGAAAACAAATCCGATTCGATTCGAAAGAAGTTCAACTGAATTCGATTCGATTCGATTCATTGATGATGCAAGCTCTTCACGAATAATGCATTGCAATTTGGACAACGCTTAATCTGCAGCTTGCCCAAAGACACCTTGCAAATTAAGCGATATTCATAACATTATCAGTACCGGTAAGCCTATTCATTTAAATTGCAATGTGAAATGTGAACTGAAACATGAGCGTGTAAATGACTTGAATGTGGTCGGTACCTACTCACTTACAAAAACGAGATCTGTGCACAAAATGATTGACACAGCAGATCACTAAACTTGCTCTGTCTCTCTGAAGACAAAAACCACAACCACAGTTGGTTGGTTCTAAATTACACTGTGTCTCAAAAAACACATCCCGAACATTTCCGACTGTATCTTGAACAAAAATTATCAGATTTGAATAACTTTTGGTACGAATATTCCTGAGACAACTTGTCATCGAATAACAGTTTAGTTTCCCACCTCACAAATAGTCTGTTTCTGCACTACCTGGAGAATGCAGAACCAACAAAACAGTATATTTTTACCCAGTATAGTATCATTACTTAATCTAAATAATGCACAAAAACACATTTTGTTCACATTTTTGACACATTGGCTGACATTTCGTCTAATTGTTTCCTTTTTCAACTGTCTGCAGTAAAACTGCTCGAAATGTCTGCCCATTGTGCAAATGCAAGCATGGAAACAATTTCTCCATGCATTGACAGCAGTGTCAATAATATTCTGCTCCAGAATAATCCAGACTTCACCAGTTGCTTCTTGAATTCATAAACATTCCTAAACGCCATCTGATAGACACAATGCTTGCACAAGACAGTCAAACCTTGTAACCAACTGGTTGTTGGGGGCCACAAATGTGAACAGATGAAATGAACAAAATTCAACGTGTATTTTGCTTGGTCAGATTTTCCCAGGAAGTGCAGAAACAGACATTGGACAAGATGGGAATATTCACACTAAGTAAGTAAAGGAAACTGATGTTTGATCAACTTAGATAACAAAGTGGTGTGTAAAATGCGTTTCCTGTGGACGTGCTAAGATAAGAAGTTTTCCAAAAAAGTTTTTCTAAGAAGTTTTGATTATGTCACATGGTCGGTATAAGCGCATCTGATTGGCTGAACTAGTTTATGAAGATAAGAGAAGAAAAACTTCTTAGGAAACGCAAAAAAAGCCATCAAAAATTCGGAAAAGAAAACTTCTTTGGAATTCCTAAGTCATCTGACATAGAAAGATCTTTGGAAAATATCTTAGAAAAGTTTAGAAAATTTGGCGATTGGTCATTGTTCGTGGGTTGAATGAAAACGAGAGCTTAGTTCTGATTCACCCTGCTGAATCGACAACCGAATTGATTCGAATCGATTATTTCCAGCTCTACTAGAAACATATGTCGACTCAATGCTGACATAATATGCAGCCATCCCCTCCCCCTGACTCATGCAAGCAACACTACACCAAGTACCGAACTTCATCATTTTACACAAGTCACTGGAGAGATCAGCAAAAAATGAAAAGTCACAAAAGCTGTAGAAAACTACAGAATCACTAACAAACCAACGCCACAGCACGACAGTAGCTTACATTCCGTAGATCTGTGGTGCAATGTCCAGACTCAGCAGCCGATCATGCAGCTGGGGGTCAAAACGTTTCAGCAGATATTCCTGAATCCGCGTCAGTTTGGTCACGATCACGTTTGACGGATGGATCTCTGGGGGCCTGGTGAACGGCTGAGCGTGCAGTATGTCAGTCCGCTGTATTGGCGAACGCATAAAAACCAAATCATATAAACAATAAGTCAATGAAAGAAAACGAATTGCTTAAAACGTGACTCACATAAACAAATGTCATCTGGTCTATGCTTACGCAGTCTACTTGACTGCAAAAACGACAAGTTACCCCGGGTCTCCACAGAAAAACCTCTTGAGAACTGTCGCAGTATTTTTACAGACCGGATCACCTCGAAACACTCACTAGATCAAGATAATTTCACAAACAAAGCGACGAGAGCTCTCGCCAAGATTAGTTCTGCCACCCGGCAAACACAAAGAAGTTTCAGTTTATGCCCCATCTGCCAGTGTCACAAAAATCTAATCATATCCTTTTGGGCCACACTAAAAACCACATCATTAAAACTGTTTCACGACTTTCTCGGTTACCTTGCATACAAACTGTCAGCGTCAGGTCCAAGAACATAATCTCAACTGTGCTTCATCAGGGGTTATGAAAAATAAGTAGCAAAGAAGTGCATTAGCAGAGGTACCGCAATAGCAGCAATATTCAACACAACAAACACAGCCGGTGCGAGGTTAATACCTTTATGACTGGAATGATTTCCTTCGACACGTACCACGGTTCAACTGTCTCCATTATTTGTGAGAACAGTGTGCTGTAACACACGACCGAGTTATGTATGATTAAGCTCCAAACGATTTTGCCAATGCCATTTTTCATTCGGCAAAAAATGCAAATTTCGTCCAAAATTTTGCCAAAAATCACAAATTTTGCCATTTTTTGCCATCCAAAAGTAAGGCCATTTAACTGCTGTTAACTTACTTTGTGCTGCTAACTTACTTTACAAAGTTTTGCCAAAACAGTTTTGAGGCTTTTGGCTTCCACTTTTCGTTTATCAATAAGTGCAAGTTTTTTGAAGAATTTTGCCAAGAATCACGAATTGCACCATTTTTTTCGCCATCTGAAATTTAGTGCTTGTTATGATAAATAGGCTCCAAATAATTTTGCCACCAAAAGTGCCATTCTTCCTTTGTCAAAAAGTGAAAATTTAGTAAATTTCATCAAATTTCGTCAAAAATCAATATTTTGGTTACAACTGCCAGTTTTCGTCATTTCATCAGTTTTTCGTCAAAAACGAAATCCTTTGGAACCTATCTATGACACAATGATGTACAACATACTATCAAGAACTATTAAACGACTAATACAGTCAACAAAAATTAGAAATTACTACCAATAGACACATAGAGATCTGTAAAAAGCTAGTCACACGGCTATGAAAAAATGCAACACCTACAAAAATCAGTTAAAGCTACAGTAAAGTAATATCACAGATTAAACAAACCAAACTCGACAGAAAAATCAGTTCAGTTTTCCTCATTCAAACCACAATGACTGACAAAATGCTTATAGTGACGTGCTCAAATAAAGAACACCAATTCCAAAAAGACAAGTATGGTACATGTAGCTTAATCTCTTTCAGCCTGTTCACTGTACAATTTCACTTTCTGCATTATTTTCAGCATTTTTATTGAATAACGGTAAATTCTTAAATGTCGGTAAAGTTCTGAATGTATGGCTTTGGTGGTGTAGTGGTAGCATGTTCAACTGGTGACCAGGAGGTCCGCGGTTCGATTCCAGCCCAGTGCATTGCCAGGTAACAGCCTTGGGCAAGTTGTTCACACACACGGGCCTCTGTCACCAAGCAGTATAATTTGGTATTGGCCTAAGTGCCGGGAAGGTAAATGGTAGTATATGGGAGAGATCTGGCCTACCACCCATGTAACTGAGTTGTGTCTGCACTCACTGCCGACTCGGGGCCCAGACATGGAGATGAGCACCACCCCTACGGACTACAGAGTGGTGAAAGAGCACTGTGAACCACTGGACTACCTTTACCTTACCGAATGAGCAAAATACTAACTAAGCATCGTGTTCGAGATACTTTGGATCCATTAGCTGCTTTACCACATCCCTGCGCACAGCACAAGACAAGCAATTAGTCGTATTAAAAACATTCTAAGAAAAGAACAAACGTGGATAACTTAGACTTAGGTTGCAGTGAAGAAGATATATCATACATGTAAACTAAAAACACTTGCAAATGCCTTATTTCTCTGGAAGGTGTAATGCACACATATGTCCTTCCTGAGCCATGAGGCCCATAGGGTGGCACTAATCTCCGTTTCCTTAGCCCTCAGCCAGACACCAGTTTACACTGCAAGTGCCAGACTACAGACACGAACTAGTTAATCACGTGGTGTGCCTGTTTTTTTTTGCTGGTACTCATTGTGCCTACCCACGGAGGGATGGCCAGGCTGAGTTGACCTGGGTGGCTGGTTACATATAGAGATGGCTTACTCACTTGCTGACGGTCACCCATTCAAGTACTAACCGGGCCACTGATTAACTTCGTTGATGTAATCAATGGCGTCACCAACTGAGCCAAACCACCACCATACAAATGCACGTCGAAAGTACAAATAAAACAGGATGCATCAATATTCTACATAAATAGCGATGCTAAAATTTATGCAATTTCCACGACTCACCGAACGTTCTCCAGCTCACAGGCGTGCAGGAATGCCTGATGGTCACAGTGCAAGACGAATATCAACGGAGCCAACAACTCATGCATACCCTGCATTAACATTAGTAAGTAAGTAAGTAAGTAGTAATTTATATAGCGCCAAAATCTCACAAGAGAATCAGAGAGCATCATCATTCATCATCATCAGCAGCAGCACTCTTAGTACTGCCTCAAAGTTCTACCAGCTTAATACACTGTATCTCAATACCATAGTATATATATACTAAAGCTGTCAAATTAGCACGTTAATTGATGCAATAATTCGTGATTAAACAAATTAATGCCATGAACAATATTAACAGTGACAAAAATTATCTTGCATGGCTATCTCACAGAGCTTAAACATTACCGCAAGTATAAAAAAAGACTCACGAAACTGTCAAACTAACAGGGTGCACAAGTGACAGATGACAGCAGACAGACAGACAACGATATGCTAAAATGTTTAGGAATAGTCGGAACTGATTTCAGTGACTGCAATCCGCCTAACAATTAATAAGTAATAACTAACAAAAAATAATTAAATCACAAAAAAGCAGTAATATAACAACTAACAAGTAGTCAAATAACATAACAAACAGAACAGAACCAACTCAGCGAACAAAATGAACCTGTTTGTAAACGAGTTTGGCATGCGCACGAGCATAGCAGAACAGAACGTTCAGCATTACGTCTTGTATCGACTCGTCGTTAAAGAAACCTATCTCCGGAAAGCTGATAAATACAAAAAAAATAACTTTAATAAAGAAACTACACATGCAATAACGTATCTAAAACATAAATTCGCAACAACATATTTCACTCACATTCAGCAAACAAAATATCTGCATGCAATTATACAATATGAAGCTCCACTGAGATACGACAGATAAAAGTGACGCATTTAGATGGGCCACTAAGTTTGTTCTCTTTGGTGTGCAATGTTAAAAAATTGTTTAAAATTTACCGAAAACTTGTAGCTTAGGAACGTATGATGCTAAAAAAACTTTTTGAAACATACACCTGACACCCTTCCCCTTTTCACATTTCCACATATGCACAAAAAAAAACACGTTAAACTTTTCTCTATTTCATCTCCGTTTGATGTCTGACATTTTTTGCACTGCTACCAAAACACACTACTCGGACTAATTTAATACAAATCCACCAATGTATAGCATATATATCACAACATCACATATCTACAGATGAATGCACGTCACATAGATATGAGCACCACTTTACAAAGCCGCTAGAGGTAGGGGGCCATAAAATATGAATTTAACAACAATGCTCATTCTTACAAATGTTTAAATCAATGGTATTTCAATGTATGGCCTTGAAAACTCTTAAACAGAAACTTAATCTGTAATTACTTATGTCAACATTACCAGCTGTGTCTTGACCTAATTATAAAACAGACTGTGCAGAGTACAAGAATAAATGAAGGGTTACAACAGCGAGCTGCTTCTATGAAATAGCCACAGCATCAATGTGCTAGTTCGTACCCTCAAAAATAAAACAACTGATGCTTTTGTGAACAGACAAAAAGATAAACAAATGGGCTAAATGATAACAAAGTGCTTCCAATGATGTCTAACAGTGGCAGAGGCATAAAAACACCGAAAACAAATGGAACGTTGCAACAAAAAACATGAAAAACTGTGTGACATCACACAACATCAATTGAGCTTAGCTGGCTGCATAAGAAACCTGTCGATAGGACGTTTCGGGCTTCAACTTAGCGTAGATAAACAGAATGTCAACCATCATGGTTCTAACACCGTCCGTGTGGTAGAACTCTATCTTGGGATAGCTGTCAGTTATCCATTGGCCACGCAACAGTTATTAACACACACCAAAAGACAATGGCAGATTTAGTGTTGACAGATGGCTAATGTTAGCCAATCTGAAAAAAATTAAAATCAAGAATTCAACGTTAACGCTGCAAAATGTATGGTTGTTGGTAGAAGTAGGTGTCATAATAACTGTAGATCTGCCAAGCTTTTTAACACTTTTAAGCATCTTTTGACAATCCAAACCGTCCATACTGCCTTTAGTGTACATGAACACTATACATGGTGTTTCATAAAAAAGCGCCCATTCTCTTTCTTTTATAACTCAGTCGAATGGTAATCAATTTACATGAAGTTTTAACCAGTTGTAGCTGAAAAAATACTAATTCAAAATATTTTAACGAAATGAAGCTGTCTGTTAAATATTCTTTACTAGTCGTGATGTAACGCTGACGTCATAATGTGTTGTGAGTACAAGCTTACTTGTCTCAACTGGTGCTGTCAGTTACTAGCCTGGCTCGATAGTGAACTTTATCTGGTTCACTGATGAAAATGTTTATTGTGTCAGCACTAAGCAACACGGGCATGAAATCAGGCGTCTTGCGATCCAAAAATGCAACCATCTTGCAAACTCTGTGTGCTGGTGCATGGTCATGCTAAAGGTGTAAAAATCGAACTATCCCCATAAGTGTGCAGAAGTGATCGTTTTAGGTATTTTTTGTGGTTGCAATGGTAAAGCTGCAACAGTTTGTCATCAATGTAGCAAATAAGTCCACCATTAAAGCAGGGAAGCTATTCAGCAAGTCTGTCAGCACCGGTTGCAACAAGCCAGTTTGTACTCGCGACACATTATGACGTCAGCATTACAAAACGACTAGCAAAAGATATTTAACCAACATCCATTTTTTCGACATATTTTGAATTAATTTGTATTTTGTCAGCTACATCTCGTAAAAATTTTGTGTAATTTCATCATTATTTGAGTGAATTATGAAGAAAGATTGCTTTTTTAATGAACCATGGTGTAGATCTGTCCGACTTTTTCACAACCTGACCGTGGTAACACCTTCATCACCCGACTGCTGTCAGTGCAAAATGAACGTGACAACTCAAACTGATACCACATAGCACCATACACAGTGTCTAAAAAAACAGTCAAAATTGTATTTGTCATAACTTTGTCAAATTTCCATCAACTTTGAAATTTTTGGCACAAAGATGGCCAATACGATAGAATTATGTAATATGCACTTATTTCTCACATCATCATAAAAAAATTATCAAAGTTAGTGAAAATTTGACAAAGTTATGACAAAAACAATTTCAACTGTTTTTTGAGACATGGTGTATATACAAGTTTTTAATTGCTTGAAAAATTTTCTGCATTATGCAGCTATATCGTAAAATGAAGTACAATACAAATAATTTAATTTCAGGGACCAACAAAGGTAGAAACTGATACGACAGAAAAACATTATATTAACACTCAGTAACCATTGCAGAATTATTGCAGTATTCACTAATGGCATGTCATAAACTCACGTTCTGATGACATCCTGCTTGACTGTCAGACGCAGCTCATTGTCAAGAAAAAACTGATTCCACGGACTCTGAACACAAAAAAACGCTCTCTCTGTTAAGCACAACATTATGAACGACACACTAGTGAAAACTCAATATATTGAAAATATTGATATATTGTTCTCTGATATCGATATATAGCATCCTATCGTAGCATTAAAAAATATAGACTTTTCAATACACTGCGATATAAAAAATATTGCGATATATCATGAAATATTGCGATATATAGCGATAGTTTTGATATTTTCGTGATATTTGCTACAGATGCTTCACACCACACTGAGTGACTGGAAAAAAAGATTACATATGTGGAGAGTTAATGGTGTCATAATTTAATTACAGAGACACCTTTTTATTGCCTAAATAAAGCATACTGCAGTGCTCAATGTTCACGCCTGAGCAGAACTTTATCGATACTGCTGTCAATGAATGGAGAAAACGTCTCCTTGCCTGTGTTCGCATAGTGAACCAACACTTCAAGCAATTTTACTGCAGGCAGTTGAAAAATAGACAACTGGATGAAATGTCAGCCAAAGTGTCAGAAATGCGAACAAAATGTTTTTACGCATTATGTTAATTAAGCAATGATATTGCATTGGATAAAAAAGTGATATTTTGCTGGTTGTGCTTTCCCCAGGTAGTGCAGAAACAAACGTTGAGTGAGGTGGAAAACTGAATAGTCATTTGATGGCAAGATGTGTAGGGAATATTCGTGCCAAAAAAAATCAAAATCTGACATTTGCTTTTCAAGTTAGTATCAAAAATGTCGAGGATGTTTTTGGGACAGAATGTAGTTGGGTTTCCATGTGACATCAAATTAACAGTTATGACACTGTTAATGATGTTATGTCTTCAAAATCAACAGCTCAGAAAAAAATACTGTGCACCAGCACAGAAGAAAAATGCAGATGTGTTCTGTAGTCTATTAGAAATCGCACATGCTGTACACAAAAAAAACATGGCAAGTTAAAAATGTTTCAACACAACTGGGTGTCAGGAAAAGACACACGGCCTACCCAATACAAAACGTCAGTCTTGATCTAACCGAAGCTTAAGGATTGTATTCGAAATTTTAGTTCAATATGACTTCATACTGTGACAACCTCAACTTCCTGTGAAAGAGGATTATTAATGGACAAGTCTTTAGCTTCAGCATTCCGCGGGTTCACAATCAGCTGCAAATTATCCAACAAACAACATCACAGACTTGTTAATCACAGACTGCCAACACATCAGAAGCCAGACAATGAACAGACATTCTATGCATATAACTGTGCAAAAAGCCCGTGGTGTAACTTCAAATTTTGGGGCCTCCCCTGCAAGAAAATCATCCTCCCCTTTATTTTTCCTTCCTTTGTGCTTCCTCTCTTCCTGCCTCCCCTCCTGTTTTTCTTTACCTTTCCTTCAGTTCCTTTCTTTTTCCCCCTAATATGCTCCCTTCCTTTACAGATAGGCCCTATTAATACAGGGGGAGTGCTGTGAGCTCCCCCAGCGGGATCAGGGGTGGAGCTCCGGCAGAAAACGTATTTTAGAACACTTTAGTGCCCCCAAAACCGCATCTGGTGACATCAAATTTTGTGTTTTTGCGGTGGAAAAATAGCACCAAAATTTTGGGCCCCTTAGACCCATGCCCCCCCTCCCCACCGCACTGCTGGGTCTGCAGGGTCAGTAGCTACGCCACTGCATAAAGCATACAACTGTGATATGCTAAATACCCACATACCACAAAACCAATGACACTTGCCTTACGCTGCTCTATGAACAACATACTTTGCATTTTATTTTATCATTAACCACACAGCTGTTTCTGTGCATGATAACTAGAAAGCAGTCATAGCCTGCAGGTACCTCCGCCAAGGCAAAGCTATTCGCCAGGTGGCGTCACCATCTTCGCTTTGCCAGCGGTTCCCGTACGCCCCCTTTAATGCAATGGTAACAAAAATTTCAAAGTGATCCAAAATCCAGGATTGCTGCCGGATCACCCCCAAAATTGAATCACTGGTAGTTTATGCCATGCCTGACATACCCTCAAAATTTCAGAAAAATCCGTCCATAACTTTCTGAGTTATCTTGCTAACAGGCAGACAAACAGACAAACAAAAACCGGCAAAAACATTACCTCCTTGGCGGAGGTAATAAATATAGACAGATATCTACAGATCCACTGTCTATCATCTAGACACATTAGCAGCACGACTTGCCTGGTTCTTGAGTTCTTCATACTGGCGCCTCCAGGTGAGGGTTTTGTTCAGCCATTGTGACTGGGCCTCAGGTAGCACTTCCAGGAACAACTGCATACAAAGCATCACATACTAATACCACCACAGTCAACGGCTGCTGTCAGTCTAGCTGTCTTAGCAGCATAACGACCACATTCGATGCTTTATAATATTTTCTTAACCATTTCATTTGCCCACTGTAAGAGTCACTGTCATGTAATGTTAGTCAGTAATGTTTGTCAGTATCATTCGTTTAACACAAATACAAAATGTCCGAACTTGAAATTTTTCACCACTCCATAATGAAACCAGGACATTTGCCAATCTGTTTGAACTTGCATCAACTATTCTTATTCTATTCGTATTCGACCGTACAACATAACACATTATTCTCATTCGACCGAATAGTGAAATCTGCTATTCGGTACAGCCCTACATTCAACACTATAACTATCAGGTCCCTTAGGCCGTGTTCGCATAGACACAAGTAAACGTATGAGACCGGGTTTCGGTTTACAATATTTCACTGCATCGTTAATAATTTTACTAACTGCACACCTCTAGCAGCGAACAATTCAACAGCGATGTAAGTTCTGATGTCACATAAGCATCATAGCTTGTATAAATTAAATCAACATGATTTGCATGTCGTTTACTTTACAGGTAACCTGAACTCGTATCAATGTGAATGGCTGTCATTGGAATACATGCAAACTCGTGTTTACTGGAACCCGTAAATGGATACTTGTCCATGTGAATACGGCCTTACATGAGGCTGAATATGCATAAGCAACTCAGTCTCCTAATCTCAGCAGGATGAAAAATGAGCAACAGTTTATAAACACATTCCAAGTGTGGCTGATAAGGGTGGTGGTATGTCTGCATGCTGCACCACGAATCAAACCATTCATTATTGAGGGCAATGGATGACTGTATTATGCACCAAGGACAAGGTATCATTTGCCTATGCCAATCAGCTGCCACATCTGAGCTCATAACTTAGGCTAGTGGTCATTTACCTGACTCAGAAAGCAACACTAAAGGACTATATCTTTCTTGATGAACCGGTACTATGCAAAATATGGTTACCAAATAATCCTATAGCCATCATTAAGGCCCACAGTTTTCCACAGTAAATTTTGTCAAATTCCGCAGGCCAGTTTACAAAATTCCGTGGCTCACCGTGGCAAAATTGTCCAAATATGACGGCTTACCCCGGCCTTCCATTTATGCATAAACTAAAGTTTAAGCTTTACTCGGTTTAAAAGCTTCAGTTTTTGTATGCTGGCATGGTGCTCACTTATGCTAGCAACATACAAAAGAAATTATCTATCTTTTTTTCTTTTCAAAAGTGCAATTTGTCAATTAGTCGCATTGTGTTAATTTACAACTGTGCCATATATGATGGTAATTATTAGTAGGGATGCAGTTTTAGGCAGCTCAGTTTGATTTTTCTCCATGATATAGTTAGTTGGACCGAGTTTGGCGCCAGAATCGGCTGAGCCTTGCTACTAAACTGAGGATTTATACTACATGTGTTCTGGCAGTAGGCCTCCATGGTGCTGAAACCTGGACACTGTTGAAGGAAG
>Ga0056128_1004869_pt1 | contig 16862 bp, 8 predicted proteins | sample WorMetLIZISLAND2_FD_71113 | JGI IMG/M metagenome (GOLD analysis project Ga0056128, IMG submission 71113) | Marine gutless worms symbiont microbial communities from Max Planck institute for Marine Microbiology, Germany - Olavius geniculatus... ... | reverse complement strand
TGTCACTATATATAATGTGTATAAATGACATCACAGTGACGTTGACCATAATGAAAATCTTAGCTGGTAACCAGAATTAAGTTTTTTTTACAAAATGTCCATGGATTTTTGATTCTGATATTTGGAACACTAAAAGAATGACGCTATTTTGAAACTTATTTATCAAATGACCCTCATAATAGTCTTGATGTTAATAATGATTACAGTGCATTGTAATGTTTGAGTCATTTGGTACTGTCCATAAATAAGTCATTAGACAAGGTTTATTAGACTGATTATTCAGCAGTGGGCAAGCATCTGTGGGATAGTGAACTTTGACGATAAGTAAATGCAAAATGTGAATCTGTCAGCCGGCTTTAATCATATGCTTCATGCATGCTTTTATTTTGTGTTGAATATTTTTTTGTAAATGACATTTGAGCTTGTTAACAAAAATCCATAAGTTCTTCACTGAGGTTCCAGTCCATAGTGCCCTGTGATGCAAACCTCAGCTATGTAGATGGTTAGTTTTATTGAAAAATTGAATGTGTGTGCATATGTACTCATAGGTAAAGGTGGAAACGTCCGACAACACTGTAAAGGCTGCAACTGTAAGCGGTCCGGCTGCCTCAAAAACTACTGCGAGTGCTACGAGGTATCTGTTAGTCTGCAGTAGATTTACTGCATTGTGTTTTACTGCCGTTAGTTTAACTCTATTCGTCCAGTTTCACTCTAGGTGATGTGGGCTGCATTATGAACATAAAATAGAACTTGCTAGTAATAAAAGTGTTAGTTTCGGTTGTTTGATGCTGTTGGTTGTGTTGAGCAGAAAGAGCATGTAGCCCGTAAAGGTGCTGCCACAACAGTACTCACAAGTAAACAGTGACACGGGGATGAACTAACGTCCCCATCCCCACCCCATCCTCGTACACTTGGTCTCCATCCCCATCGTTATTTGGATGAAAATGATTGCCGCCAATTATCCGCACTTTTTACTACTTTTGGTTACTAATGTACTGCAAATTAATAACGTTTATGAACTCCACAGTTGACAACTCAAGCTCAGAGTAACAGTCAATCATCAGAGTAAATGACTAGGATTCAGTTCAGTTCACTAAATATCACATGTAGACCCTACTTTAGCTGCAGAAAATATATTATATATGTAAGTAACACAAGTCTTTAATCAAAATCCGTCTACGGATGAAGTTATAGTTGTTTCCATTATCGCGGGTATACCGCAAATTCTATCACTATTCCCATCCCCACTCTCACGAGAATATCATTCTTATTGTCCCCATTTCTGCGGTAGCACGGTATTACCGTCGTCCCCATCCCCATGTCACTCTTTACTCATAAGTTTACTTTTGGACACTGGTACGTGCGGGAAAAACTGAGTCGTTCAGCTGATTAAACAAATCGTAGTGTGTAGCGTATGTGTTTGTAATGTAATTATTATGCTGTCTTCCGTGGGTCTGTGGTAATTGTGTTGTCAAGCGTGACTTCAACTTCATGCACTCCCAATTAAAATCAGGTTCAGTCGTCTACAACTAGATGGAAATTGAGTCTGCTGAATGGGTTGCTGTTCTGCTATTTTACAGCAAACAGTTGGTTACGTGTAAAAATCTGCCTCTTCACTTGCAGCATGTAGCCGTATAATTTAGTTTTGACTGATTGATTATATGAAGTAAGTGAATCCAAGAAAACTGTTGGTCTATAATGCAGGATGCACACAGGTTGTGGAATGTCGTAGAATTTAAAATTCAAATTTTCCAGGCCGGAAAGTCATGGAGTTGTGCCTAGTGACAGTTTACAAAATTGCTGTGTAAATTCTGTTCTCGTAATTTGTTGTTGTAATCTTTGTTGCTGTTTATGTCGACCCATCTACCCAGGTGCCTTTACCGTGACTCCCTGACGATGACCGTCTGCATGACAGCTTGGCGGGGGTTGCGGTACAACATCACCGGCGTCAACCGACGTCGTGATCATTCAAGCGAGATTGCACATCCAGATGCTGCGAGCATCGTTGGATAAGTGCTGGTCCGATCCAGTGTGTTGCTGTTTGTTCGTTGTAGGCCAAGATCCCGTGTTCTCGCCTGTGCCGGTGTGTGGGTTGCAAGAACTTCGAGGAGAGTCCAGACCGGCAGAATTTGCTTCACCTGGCCGATGCGGCAGAAGTGCGTGTTCAACAGCAAGCAGCGGCTGAGACCAAGCTTGCCAGTCAGCTCGTTAGTGCACCTGTCCGACCCGCTCCTCCTGTTTCCGGTGCTGAACGGTCTGTACTGTCAGTTTCTTGCCTCGGCCTGGGATTCTGGAGAAACTTTTAGGCGTTTGTGCGTTATCTGTATGTTTTTATATATGCTGACGGTGTTTTTCAGTGTTGCTAGAAGTAGATGAGTATGGTACTTTCTGGAACGTGTAAGTGATTGCTGAAAATTCTACTTTTTTAAAGTTAACTAGCTTTAGAATTTTCTGCTTTCTAGAAAGTAGAAAGTAATTACAAAAAAACTACCAAAGTAAGCAGAAGTAGAAAGTGAAGTGGCAGGGCATTATTTATTACGGTAAATATAGTCAGTCATATGATAATTGTGAAATATCAATGAAATATGCATACATAACGATAACAGCAAACAAACATTTTGGTAAAATTGAAAAAGAAACACTTCAGACCAACATTGCAGTGAATGGTCTGTATGACACTAGACTGTGTGGGTATAACACAGTCTAGTGTCATATGAATCATTCATCGCAATGTTGGTCTGAAGCGTTTTTCATTTACCTAATTTTTGTTATTATCATTAGTTTATGCTTACATTTATATTTTACAAGGTAGTGTAGAAACGCATTTACCGTGTGGTGGGATATATAATAATCACATTATTGCAAATTGTCTGCAGATTGTGCCAGTGAAAGATTTTTGAAAATCAGACAATAATTGGCGAAGATATGGACATAAGTGGCACGTTTTTTGTCCCACCCTGTAATTCACTAATACAGTATCATCATTACTGTTGGTTACTGATTTTTTTTTGAATGTAAGCTGAACCTACTTATATATGCTTATAAAAGTGCCGTTTTGATTTAATTCAGTTCTCTTTATATATCCATCGTATGGTCCTTGAAAGTCTGTGAAAAGTTCTTGAATTTGATTTTGACAAATGGGCAAAATCCATGTTTTGTTAGCATTGTTGTTCTTGTGTGCGTTTACGCATTGTCAGGCCGGCGTACAGTTTCCTGACCCTGGATGTGATCGAGGCGATGTGTTCGTGTCTGATTGCGGAGGCCGAGGATGGCGAACTGTCACACAGGTCCGACGTCGAGCAGGAGCGGCGGATACTAACGGAATTCGGTCGATGTCTTACACAAGTTATTGACAGCGCCAGTCGGACACGAGGTTTGTAGCAGCAATCCACTTTGTTGTAACTCGAGAGTTAGTGCATAATCGATTTAGCAAAACTGAAACCAGTTTCGGGTTTAGGTTTCAATGTGTAAATGGATTGCACGAAACTGGTTTCTATGCAAACATGCAAACGCAGCATGTCACCGCGTGATATAGTATAACGACAATATTGCAGCTTCTGTTCAATGAAAACCAAGAAGATGTGCTATGGAACGACGTTTGCAATTCTACAATGCATGACTGTTTTATTACGCAAAATTCTCAAACTTTTTTCAGTCAGTCTGTTGTCAATATAATCAACCAGCGATGGATATGGTACGTGGACCAGGCATACATACACGTAAAACAATGATGTTGTCAAACAATTTCATATTTACCACACACGCATACGAAAATATCTGCCATGTTACACTATTACTTAAATATATAATGCTGAAAATGAATTTATCCCAATTTTGGTCTCATTTACGTCTAACCTTGCACAAGTAAATAAACGAAAACCCGGTTTCAACCAGAGAAACCTGGTCCAGAGATGGTTTTGCCAGTTAACCCCATTTTCACGAAACCAGTTTTGGTTTTCTTAATAGATTGCAGAAAACTGCTACCCTGGAAGGAAACCAGTTTCAGTTTTTGCTAAATCGATTACCAGTACATTCTTAAGGGGCACTTTATGAATTAGCAAGTTAATAAGTTAGTCTACATTTGTTTGGACTTAATGCACTTCAGCCAGCTGATTAATTAATTGACGATAACTGAAATAATTGTGGCAGTAACACCATTTATTGGCTCATTACGTTGTCCATTGCGCAGAGCTGTAGGCACTCACCATATACGCAAGCTGCGGTATGACGAGGCTCAACTCTGCATTAGGTTTGTCTTTGGAGTAATTGATCTGGGCGTTTTACTTCTTCGTCTGTTAGAACATGCAAATGTTGTGTACTGTTCATCTATTATGTTATCATGAATTTCCTGTGTTGGTTTCTGATGCAGTGTAGAATAGATGTGGTGCATAAGCTATCTGACTGTTGTGATAGAGACTGAACGGTTCTATTTTGTGTTATTATCTACGCTAAGTTTGAACGTAGTGAACATTGGAGGATATTATGAGATTGGTCGTGTTTGTCCGTTGTTCTCTGTGTGTCTGTGTACTGTACATGTCTTTGAGGTGCCATAACGGTGCCAGATAGATGCATGGTCGCAATGGACCACCCATAGGAAGTCGACCGTCGCGAGTCGAATGGTCACATGACCGATGTCACGTGACCCACTGACCCCGAAAGGTCAAGGTTGTGACCCCATTATCTTTGAGGCGCCATATCTCCATAATGGTGCCAGATAGATGCATGGTCACAATGTAGTAATAGTAGTAGTAGTAGTTGTAATGTATAAATTACTTCACTTGGCGGAGATATGCACTCTTACGAGTGCCTTCTAGTTTCCGCTTGTTTTGGGTTTTCTGTGATCTGTCATGGTTGCTAATTGTTTTTCTCTTAGACATTGCTCTGGAAGATATGTTTATTGATAGTTTGTAAGTCACTATGTTGATGACAAAATGTTAAGATGGGCATATTATACAGGGTGGGCCAAAAAACTGGCACAGTGTTTTTGTATGCCAGTAGCTTCATCAAATATTAGCCAATTTTCAAAATTCTTTCACTGTCAGAATCAGGAGATAATTTGTAGCAACGCTATCACTGAAGATCCCATTACACCTCAAGTGTAGCTACACTACCTATCAGTGCCTTAAAAGCAACAGTTGAAAACAAGGCGATATCTGTAACAACACTTTGTAAGAAATTAACATCAGAAAACAACCTGTCTCAGTTGTCATCCAAAATAACTGTTACATGTCGCAGTTTTGACATTAAGTGTTTAATGCGTTCGCCTTATGCAGTCAAGCCGGTGATGCCAGTGACCAACAGACTGGCATCACCAACAGCACGATCAACCAAACGCAACAGTTTGCTCCACTCAGTGACACCACCTGCTTCAGCTGGTTGATTGTCACGATGGGCTGTTTGGGGGGCCACATGGCAGGCTCCATCAACGTTGATCACGCAATTGATCACTGTAGTAGCTGACTTAGGTGTGATGTCTGGCATTTCACAAGGTAGTGTAGCGACATATATGAGGTGTGGTGGGATCTTTAGTGACAGTGTTACTACAAATTTTCTTCTGATTCTGACAGTGAAAGAATTTCAAAAATCGGTTAATGTTTGATAAAGTCATTGGCGTATAACAACATAGTGCCATTTTTTTTGGCCCACCCTGTATGTATGTTTATTCACCACGAAAGCAGAGAAAGCCAGAAAATGAAACAAAATCATAGGAAATGGATAGAAAACATGTGGGTCTAAGCCTTATCTAGTTCAGTTGCAAAAGTTAATGAGAAGAAGTGCTGTTCTGTTCTGTTGACAGCGCCGACGCCAATGGACCAGTGATTCTGCAAGTGCATTACACCTGCACGGAACCGGCATATATGGTTTCTGTGCGATACGCTTTGAGAAGTTGTCCGCATCAAACTTCATCGTTGCTTGTTTGAATACTGGTCGTCACTGCCATTGCATGCTGCTTTTCGTAATGAAATCTTTTTCTGTGCATTGCAGGGCTGACTGTCCACCGAGTTGTGTTTCCGTTGTAAGTACAACATACGTGTAGATATGTAATATATATATCCGTGGTTTTATTTGCATCATGTTATTGTGAACCATACCACATCTTCTGCAGCTACGTAATGAAGTGTACAGATGTTCTGATATGCGAGAATTTACTTGTAAAATACCAACGGTTGTCAAAATTTATAGATAATAATTAGTTCGGAACTTCGAAGTTTGCCTATTGCAGATTGCTCGAGTTGTTGTAAGTTGCAAATTTTATGACCAGTTGACCGTGAATATTTTCCGGTGCCTTTGGCATTTGTTGCACCATGTACTGTTATTGGAACTGTAAACAACAACTTCTATGACTGAATGATAGTGCCTAAGTTCAGTTTGTAAGCATTACTGGCTACAAGTAATCAGGGTTGGTGCAGTTTCCGGGATAGAGGCAATTTGATGGGCTGATTACCAACGGGCATTAATATACAAATAGTGACTGGTGTCAAGATCATCGTTGAAAATTTTTTACCCGAATGTTCGTAAAATGTTGCCCGAGATAGAAGAGCAACATTTTATAAATTGAAGGTCAAAAATTTTCAATGACGATCGACACGCCAGTCACTATTTATTTTGTTATACCTCAAAGCCAAAACAAAAATTTAAACAAAAATCATTTAAACAAAAAAAACTGATGACTTGCTGTTTTCCAGTCAACATTGTGTATGCACTGTTGACCGGTCAACAGTGCGTATTTGTTAACATCACGTGACTATTGGAGGCAGGTTATTTTGCGTTGAGGTATAACAGTGTATCATAGACTAGAGTTTTTGGTCAGTGACTTTCTGTGGTTGAAATGCTAATCTTCGTGGGCAGATATATTAGTATCACCATATGCTTGCTCTACTGACAGCTTATTAATAAAGGTGGGATGAAATCCCTAGAGTAGATGTATATTGCAACAGGCAGCAGTGTATCGTGTTCATGTCTACTGATTCCGTATGTACATTGAAGAGCTGAAGTACATATGGCCTCAAGTCACTTGAGAAAGTCTTGTTACTACAGTGCTTGCACATTCATTAAAGGTAAAAGGTAAAGGTCGGAATATAGCTCTTTAGAAGATTGAACCCCTCACAGAGCTATGTTGAGTCACCTTCCATATGGAATCACATAGTGTTACCTGCCACCTGACACAGGTGAACGTGCCCCACCTTAACCCCAGCCAGATAAGTCACCCATCACAGTATTAACCCCACCTCAGCACCTGGCATACAGTAACTTCATTGATTAAATGAAATGCGTTACCGCTATTACCACCCATTAACTTCCATCTACCTTGCAGCTATTAGCAGCCTGCAGAGTTGCTGTGCAACGTAATGCTTTATAAAGGCCTCTTTTTATGGCGAGTTAGTAAAGTGCTGTGTACCATCAACAGTACGCCAGAGAAGCCCCTAATGCACCGTCAACCGACCACATCGACCATGATATTGCCATACCCTGTTCCAGCTATGATGCAGTGTTTTAATTGTGTGTGTATTTCTGTGCATAGTGCAGCCGTATCTCCATTACATTTTCAGTTGCTTGTCTTGTGTTAATCAGTTACTTACGGCACTGTTGAAAATGAGCACGGCTTTTGTTATTCAGACCATTGTAGTAATGCAATGCTTATTGTTTTGTTTTAAACAGATTTTATCAGTAAATAGTAAGACGGCTGTAATGCTGCTGCTACTTGTCTACTTTCGCTAGATGAAACGTTCATATAGCTGTCGGCTTTGCTGCAGTTGTTGTTATTATTATTGTTAATTGTTGTAATTTATAGTACACATGTAAGATTTTTTTAGATAGTAAACTGAGTGTACATGTAATAGGAAACACTTTTCATTACGCAATACATTGGTTTATTGCCATTGCTCGATGTTTTCATGTCATGCATACTAATGTAATTGACTCTTGTAAAGCATTTTTTGGCGGATTTCCATTTACGATGTGATTTCATGTCATGCCTTCCTTAACACAAGGTTGGTGACATTGTGAACCATTTTTCTTTGGTAAGACGTTTGTTGCTTGCTCCCCCCTCAATACCTATACTGTGTCGGGTGGGATGTTAAACCCTACTCATTAACTCACTCACCCCCCCTCCATGCCTAGTCAACCTATTCCAGTATCCCTCTTCAACATAGACCTTATACAGTTTTAGTTTTTTTTTCATTTTACCATCTTTGTATAGTACTGTGTCAGAAAAAACACCCACTCACATTTTCTTTTTATCTCTATGAAAAATGTTCAAATTTTCATAAAATTTTCCAGTCATGTTAGGAGGAAACAAGTAGTCCACAGGTGAAGTTACATATTCTTTGCTACCTGTGACATCATATTTTCGTGCTTGTAAATTGTGGGATTTACTGTTAAGGACAGACATTTGACAAAATGTGAAAACACACCAATTGGTCATTGTGTTGACTAAACCCAAAAATATGCTAATCCGTCACACAATTTTTCGTTGTAAACTGTTTTTGTGGTTTATTTTCTTCTTTCTTCTTATTTTTTTTGTTTATTTTCTTGGCTGAGTGCGAAATCCTCAACTTTGTTTTTGACAGGCTTATGCGCACTGCATGGATGACCACTTGCCTGCTACCAGTCGAACGGCTTAATACTGCTGGTCATGTCATTTTTTCATTTAACTTTCCACTGGTGGAATGCTTGTTCACTCCTAAACATTTCCTGAAAATTTTGTGGAAATCTGATCTGGAACATTTTCCACGGAGATAAAAAAGAAAACGAGAGTAGGCGTTTTTTCTTTAACACAGTGTATGTCTCCGAGATTTGAGTGTGGCAGTTCTGTTTTTAGTTACTGCTGAGTTTAGGTTCGATTTAAATGTCCACGTCTTTCTTAGTGCTCTTACATCAGTGTCGTCTTTGTGAGTTTATAACGAGTTAGACCTCCTTCATTATCTTATCATTTGAAATTCTACAGCGTTGGATTCCATCCGCACTCGCAATACACAATGAGCATGGACGTGTGATGTGAATATACTCTCTCTACTTGTTTTAGCTGCAGATTTTGCACTGAAGGCTGTTTATTCTGCCGTCCACACTTTCGACTAATGTAACTGGTCTACTGCATTATACTGGGTGTTCAAAAAAACAAACCGCTCATTTCATTTTTGGGGCAACTTTTGTGTATGTACACAGATTACAAGAAATCCACAATGCATAAAGTAAAATTACACCATTCACTGCACCTTTATGTAATCAGTTACTTATCACCCTACCTAGCAAAACACTTGGTGTAACCATTATTCAACATCAATTGCATTCAGTTATTCTGCCCATGGCGTACAATTATACACCAGTAAGACCAGTAAATGTTTACAGAGATAACTCTACGCGTAAACTCAGTACAATGTAACAGTGTCGTCGATTGAGTTTATGAGTGGTGTCAATTTTGGGAGTGGTGCTAGATAGGGTGAGTAAAAAATAAGGGCGAGTTGTCCAGCATGATTTTACTTTTATGCGTTACGGATTCCTTGCTCAACAGTCCAAAATGGCTAAAGTTAACAGGATTTATGTTTTTTAAACACGCTGTATACTTTAGCTCTAACAGTTGTACAAGCTTTGAAGCTGTTAGCCCATAACTCCCCAAAAAGAAATTTTTGAAGTAATTTCTGGGCCATTACCCAGCCAACAGTCCCCATGTTCAAATAATCACACAAACTACATAGAGCACATGTAACAGCTTTATGCATCTTGATGTGACAATTTTTAAAAGAGTACAAACTATTCGCTAACATGGTAGAAATTCTTTACCAATTAACTAACACAGACACATAGACAATATAACGTCAAATTATATGTGAACTTGTAATCAACTGTAGACACGTAGATAGGTTTTCAAACACAAAAACGAAAAGAATAGCATTATGACGGTATACCTTATGACAGTCGCAGCTTATTCAGTGCAGCTTTTCCAGTTAGTGTAAACAATTCCATAAATATTGATTCTAAGAAACCAAAAGCCAGGGTCCCCACTCTCAGTGGCCAAAAAAATCCAGGACTTTTGAGGACCCTCAAGAAACATTTTCCAGGACCTTTTTTAGCCCACGAATGTTTAAATATAACAGGAAAAAAATAATGTACTTACAATATTGAGAGTATAGTCCATTGCGAAAACTTCAGCAAAGTAGCATAATTCATTAACACTAAGTAAGCAAAAGTCAACACACAGGGGGATATACTATGAAAAAATGCATGATTTTCAAGGATATTTCTCCAGGACTTTCCAGGAGGTGTGGGAACCCTGAAAAACTAATGCTGCAGTAAAATAACAAAGATTGAGAAACAGTTCTTGTTGACTGTCAGTGCACTGTGGGAAAGGCTGCAGACACACGGAATGCACACCTGAACACGCTAGCATTAACTGAGAGTCTCCTGCTGCCATTGCTGCCGAGAAAGTCTACATGTTAATATTCAGCATTCACAAGAAGTGGAACACTTCGATCTACCTTGTATGCGTTGACACTGCAATGCAACACAAACAGCTGCATCAACACCATTATATAATATACAATAGGTCGTTCGATAAATAAGTGACAAAACAGCCTCATTTTGTTAATTTTCTAAATACGAAAAATCCGAAATATACGTTTTGTAGGACATTTCATTTTGAATGTGTAGAAATTTTTTTGATGATGACATCATTATTGTGACATTATTGTGTTCATAGAACGCAGTCTATATACATGTATCATTTTCTCCAGCAGTAATTTGTCGTAACTCACAAGTGACAAACAGCACAGGAACTAGAAAAAAATGAATAAAATTAACAAGTTAATGCAACCTGTTAAAATGTTAAAGATTATTGTTTTATTTTTCAACAAGTACATATAAGAAGAAAAAACTATACCAGTTTAATAGCGTCCATAAGGCTGATACCTAGAGCCCGAGTCACTATAACCACCTAAAGCAACAAATATACACATTTTTCACACTAACAAACAAACAGCTACTACTGTATCTAGAGCACCAAGACACAATGTCTCCACAAAAGTATCCCAAACATTTTCGACTGTAACTTGAAAACCAATTATCAGATTTTGATAATTTTTGGTATGAATATTCCAGACACAACTTGCCATCAAGCGACCATTCAGTTTCCCACCTCACTCAACGCTGGTTTCTGCACTACCTGGGGAAAACACAACCAGCAAAATATCAATAGCAAAATGCGATATGATTGCTTAATTAACAAAATGCGTAAAAACACTTTTTGTTTACATTTCTGACACTTTGGCTGACATTGCATCTAGCTGTCCATTTTTCAACTGCCTGCAGTAAAATTGATTGAAGTGTTGGCCCATTATGCGAACAGAGGTAAGGAGACGCTTTCTCCATTCATTGACAGCAGTATCAATAAAGTTCTGCTCCAGACCAATCCAGCCTGTACCAGTCGCTTCTTGACATCATGGACATTTCTAAATTTTATTTGGTAAACACAGCTGTATAACAGTCAAACCTCGTAATAGACTGGCTGTTGGGGCCCACAGATTAGGATATATAGAATTTATTGATGTTTTTTCATTCATTTTAACACGTATTATGCTTGGTCTGCTTTCCCCAAGTAGTGCAAAAGCAGACATTGCGAGAGGTGGAAAATAAAACACTTATTTAATAGCCAGTTGTGTCGGAAATATTTCTGCCCAAAATTATTAAAATCTGCTAATCTTTATTCAAGTTACAGTCGATAATGTTGGGGATGTTTTTTTCAGGTTTTCTGTTTATTTCAACACATATTTCACTTGATCTGCTTTCCCTAAGTAGTGCAGAAGCATACATTGGGCGAGGTGGGAAACTGAACGGTCATTTGATAAAAAGTTCTATCAGGAATATTCGTACCAAAAATAATCAAAATCTGATAATTGGTTTTCAAGTTACAGTCGAAAATGTTGGGGATGCTTTTTTGGGACACAGTGTATGTCATCTTTGTGAAATAATCCTGCATAAACTCTGAAGCTACCCCATTTTAACCATCATTAGTCACAGTATCTGTTCCTACAGAGATAACTTATTGCATAGATTACACAATTCCCACCTCCAATGCATCCCATATAATAGCAATAGATCACTGGAACTTACCAACGAAATGCACACAGACAAGCTAGTTTTTGGACAATTTGAAAAAAGTGCATCAATAAAAATTTTTTAATTAATCCTAATATCAAAAATCCTTATCAAAGTAGATAAAGCCTAGGTAAAAATTAGTACATATTTGCCATCACACACCGTAAATGGTGGAGAATTGAAGAAATTGTAACTAATATTAAACTACGAAGGTCTCATGACTTTCATCTTACATTGGGGGCCATGGCACACTGTCAAACTGCACTCATCAACTTCTAATGTGCCGAACTTCATTCGAATTTGACAAACAAATGCAGACAGACAGATACGACAGCACATCGGCTTTATTACATTGAATCAGTTGAAAAGTCCTACCTAAATGTAATAACTACAAAAATAATGTCGACATATTATGTGGTGGTTGGCTGGTTGTCCACCTAGACCTACACATCCCTAAGAATCCACACGTTAATTAGTACTGCCCTAGGAATGTTCACACAAACTTCTGTATACCTACGCATTTTCAATTACGACGTAACAAGCTAATGCATGATGGACAGACAGACGGATGGTTTGGGCAATAACCGTATTGTGGCATGTTGAGAAGGGTGCACAATAATAGCAGTTGGAACTCACTTCGCCCGCCACTGCGCCGTCCATCGTAGCCGCCGCCACCGTAACCACCGCCGCCATAACCACCATCATAACCTCCGTAACCGCCCCCACCATACCTACCACCCCCACCTCTTCCATAACCACCGCCGCCACGACCACCGCCAAATCCATCGCTCCTCGGCGTTGCCTTCTTCACGGTCACCTGTGGGTAAAAACAGAAACAGCAGCCATGTGTCACCACCAGATGGAGGCAATTCACTGCCGACAAATATGCCAATGTTTGCGCGCCATTAACAGCTATAAATTTTAGAGCTGCTAACTTAATTAAAGTTCTACAAATACTTCCACTACAAATATTTCTGATAGTCATTACTATTTAGAACGTTTACATTTTTTCGTCAACTGCTCTTAGACCATTCAATGAGCAGAAAAATTCAATGCTAAAAACCTGCATGCATTTCCTTTTAAAAGACACAGAGACTTTAATATTAAAGAAACAACTGTGTGACAACTGACAATATATAAATATTGCACTGGCTGAAATTGCTATGCAAATCTTTTTTCTCTGTCAAAGCATGCAGTTAACAACCTGAAGTCCAAAAGGCTAAGTTTACAGCACTAGATTTATACCGAGCCACGGTACTTTAAAAACCCACTACAATTTTGACGCAGACTTAGTCTAGAACTAAAATTAGCAAATATTAATGGCTGCCAACATTTCACAATCGACAGTATTTGCACAGAACGTATGCAAATGATCTTCTACAACAATGTGCCTGCTGCTGTCTGGTTGTTGCAGTCACAATAACTTGGTACACCATAGCACATTTTTTCACCAAATCAGCATTCAACAGTCATTAAACATGTCCAACTTTTACACTCAGCCAAAACTTGAGTACCGGTATACAAACTGGACATCACAGTTAAGTTCTTGCGGGCCAAATGCCTGAAACAGTGAAACCCCCCTGGCATAAACATCAATGGGCATTACTAAATGCAAGAAACAATGCCAACCTACAGGCAGACTGCAGCAAACACATTTTCAAGCATGATCAACATCACTGCAAATCTCAACAAACAACCAAATTAACAAATTAACAACGTTAGATTCTACTAGAATGACATACCCATTAACACATCATACCGGCTTGAGCGCCACCACCGACACTGAAATGTATAATTAATAAGTATGATCAGAGAGAACTAGTTGGGCGGGCGGGTGCGGCCGCGACGACCAGCCCATTGCCGTCCGACTTCACGCGCTGTCCGCTGCCAATAAAACAAATTAAAAAGGGAATTAAAATGACGACCACAAACCAAACACTACTGTGTGACCTTCAATCGGTGCAACTTCATTTGGCCATGCAGAGAATGAAGAACATCGGACTGCAGAGGGCTGTCAAGTGTCAACGACTAATCTCTTTCAGTCTCCAAACTCGCTTCACTTGTAACTTGTTAACGGTGCACAACGGACTTTTCACCAGTATCAAATAAGGCGCAGTTTGCTACTTTGAAAGTGACCAAATATAACTAATACAAGCAATGTACGCTTTTGGACAATAAATATATATCTTTTGGTAACTTTTTTAACATTTTCTCATAGGCTAACTGGTCACTATGAACTGTAAAATACCTAAACGTAGTTAATGACACAATAAACAGCAAAAATGATGTTACCACACTTAATTACACAATTCAAAGATGGCTACGGTAATAAAATCAGCCACAGCTAGATCTAGCAATTACAAACACATTCTCCTATGCTGTGTGTACGACGAATATCACAACTGGAAATAATGACGGTAAATTTTGAGACTTGTGTGAGAAGCACTCACATCCTTTCCGCCAAGCGTGTGACTGCGTTCTTCGCACGCCTCCTCGGCCGCAGCTGACGTCTTAAACGTGACAAAGACAAACGGCCGGCGTTCACTCGTCTCTCTGTCAAGTGGAGCATAGACATCTTCCACCTGCAAGTTCACTTCTTACGTTTAGACCAGCATTAGCATGTAAACATCTCACATCTACTCTGTACCTCTGCATTCGAGGAAGTCTTCAGTTATACGATAGTCTAGACGCACAGAGGTAACTGGCTGGAAGTACCTTTAACCCTACGCTAAAATTAGTGCAGTGCTGACAACCTGCTGCATGCCAATACCCATCCTTGAAAACAGTACGTGTGCAATGCATGGACATGTGACAAGACTACCACCTGACATCAAAAACAATAAAGAAAGTGTTATAGCAGGTCAGTGACCACTTGGTGAGACACGACTAGCAAGCTGTACGCATAACTGACAGCAGCCTGTCGCATCATGCAGCAATGCATTCTCACTGTTCCTCTGTCTTCTACAGCCAAATTCCCCCACTTTTCAATTTGTGGAATGACAATTTGCCTGATCTTATCGAAACAATAACCCTGTCACAAAAATGTTAATGCTGCAATGCTAAACAATGCGTGAGGGTTTATAAAAACCATAAAACTGTTCACTGTGCAATATGTTTAAAGACAAGTGAACTGCAGTGTAACTTACAATGTCAGTGGTGAGAAATTCATAAAGTCATTAAGTAAGCAGAGCATGTAATTGCATCGATATATTACTTTAACCTGCAGAAACCCGGATTATGCTTCATTCATTAAAGTTGAGCTACCAGTCACAGCAGTTAGGCTTAACTCACCACACCGAATGAGCTGAAATAGTCTTTGATTTCTGCCTCTGACACATCTGGATCAACTCCGCCAACAAACACCTTCTTCACACCATCTGAACGACCTCCACCTCCACCCGAACGACCTTTTGCCCTCTGAGGCTCAATAGAACGACCTTGCAACTCAAACGCTCCTTCAGCCAACACCTGCCATTCAACAATACTACATGAATAAACTTACCGTTAATAATAATTGTCCACAACAGGCAGTAATAAAACAAAATCAACCACAAAAAGGTCAGAAATTTTGTGCACCTTTTTAATCTATATGTTCAGGACTGTCAAATTAAGCAATCAATTTAATTTAGCTCAAAGAAAAACTGTGATTAACACAATTAAACACATATTCAATATTCACACATAACTTGATGTAAAACAATAACATAAGTAACATTTACAATATTAATTGCTTCATAAACCTACTGTCACTAATTGTGGAACATGGTCTTATAGTGTAGTACCAAACAAGACTGCCAACGTATCACATCAAGATTCTAGGGAAGCAATGAATGGGTCTATCATATTGTGCCATTAAGAAACTACTCACTCAACTCATTGTTTCAGAAGCAACTGAAGGCAAACATTATGTTATAATACAAACCATATAGCCACTGCTACTGAGAGCCTTATAAGACATACAGTTGGATCAGATCGGCGCTTATCCAATGATGCTCGAGGCATCTGGATGTGCACGCTCGCTTGATTGGTCACGACGTCGGTTGATGCCAGTGATGTTGCACCGTAATCCCTGACATGCACTGCGCTCAGCTGTCATGCTGGCGGCCGCCATCAAGGGGTCATGGTAAAGGGACCTTGGTAGATGAGTCGTCATGTTGGCAGCAACCTGGTCCTTCCATTGTTTCCTTGGTGCATTAGGAGGACAGCGCCAACCATCCGGATGTTCTGCCCATAGAAGCTGTTTCGGCAAGTGGGAATCCTCCATTTGGCACACGTCTTTGAATCATCGAAGAGGATTCCACTGAATCCGCTTCCCAACAGTGGGCTGATCCATGCAACGGTGCCGTATCGTGTCATTCCATAGCTGATCGTGTCGGGTTACCTCAAGTATTTGGTGGAGACAGCTCATCTGGAATACCTCTAGTTTCATCAAGTCGGTTGACAAGAGTGTCCAGAACTCAGAAGCGTACAACAAAGTGGTGATAACTATAGCATCGTAGATCTTCATCTTTGTCTTCAAACTTACGTTGCGTCGTTTACAGACACACTCCTTGCGTCTGGCAAAGATACCAGATGTTTTGCCTATTCGACATTCCACCTCCTCCGAAGATGTAATGAAATCGCCGAAAATGGAAGATCCCAAGTAGACAAAGGTAGGCACAACTTCAAGCGTCATTGCGTCGTTTACAGACACACTCCTTGCGTCTGGCAAAGATACCAGATGTTTTGCCTATTCGACATTCCACCTCCTCCGAAGATGTAATGAAATCGCC
>Ga0056128_1004866_pt1 | contig 16868 bp, 9 predicted proteins | sample WorMetLIZISLAND2_FD_71113 | JGI IMG/M metagenome (GOLD analysis project Ga0056128, IMG submission 71113) | Marine gutless worms symbiont microbial communities from Max Planck institute for Marine Microbiology, Germany - Olavius geniculatus... ... | reverse complement strand
GTCTTACGTTTAATGTATTCGAAATGAATCCTTGCTTAGAATTAGTATTACTGAATTTTATAATAATTTTCTTTAGCTCCCTTGTCAATTCTTTGCCTGCCGTATTGATCACACTTCAATCGCTTTATTTGTCAAAATTTTCGATTAACATGATGCCACGAATGACGCAACGCATTTTACATAGATAAAACTACATGACCATAGATATAAATCAGCTAGAGATGCGCTCAAGTTTAACATTTTACTTATTTTACTTGCTGTGCGCTTCACAACTTTCTGGCATCGTCATCGCATTATGACACACTTTTCGCCACCCGCTGTACATGGCTAAGTCCAGTTTTCCAGAACATACAGGAGCTTATGTTTTCACCATCTGTCTTTCATTAATAATTCTCTGAACAAGATATCTCATAAAGTTCCGTACAGATATCGACAGCATTTAGCACACTAGTAGCCCTTGTATGTGGAAGAAATGCTGGGATTTTTGACCAGATCCGATGCATATTTACCTACAGCAGCCGCTTGCTAACCACTGAAACGTGCTATTTTTGCTTGTCTTTTCCTTTCTAGGGGGAAGTTTTGTTAAGGGGGTAGTTTTGATCTATGTACTTTAACAAAACTTCTCCCCTATTTTTCACTGGACGCATGTTGCGCTTACCAGGTATAGGAATAGAAGCCACTGCTTGTCTAAGCTACTGGTATTCTCAGTGTTTGTATGATTCCCCACTTTTCGTTGCCACGGCAACCAGGGCCGATTGTGGTACAATTTCAAGACTGACATCATCCAATAGCGGGACGCCAAAAACCCTCTGATGGACACAAGGATCTACGAGATATTTCTGGCTAAGGCCAAGTTATAGCCCATATTGTTCCAAATTTCATTGCCATGGCAACCAGGGTCAGTTGTGGTAAAATTTGACTGACACTGTACAGTAGCCCGACCCTGAAAACCCCTAGTTAGATGCAGCAATCTCAGAGATATCTCTTATACAAGTCGAGTTGTAGCCAATTTTGTCTCAAATTTTGTTACCATAGCAACAAAGGTCACTACGTGGTAAATTAAAATGGCACTATTAAATTGGCAGATGCTGAAAAATTTACTTTAAAACAAAAAAATTCGACTCTGTCTTACACACAACCGAAGTTATGACAGTTTTACTGACGTACTCAGTCATGCTAATTTATTCAAAATTAGAAGTACTTTCAGTGGCTCCCCCAAGAACTGGTACAGGATTGGAAACTTAAGAATGGCCATTTGACGGACCCTGGACCCTAGTTGTTATATTCCATGCCTCAGACCTTTTGCACATGCAATGCAAAACAAATCTCTATGGGCTCCTGGGTTATACAGCCACTAACACACTAGTAACCTGTATGGCTGAGATGTTGTCATAGTAGCAGTAACAGAGGAGGTCGAGTGTCGTTTGTATGCCCCACAGTTGCTGCGTCGGTCAGCAGAGCGTAGACTGCTGGCACGAGTAACAGTCACCCCTCCGCGGTGTGGCGTTGCTGGCGGCAACCGACTGACCGCTGTAGTAGCTGTCCGATCGACTGTTGTTGTTGTTGTAGTTGTTGTAGCCTGAACGTCTGCTGTTGTTGTTGCCATGGCAACGTCGTGGCATGCCACAGTGTTGGGCATTTCCTGACTGACCTGTGGGATTTCCGTGGACATTTCTCGTGGGACTACACTGCCACTGCCAGCGCATGGAGTAGAGGGTGTGACGACACCCAGCACCGATGACAATCTCATATCGGCTTTGTTTATTGAATCACAACTTTGCCCACTGCTGCTTGCCTCCTGCACTGAGCCTACTAAAGACACAGCAGACATACAACTGCTAGTACTAGTAGCGGTTGTAGTAGGAGTGGTATTAGTAGCAGACTTTGTAGTAGTGAATCTCACATCAGTTTTGTTTAGCATAACAGAACTAGTCCTACTGTTGTTTGCCTCCTGTGAATCTACTAAAGACATGAGAGCAATTCCACGGTAACAGACGTGACATTTTTGCTCCAAATGAAAGCTTATAAATGCTGTGTAAAATTTGTTATGAGTGATCAGTATCAACAAGTACTGCCTCCATCTGCAAGGAGGTGGCAAGGATTAGTAAGCATTTAACGAAAAGTTTTTTGTGGCATTGCATACTCATAGGATCTGAATGCAGAAATGTATTGGTAACGGACGTGACACAAAGTGGACAAGCTTTTTCGGCGTCATGAAGGTAGTGCAGAAATTCTCTGAAATTAGTGACCCTACTGCCATCTTATATAATGCAAGAAATAAACAAAGGAACTCCCTCAAAACACACATTTTCTGTAGGTGGCAAGTTAACTGCAAAAGTATTTAAGTTGTCAGTGTTTGTGGTAACAGACGTGACAGTGTTTTGGTAATGGATGTGACATTCTGAAAAGTGACACAAAAAAGTTTATTGGTTCATGAATTAAAACTCATCTCAGGTTTTTTGTGGTATAACAATGAAACTCTATTAAAATTATGTTATTAGCTGTAGAAACATGTACTTGACACAAGTGTTTGTGAGGTCTTACTTTGCCTGTTATCAAGTAAAAAAACCCTCAATGAGCAATTCTGCAGAAAGCTCAACCTGACACATAAAAAAATTAGTTGAGAAACTGCCTTCAGTGAGAGTGTAGAATAAAAGGCAATACTATGAAGTTTTTTGAACAGTAATATATATGCTTGGTTGCCACATAGTTACGATGCAGTATGTTGCTGAACTTTTGTGTTAATTCTGAACAGGAAAACTGCTGTTTTAGAGATAATGATTCAGGCTGCTTCTTACTGAAGTATGCAAGGTAAAATTTTTGATATTTTGCCTGTTGCCACTGGAAGGTCAGTAGTAAGTTGTTCTTAGTTTGCTTTTTGATGGTGAATTGTTAAATTCTTTCATGGAATTAGCACATATGTTTCACATTGTCCGTTTCACGTCCGTTACCAAAATAGGGATTATAGTTTGCCTACAGAAAAAATATAACAGCTACAATAAATCCATTTAAGATTCTCTTTTAGATTATGATTTTCTTCTAATAAGTGTTATTTGTAGCTAAGTCTTGGATCGCTGCGACCTTTGGTTGTCGGTAACAGATGGCGAATGTCAGCAAGTGTTGATTCCAAACTTGTGGTGCAAGTGACAGAAAAAGCTCTCGAACCAAACACTATCCGTGATCATGGTACATAGAAAACGCTGTCTTGTGCAGAATGTAAATGACATCTTCCACCGAAGCACGACCATGTTGGTTAAGTATTTTGGGCCATGCCTGTGCATAATTCCATGCAACCAATAACTGTTCCTGGGGCCTAATCCAACACCTCTTAAAATATCATCCAAAATTCCTACAACAAGAACTGGTAGACTAGTCTAACCTGCAGCACCTGGTCTCTCGCCAGCCATGACATCATCTCCGCCATGTTGTTTGTGAGATGTGTCTGCAGCATGAGCTACGACCTTCTTCACTGCCGGTGACTGGCATGACTTCGGCACCGACTCATTACAGCATCTACACACACCAGGCAATCAAAAACACCCATAGTCAACAGCGCAATTGCACAGCTATGTGACCCTGACAGGGTGGTGCTAATCTCTGTTTCCGGCTGTCAATGCAAATGCAGCTCAGTTATAGGGGCACGGTGACAGACGGCTCCCAGCACGAAATGTACCTTTCCGGTGGTAGGCCCATACAAAATTATACTGCTTGGTGTCAAAGGCACTTGTGTGGGAACAACTTGCCCACGAGTCAAACCAGTAACCTTGCAATCACTAGTCCAACATACCACCAAACCAAAGAAACACACAGCAAGCAATCAGATGATGGATTGATTGCATCAACCGATCGATGATTTATCAATCAAGCTCAATTAAAAGAAATTATCCACATATACACCATGTCTCGAAAACGTGTAAAAATGTTTTTGTTAGAACTTCATCAAATTTCCATTAAATTTGATAATTATTGGCAAAAAGATGGTGAAGAGGTTAAAACTGTATGAGGTGCACCCATTTTTCACTTCACCTTATTTCTCTCAATGCACTAATGCGGGTCTTGCTCAGTCATCTGTCTGTCCATCCATCACACACAGGCTCATAACTCTGGAACATAGAAAACCAATATCAGTGTAAATGATCCCCAGGGCCAGAGTAACAGGGTATGCTAAGGTTCAGCTCAGTCAAAGTTTAGGGTTAGAGTTAAACAGCATAAAGTGGATGCCCGAATAACATGGCTGCACTGAGACCATCAACGTACACTTCTAGTCAGCTATGCACTCTGTGTCCCGACTAGCACTATCACTGTCATGAATGCTTCTAACTTATGTTTCAAGTTGCTGAAAATATGGCCAAAAGTGATCATTCTATAACATGCTAAAATTACTACTACGACTAGTTATGATACGGCTACAGCTATAACATACAACTACTACTATTATTACTACTAGTTTGGCACCAAAACACAGATAGTGATCTATACATAATTACATACCTTTGTCTGACGAAAAGCTGAGCTGGTACATGGTTCTCACTGTCTGAAACTGCTGCAGCCTGGTGCAGGTTAGCCAAGGACGCATTAACACCACCACAGGCAACTGCTGGCCACTACACAAAAAAACACATCCACTCAAATACAACAACAACCAATACTAACACTGCTATTACAGACAACAGCTACTATTACAACTACTGGTGATTAGCAATAAGCATACCGGTACCACAAGTAATGTCCAGAAACCACTAGAAAAATATGCACACACACACAACAACAACAACTACTACTACTACTACTACTACAACCATGAACATTCCACACCCTGGCTGGCCAAACAGAGGCAGTATCTTGCAATGCTATTGCTACTCACAGTCTCACAATACTACTATCAGTGCTACTATTACTACAGTCTACCACAACCACAACCACAATAACTGTTGCTGCTGCGGCCACCACTACCACTACTAGAGATGTGTCAATATTTGCTGTTATCAACATATCTGACAATTGACATTTGAAAGTAATAGATATTAGATTGTCAAGTTACATAATCAGCATTGGGAAATGCAACAAAAATTAGACTCACCACAGAGACATGTGGTTCGTTGCTGTCGATGACAAGCGAGCGACACCATTGGTCAGCTATGATGACGTCATCAGAGGAGGCGGGGCCAGCGTTGTGACAAACAGTTGGTGTTGGGTTGAGTACTGGCTGGAGCAGAACGTGTGTCAATGGCGTGCCGGTGACAACTTGCGACACTGGCCATGAGCTCTGTGAATTCTATCAACAGCAGCCAGCAGCTACCCACAAACTGTCACCCGCAATCCAGTAGTAACCTGGTCTGGCGTTAAGCCACTATGTTCATCAACACCAATGTGCTAACCACCAGAGACATCCACATCACAGGGGCAGATTCTATCTAGGCCTCACAAATATTTGTAGCAGGAGCCCTACTGTTTACAGGGGCCATCTAATATTAAGATAGCTTGATGCCAGCATTTAACATGTTCAATGCTGTCTGTAATTTGCAATTTGACAAAATCTGTTACGATACAGAAGAAAAATTCACTTCAGAAGTGGCATATAAAGTGTAAATTTAAGCTTCTGCTCCTAGACCATCCCCAAACTAGGGTTGTTAAATAAAGTTCGGATTTGCGAACTTCGAATTTCAAGCTAGAATTCGTATTCGTTTTTAAGCCCTTCAATATTCGAATCCAAGCATCACTAATTAGATGCAGACGGCTTTTCCTTGAAAGTGGAGCGCTGTTACTTCAGCCATGCACTGCGTGATGATTTCTTTGTTCTCTGCCGGCCGGCAATTCAAGCGACGCTCGCCGCGTGTTTGCTTACCCCTTCTCTCCCCTCCCTGCTTACCGATGTGGCATTAATTACTCTCCGTGCTGCGCCCCTGGTGCGTGTTGTATAATGATGCAAGCTATCAAAGTGACAAATCTTGGTGGCCCAGACACAGAGTAGACATCAAACGCAAATTGCTTAAGCTTCTCCACAAATATATAAATGAAGTTCGAATTTAATCCAAATTGTAACGGTCAAAATTCGAATCTGGAAAAAAAAACGAATTTAACATCCCTACCGCAAACCTCCTGACTGGACCCATAAAGTTGTCAGTAGATCAGCCATCCAGACAGCTACTAGACCATACCACCACCAGTCATCAAAGTTACTCTATGATGGACCTGAATGGATCAGCTGGTATATGCAAACCAACTCGGTATGTGACCAACCAGTGCTACCTCCCAGGTCAACTCAGCCTGGCCATCCAACCCTGTGTCGGTTTTAGCTGTGAGACTATCTCACCACCTTGACACAGTTTAATATAAGTACACAACCATCTCAACGATGCATGCACAAACATATAAACCCAACTCAGTGGAAACGAGCCAGGTCAAGTCAGGTCAGGCTATAATGAACTTAGAATCTAACGCTACACCCAAAAAGACAAATATTTGCATTTGCCAAAATATGCAATTCAGTTGCACACAGAAAACATGCAATCATTTTCCAACAGTATATGTTTGTTCAGTAATCCAGCTCCAGAATTTGTGACTTTCAAAAATAATAATAATAACAGATATTCACCTGGTGGAGAGTCAAAAGAAACCGCTAATAGACCTGGAATTTTAGCAGGAAAAAAACTAACTAAACCTAAGCTTAAAAGTACTGGCTATTACTGCAATTAATTCAAATTAACCAAAAACAACATACAGAGCTCGACACCTGAAGTGGCTTGGAGACGAATGTTGCAGGTAAAACAGCAGCAGAATTGTCAAGTTGCAGTGGGAATGGCTTTGCATGAGTCACGATTCCTAGACATGCACATCCACCACGATACTACAACAACTATGACAACAACTACTACTTCTATTACTACTATTACTGTTAATGCTACTAAAAAATGCTGGTACAACTGTGGCAATATAATGTTGTAGTAAGAACCGCTATACATGAGACACAATCCTTAGATACATGAGTGTAATACTACAACAGAGCTGCACAAACATTTTAGGCCCGAGCCAGAGGGCCAAATTTCCTACTGAAACTGCATGAGGGCCACAAGTCAGATTGCAAATGACTCCAGTAAAATGCTGCATACGGTATTTAGTCTTCCACTGATCAAGAAATAGAACATGCGCTGTCTGATGTTACCTCACGTCACCATACATCAGAGACACACCGTCACAATAGCTTTACATGACATGTTATTCCCACATAATCCCTTAATACACACATACATCATAGTACTAAAACAAATACAACAACAGCTAATACTACTACTGCTGCTGCTACTACTAACACTACTACAACTACACTGTGACGCATTTTTATTTTCTGTTTTACCTGAAGAAACAGAACAAATGCAACACGAGTTGAAATAAGAAAAAAAACATAAGTAAATTTGACTACTCGAGATATGCAGCTCCTAGCAGCCCTGATCACAGTCCATTTGACAATGTTTGCAGTGTTATGCAGCAGCGAGTTTATGGCACACTCTTTAGGATATATGAACTCAAGAAGCGACTGGTTAAAGTCTGGAGCAGAACGTTATCAACACTGATACCAATAAACGGAGAATGCATCTCCCTGCCTGTGTTTACACAAATGGCCAATATTTTTAATATTTACTGTCAGCAGTTGCACAACTGGACAATTGAATAAACTGTCAGCCAAAGTGCTAGAAATTTGGACAAAATGTGTTATTTGAATCAAATAATGATACTGCATTGTAATATGTAATATTTTGCCAGTTTTGCCAGGTAGTGCAGAAACAGACGTTCGGTGAGATGAGAACACAAGTGATAATTTGAAGGTCAGTTGTGTCTGGAATGTTCGTACCGAAAATTACTGAATCTTATAATCCATCTTCAAGTGACGATCGATATATTTTGGTGGTGTGTTTTTTATGCCTCACAGTGTATTACTGCTCACCACGTTGAAAGCAGGGAGTCAGTACTAAGGATGTGACGCACAGCTGGGCTGGTGCAACGGGGATCGTCACAAACTTGCACATCTGCGGCTGCGGTGGGGGCACAGTACCAGCTGCATGCTGAATGATGTGTGATTGAGTACCAGGCTGTATATCGTGTTGGATTACATGCGGCTGGGTACCAGGCTGTACGGCGCAGCCTGCAGCAGCAGCAGCCAATGCCGCGGTGGGATACTGGATGTAAGATGGTGCTACACCACCACTGCCTGCATGTAGTGGTAACTGTGTACCAGCTCCACCGGCGACCACCTGACATACGCATCAACTACACAGCAACTGATAAAAATTAACAGATCAAAGGTGCCCTGTGACAAAATTCCTAACAGTGCCAACTCTACAGGATGCGCTGATAAAAAACAAACCCCTAAAACAAATTCTGTATCTCAAGAATCGTAGATGATTTGTCCAGCACTCAACTGACCAGTGTAGGGTCTGGTCTCTAGGCAGTCAACACTGCATGAAAGGTTTTTCAATTTTTTTCAGACATCTACGAAAAGCACCACAGTATATATTGGACAGTACAAGTAGTTTGTTCCACAAAATGGGAATGAAAAGCAAGCAAGCATCGTACATTAACAACTCCACAGACCAAACAGTCTGACCGAGAATGAATCCAAAGACCATCCTCAACAAATATCTCAACGTTACCTGTCCAATCAGAGTGTTGATATGGTTGTTGAAGACAAGCGAGACTGGAGCTGTACCGCCATTGGTCGGTGGTGCTAGCAATGCCGTGCCACCATTGGTCTGAGCCGCTGACATTGCAGCCAATGACATCACATTCTGGTTGATATCATAAATATTATCATAGATATCAAATGACGGCAGTGCCACGGACTGACACATTTCCAAAGCTTTCACACTCTCCGTCACTCTGACAGACATTAACAACAAACAACCAAAGTAGTTTGATAATAGCAAAAATAACTAATCAATGCTGGCACCTGACAAATCATAAGCAATTAAATGTTTTAGTTGGGGTTAGTTGGGTTAGATCCAAAATCTCCCCTTCTCCTTAGGGATTAGAGACAATATCTAACCCACTGGACCCCACACGCATATCTACCAAATGCCACCTTAATCCATCGAACAGTTTAAGCAAAGCGAAAACTTACAAACAGACAGACAGACCACGTTATGGAAAAATGTGCAGTTATAGTCGGAATCACTTGCAGTGGCAGCAACTCTGTCTAATAATAACAGTGACAAACAGAAATACAACAAAAAACAGTAAAAACCTTTTGACTGTTTTATGAGCAAACAAACAATACGGAAATCAACATCAAGTAGAACATCAGGGAATAAATATCTCAGTCAAACTTACTACTAGGCTACTACTACTACTACTACTACTACTACTACTACCAGTTTACTAATACAACTACTGCTATTAAAAACTCACATGGATGAGCTGGCATAGTCGACAAAGTGGGACAGATTGATAAACCGATGTATTAGGGCATCTGAAGGTCGCACTCTCAGCTCCTGATCCAGTTCCAGCATGTGCTTGAGCAGATCAACGAATTCACACCGATCAACCATGTCAGCCATCCGATCCACACACTCCGATAATGACGATACGTTCACCTGAAACAGCAGCAGCAGTAGTAGTAGTAGAAGCAGCAGCAGCAGCGTATCTGTAGGCATGCAAACCATCTCAGCCAGCCAGGTTACCTCTGCCTTCAACCCTCCATGCTATGGTAAAACAAATATTGACTTTGGGCCGAGTACTAAAAAATGTGACGGGGAATGTAGTACCACAGCTGTCAGTTCATAAGCTGATTAGCTCAATCCGGTCCGGCAACTACCTAGAACTAGTGCTATGTTGATTAGATGAACTCTTGCAATGTGGCACTGCCACGATAACAAAAACAATGTCTTGGTTATTAGTAGTAGTGTTAGTAGTGTTAGCAGCAGCAGTAATAGCAGTCTAGTAGTAGTAGTAGACTTAGTCACCTGAACCAAGTCATCGAGACAGTTGATGACATACTTTCTCGACTCCTTTGATCTGACCTCAGACTGCGCATCATTCTCCTCCGGTGTCTGTCAAACACACATACACACACACACAAGTTACCATATCTTTTCATGCTCCACAGAATCAATAAAAACAACTGACTTACTTCACCACAGTGACCAACCACCCAGCTGACCCAATCTTTTCAGCTGAATAATATTATTCACACCAATCAACCATGTGCCTATTTAGGCACATCAGTAAATCCTGCCCTGGGGAACGTTCAGGCCAATTTTGGTTTTTCTACGCCTTCTTGTTTTTTTTCAAGCTAGGAACCTATATGAGACAAGTGACAGAGGAACAGATGCACCTGTACAGACAAACGGTAAAAAATAAGCAATAAAAATGCAACAAAAATAGTCTCAACAGCATTTGCCTGAAAATGTCAACAGTGATACTGGCTGCAACCAACTACTGCTAATAGTGCAATGTGTGAGCAATACTACACTGTGTTCAGAAAAAAACACCCACTCACGTTTTCTTTTATATCTTTGTGGAAAATGTTTAGATTTCCACAAAATTTTCAGGGAATGTTTAGGAGGAAACTAGTATTCCACCCGTGTAAAAGTTGAATATTTTTTCTACTGGTGACGTCATGCTAACGTCGTAATATTTCCGTGTTTGTAAATTATGGGTTCTACCGTTGAAGACAGATATTTGATAATTATGTTTGCAAGTCAGCAAGGGTTATGGAGCCACAAGTTTGAGCAAGATGGTTCTGGACAATGGACAGACAATTGGATATTGACGAAATGAAACTTCTAAATTAAAAAAATTGGCATGACTGGCAGTATCAAGCCGTTTGATGGATAGCAGACAAGTGGTCAGCCATGCAGTGACGCAGTGCACGTACGCCTGCCATCATCAACAAAGTTGAGGATCTCGCACTCTGCCAAGAAGATGAAGAACTGAAACAGTTCACAATGGAACATTGCATGACGGATTAGCATATTTTTGGGTTAAGTCAACACAATGATCAATTCATGTGTTTCAACATTTCATCATATGCTTGTCTTCAATGGCAAAATCCAAAATTTACAAACACAGATACATGACGTCAGCATGATGTCACCAGTAACGAAGAATATTTAACTTTTATATTGACGGAATACTTCTTTCCTCCTAAACACTTCCTGGAAATTTTGTGGAAATCTAATCATTTTCCACGGAGATATAAAAAAACGTGAGTGGGTGTTTTTTCTGAACACAGTGTACAAGAACTGCAACTACAACAACCGACCTCAAGCCTCCGAGTGTTTGTCAGAAAGCCTCGATGCCAATACATCGATAAAACTTGTCTGCCCCGGTAGCCACTACTACTACTAATGCAACTCCAGTACTACAGCTACTACTACGACTAAAACAATGAGCCAACCTTGAGCCTCTGAAGCATTCGTTGAAAAGTGTCAATGCCAACACATTGATAAAACTTGTCTATTTTGACAGCAACTACAACTACTACTACTACAAGTATCCTACTGCAGCAACTGTGACCATGCGACTATGACCATATCTATAATAAGTGCCAACCTTGAGCCTCCAAAGTGTTCGTCGAAAAGCATCAATGCCGATGCGTCGATAGAACTTGTCTGTCTTGGCAGCCACTGCGAGTAGATGATCTGGGAATGGGCCTTGTGTCTGAGTAATATAGCGGATTTGGTCATACTCACAAGCCCCAGGGTACAGTGGCCAGCCGAGGTACAGTTCAGCCAACACACAGCCGAGTGACCACATGTCTATTGCCTCGTTGTATGGCAGGCCCAGCAAGACCTCAGGAGCCCTGCACACACAGCAGTAACAGTTGTAGTAGTAGTAGTAGTGGACTAATAGTAGTAGTACACAGTCCAGTGACCACACGTCTATTGACTCATTGCACAGCAGGCCTAGCAACACCTCTGGAGCCCTAAACACAGAGCAGCACTAGTTGTAGTATTCATACGCAGCTGAATGTATGTCTATTGACTCATTGTATGGCAGGCCCAGCAACAATTCAGAAGCCCTGTACACACAGCAGTAGTTGTAGTAGTAGTAGTTGGTGGCATAGCATAATGGTTGGAACGTCAGTCCCGGCCGGCAAACTTTTCCTATCCTGCGCTAGACTGATGGATGGTCGTGTGACCACTTTCTTGGTAAAGCGTCCGCTATCAGTCAACCAACAAGGCCAACTCAGTCTGCCATCCCTCCGGGGTCGGTTAAATCCCATTATATGGGTTACGAAAGGTGGGGACCTTGGTACAGCTGACTGGGGCTGCCTGGTCGGCCGCTGCGCTAGCCGTGTCTGCAGGCTGCACGCATGTAAAAATTCTTTTTAAACCCTCCTCAGTCATGGAGCATTTGTACTGCAAACGTAATTCAACTCAGATCCCTGCAGGTCAGTTTTTAGATTTCAACATCAGGTAGTCACACATATATAAACAAGCCCTAGTTAGTAAAAAATTGTGTTCAGCCATGCAGTGACAGAGGGAAAATGAACACAAAGTTCTCACATGGGAAAGAAACATGAGGATCATCATGCACCACAATGCATCACTTCAGGAAAATGCACCTCCCAACTAAATAACATTTTCTTTCGTTCACCAGTAAAAAAATTCCTTGAAAAGCCATGGTTATGGAGACGTCAGCTTAATACTGGCATCATATGCGGCCGTCGCCTGGCTATGCACAAAACCAATCACACATCACTGACTTACTTTAAATTTCAACTATAAGTCAACTTTTACATTGCCTAGCATCCTGTGTGCTGCACCCACAGCAGCAGCGCCACCAGCCAATCGCAATCCCTCGACTTTCTCCCTTAGTATCCAGCATGCATTGCGACGATTCATTATAAAGTAGTTGGGCGTTTATTTTTATATAATGTAGTATTAATTACGATTCATTTGTGTTCCCTTTCCTTATTCGCAGCATATGATTAAAATTAGTTTTGTTGTGTGGTATTCAGTTGCAGCTGACTGCATTAATCATCGGCTTATGCAATGCCACGCCAACGGTCGTGTGCATGTTGCTAGGCAACTATTATGCACAGTGAATGTGCGTAATAATTTTTTAATACAGTGCAAAGTGCTTAAAATGTTATACAGTCACGTAATGTAGCTTGCAGTGCAAAAAATAGTAAGCGTGTTACGAAAGAAACATACCTCTGCGCAAAGCATGCTGGAAGTTAGAGGAGAAACACAGAGAGGTCGCCTTCTATAACGGAGTGGAGCTACAGTAGAGAATATAGAAATTTAATGTATAGGTCTGTGGCTGCACCTAGCGTGTCTGGGGCGAGATGGCTGGTAGGTGGTGCAACTGTCAGGTGAACAAGTCATTAGCACACTGTGAATGGCCCATGGTCCCTATCTTCTCCCCCATCAGTCCCACTCAATGAGTGCACACTGCACAGCAAATGTGGTGTCTGGTGTCCTGGGTCTCCTGTCAGTGGTGGGTGTTGTACATCCCAAGCACTCAGCACCAAGATGACACATTGTAAACCTACCCAGGCCCAGTAGCTAAAATAGAAAATTGAAATTCTAGTGCAAATCCGTGTTGTGAATTATTACTGCTGGCAGATGGCAGTACTGTTTCAGCATCATCAGTAGTTTCCTTCTCTCTGTTAACACGATAACTCATAAAAAACTGCACTTAGCTTGATGAAATTTTGCAGAAACGTGTACATAGACAACCTCAGGAAGCCTATTTGCAAGTGCAAGTAAGCACAGACCAGGGTATGCATTATGCAATATACTTGTTATTTTCCTGGAGGCTACTGATATCAGATGACTTTGACCTTTGACACACCAGAAAATCTTGCCCTGGGAAGTGTTCATACCAGTCTGTTTCTCTGCTTTTCATTCTGTTTTCACACTAGAGCTAGTACAGGACAGAAGGACAGACAAAAAAGCAAGAGCATAATCTGGACTACTATAACAGCCATACAATAAGGTACAGAAGGTTTACGAAAGTGGACGCATGCATATAAATTTTAAAAAACAATTTCACCTGTAATATCTTGACTGGAGATAAGTAGAGCAAACAGCTTGTGAAGTAAAACTAGCCGACCCAAAATCAATCAGCTTGACCCGATATGGAAATCGAATTGGGTCGACGAGCATGATATTCTCTGGCTTGAGGTCGGCGTGTATTAGTCCAACATCACGCAACTTCAGTAACGCTCTCAGCACCTGTCAGGCCACACATATTTCACTAGGTAGTGTAACGACACAGCGAAGGTGTGATGAAATATTTAATCATCACATTACTGCAAACTTTCCACAATATAAAAGTGATTTTCCAAGACTTTCCAGAACTATTTAATTCAACGGATAACAAACAAGTCAGATTTTCAGATACATTTTCTACATCAATTACATTACAGAATACATAGTTAATCTTGCAAAGTATGTCTCATAAGTCATAAATCACTAAGTTCATAATTATACTAAACAGTAAACAACAGATCAAACCAAGTCTGATAGTAACGATCATAATATAATATGTAAAAGCCAAAACCTGTGGACAGGTCTAAAATATAGCAACCATTTGATTTTATTCTCCATGACTTCACAGCACCAAGACCTGGAAAATTTGAGTTTTAAATTCCATGACTTTCCAAGATCTGTGCGTGAAAAATGTAAAAGGTACGCGGGTAATAAAAGACTCACGCTAACCTGGACGGCAACAGCTCTGATGTGTTTCAGTGCGACTGGCTGAAATCGGTTCTCCTTGAGAAAGTCATACAAGTTCTGTCCAAGCATCTCAAACACCAGGCACGAGTGACCACGATGTCGGAAGCACTCAAATGCCCACACCACGTTGTATGCTCCCGCATTCTCCTGACGAAGTCTCAGTAGAATGGAGACCTCGAGCTGCCCCTGACGAGCATAGGATGGGTGGTTCTTGAGTATCTTGACTGCCACTATGTCGTTGCTGCCATGGCGAAAACATTTCACGACCTGACCGAACGTCCCCTTGCCCAGAAACTCCAACACCTTGACACGTTACAGACTCAACGAATGAATGAATCACTTAATCAATCTTAACTTCTTAGAGTAAGGCAGCATCAAAGTTAAATCATCTGGCAGTTTAAAAAGTGACGCAGTGGATGATGCCCAGTATGATTTATAAACAGCCAGAGTTTGAGATGTTAGAAGAAGATCAACAGTGACAGACGTCTTTATGTCATCCAGCAGTGTCCCAGACATGGGGTCCCCGGTCCAGCAATCACAGAAGACTCGATAGCTTGCTTACTGACTATTGAAGGCCTGAACGACTTGATGCAAACCTACCCCCCCAAGCTAATCCAATTCCAGCTTTTTCCTCGACTAATGATGAAATATTTTATTATGGTTAAGCTTTTAAAACATCTAAACCTATAAATTTGCAATTGCTTTGGCTATTCTATGATCTGGAGAGCAAGCTGTTGATTCACATAAGTTGTAAATTAACCGGCAAACTTCTCAGTTATGGTTCAAGTTGGGGTATAGTAAAAAAAAAACCCCAAAACCAACAACCAATAAAACCCAGGTTGCAATTTTTAAAAAACTTTTTTTCTACCGTGCTAAAATGATAACTGTAGCAGATTTCAGGTGTGTGAGTGAGCAGTTTCTCAATGGCACACCAACACACAATAGGCCGTTCAGTGCAACGTGTGGCATCTGTTTGGTACCTGATAGCTGGTGGTGGGCGAGGAGAGCAGCTCGTGCGGTGTGAGTCTATAGTCTCCATCTGAGCTGGTCGCTGAGGCTGCAGACGAGCCCCTGCCTGCACCGCCTGCGCCACCGCCGGCCGTAGCTAGCCTAGCATTCTTGGACGCCGTCATTACAGCACCATTGTCTCAGCCACTGCTTGGTGACTGTAATCTTATCTAGATACCACACAGCTGCTTGCTGGCTTGCCAAGGGGCACCCAAACACGAACTGTCTGATGATGCAGTGACATCCATGGACTACCGCATCATCATCATCATCAGCAGCAGTAGCAGCAGCAGCAGCAGTTGACTCAATGCAACCTGATCCACACAAGCATGCATATTATAATGATACAATAGCATTATGAGGCAGGCCAGCAGCTGCCAACATTATGTGACTTGCCGGATGGCCAGTCCATCATAATATCTCTCAGCCCACCCCAATCTCCATCAGTCTGCCTGTACTTTATGGCATCCGAAAACAAAAACAAAATAACCTAAATTCACGTAAACTTTGTCAGCAGTAGTAGTATTGAGTGCCAATTATTTTCAACTCAAAAAGTCATAAACACTGTCAGACAGGGATGCGATAAGGTTAAAGTTCCTCCAGATTAGGGGTGCAACGGATCCAGATACAGGTCCAGCCTCCAGGTGAATAACGCGGCATTTTACCTCAAATCACAAAATCGCAGTTGGTAAGAAACTCGTTTCCCCGCAAAAGCAGTGTGCCAGTAACTATCGGTTATCAACAGCAGCCGATAAATCCAAGTGTAATTGCCGATGACGATTTACATCCGTACACCGCTGTCTGGTTGATTGGTTGGTTGGTCGTTCGTAAACAGAGAAGGTTACAGATGAGGGGCGCTTTCATCCGTTCTCGAAGATCTATCTCGTCCTGCGCCAAACGCTGGTCACACACCGAGACATGTCAGTGATTCAGTCGACCACAATGATGCGTCTTATTATGTGTTTTGCGACACAGACTGGCGACCAAGTCGACATTTTCTCCACGCTCTATTATCCCATGTGGGTGTTGGTAATATGCAGAAATGCGGAAAGTAATTTGCAGAATGAATTCTGCGGAAGTAGGCTGCGGAACGGTGGGTAATATGCGGAATGCGAAATGACCGACCGAGCGATCGATAACGCCCCCTTAGATTAAAATACGCCGCTGTCATATCTC
>Ga0056128_1004864_pt1 | contig 16872 bp, 9 predicted proteins | sample WorMetLIZISLAND2_FD_71113 | JGI IMG/M metagenome (GOLD analysis project Ga0056128, IMG submission 71113) | Marine gutless worms symbiont microbial communities from Max Planck institute for Marine Microbiology, Germany - Olavius geniculatus... ... | reverse complement strand
CAGAACGCCGCTGCACGGCTGATCTTCAAAGCTTGTCGTCAGGACCACATTCAGCCGTTACTGCGCAGATTACACTGGCTTCGGATGCCAGAACGCGTTTCGTTCCGGCTGGCAGTGCTATAGTGTATCGCTGCCTCCACGGCTCTGCACCTGGCTACCTGGCTTCATATCTTCAGCACGTGTCACACCTCAACGCACGTCGACGACTGCGCTCTTCGACTACATCAGCGCTGGTCGCTCCACGCACTGTGTGTTTTACCATTGGCGACCGCACATTTCTAGCGACTGCTGCATCTGTCTGGAACAGTTTGCCGGAGTCAGTCCGGTCATAGCCGTCGTTGCAAGTTTTCCGCAGCAGACTGAAAACCGAACTTTTTGCCCGGTCTTACAGACATGACTAGGAACATCTAATTGCGATGACTACTATTACGTTTAAGCACTGTTTAAGCTTATTGTTACGTGTCCTTGTAGTCTTAGGACTTAACGCCACGCTAAAGTTTATTCGTCCTTCAATGCAAATCACCGTTGTTTTCTTATCTCGCACCTTTTGGCCAGTTTGGGGTGCATTTTGGGTGGATGTTGCAAACCCCCAATTTAGGCCTACAGGTAACGGATGACTAAGTTGATTGAAAAGGATGTCATCATGTTGTCGGTAAAATAGGCCATACTGTTAGGTGTCTCATCATCGTCAAGGAATAGCCGGAAGCAAGCCGAAGGCCTTTATTTGCCTTGTCCAGTGGCGGTTTTAGGCTCGGGCCGAGGGGGCACAGCCCCCAGTTTTGCTCCACCCCAGGTTCCGTGGCCACCCGTGATTTTTTGGCAAAGATAACACAATTTTTTGATTTTTTTGCCTTTCCAAATTTTAGAAAAGCAGGCAAATTTGCGGCTTTTATTGAACATCCAAAACCAAAAGTGTTCCAGCTTCAGGGGGGCTTAGCCCCCTGACCTCCTGACCAGGGGCTCTGCCCCTAAACCCCGCTGGGGACTCTACCCCTATACCCCCGTTATAGGCTCGCGCTACCGCGCTCGTCATCGGGCGGGGCTAATGCCCCCAGATAGGCCTATTGCGGGCTAGAACCGCCACTGGCCTTGTCTCGTACGGTTTAACGGCAGTTTTCAGTTAAAAGTTTGATTTCCCCTATTTTGAGGTAAGGTTTTCTCTTGGAATAGGGTTGATGCGGTTGGTGAGCTTGTCAATTCGTTTTTTACCACACGATGCGCCGTAATGCAACAGTGCAGTAGGCCTATTGCCATTGCATGTCGGCTGTCCGTCAGTGACGTTAGTGGAATGGTGATAATACGCCGGAAAATTTCAAAACTAATAATAATAATAGTAATAATCTAATAATAATAGTCTGAAGCGCCAGTATTTGCTAAAAAAGACTTCAGTGGCGCTGGCGGACAGAACTAATCGCCGAGGTTGAATGTCTGACGGAAGATGTGTGTCTCTAACCTGGATTTAAACACAGTCAGTGAACAGCTACTTGTAACGTCAATGGCTAAAGAGTTTCAAACGGTGGGTGCTGTGCAACGGAAAGCACCATCAGCAAAGCGAGTTCTTGTGGTCGGCTTGTATAGTAGCGGTACAGCGGACGAGCGGAGATGAGGAGCAGATCCTCGAAGTCTGATGTGGCGACTGAGGTACATGTTGCTCATGTTTAACATTTCAGATAAATACTTCGAAAATTTACCATTAGATTTTCTGCTCATCTGTAGATATTGCTGGTTTTAGGATATTTATGTTTTACAAGGTAGTGTAGCGACATAATAGGTGCCACTAAATAGAAAATTTCTTACAAAAGTCCCCCGGTGGAAAATGTGAAAATTGGTTAATATTGTACAATAGCTCAGTTTTTTGAGGAGCTACCATGTATAATACTATATAGCAAAAAAACAAAAAAAAGTACTGTTTTTTGTCTCATTTCGACTCACCCAAGTGTGCTTGCTATGTAGGATATTGCAATTGCGTTCGAGCCACGCGACTTTGCTGCGAACGGAATTTCAACCCCTCAACTGTTCCTTCCCAATCGGACTTACGTTGCCGGGCGGCCTCACGTTGAGCTTTGCCCCAAAATTCTAGTTTATGTTATACGAAATGAATTGAGAGGGTTACTTCTTCAGGACATACACTGTGTCTCAAAAAACATCCCCGACATTTTCGACTGTAACTTAAAAACAGTTATCAGATTTTAATAATTTTCGGTATAAATATTTCTGACACAACTTGCCATCAAATGACCGTTCAGTTTCCCACCTCACTCAATGTATGCTTCTGCTCTACCTAGGGAAAGCAGATCAAGCGAAATATGCGTTAAAAAACAGAAAACCTGAAAAAACATCACCAACATTATCAATCGTACCTTGAATAAAGATTAGCAGATTTCAATAATATTTGGCAAAAATATTTCTGACACAACTGGCTATTAAGTAAGTGTTTTACTTTTCACCTCACCCAACGTCTGCTTTTGCACTACCCGAGGAAAACAGACCAGTCATAATACGTGTTAAAATGAATGGAAAAACGTCAATAAATTCCAACTGTTCTAATTTGTGGGCCCCAACAGCAGGTCTATTACAAGGTTTGACTGTCTTGTAGCAGTGTGTCTACCAGATGAAGTTTAGAAATGTTTGTAAAGTCAGAAGTGACTGGTAGTCGCTATGTGCCGATAAACGAGACACGCGAGATTATAACGTCGATGTTGCCATGTTCACCGGCGCGGCATATACATGTACCTCTGTCAAGGAGATTTCTACTCTAGCTACTAGAAGTCTTTACTCCAGTCCACACTACCAAGTGGATTCGCCGCTGTCCCAGCTAGCTCTCAGACGTAGGCCTACGTCCATTCGGCGCTTGCCTCAATATCTCACTGCGCCACTAATGATTTTCTCGTCTGTCCAGTAAACCTTCACATCATCGGCGTTCACATCAAAGTCAAAGTCCAGTCGGACGTCGTACGGGTCCGGACCCGGCCCTTGCTTGTTGCGGTTAATCCATTGTCAGCATGGCGCCCGCTGAAGACGAACGGACGGAGAAGAAAAGCTGCCACTACGCAGCTGCGATAGAAAAGAGCGACTGACGACGCAGGACGCGTACGGACGGAGGTGAGCTATACCGGCTGTAGGGCCGTCAGCGTCCTAATCTCGCGAAGGCGACTGGCGCCACTACCCGTACTGATTGATCGGCGAACAAAACCGACAGGTCGACGACGACGGTGAAAAAGTGTCGACATTAGCGCCCGCCCGGCGACTCGGTTGTTTACGAGAATTAGTTGGATGCATGCGCGGATTTTGTGGAGCATTAGTTGAAACAAGCTGACTGATAGATCGCCGTTATTTGCTGCCCTATCAGTGCGTTGTCTCAGCTGCTTCAACAACAGACGCTCGCCCCCATCTGTTGCTTTTGTCTAGGCCTACAGCCGTCAACGTTCATTTATTACTTCTTAATTGCCTTCTTTATATTAGATGTCAAATACGTTGAAATGAATAAAATTTAATGTTAAATTAGTCTACTGAACATTTTTTCGTTACGACGGGGATCGGAAAACCGGTATTCTAAAATTCATAATTTGACTTTATAGGCCTATTTGTTGTGAGTAGCGAGTGAAAATAATGTCTACGCATTCAATCTCAATTAATTATTGCTAAATTGCACTTAAACCTCAACACTTGAATCTTAACTGTTATCTCAGCTGTTTTTTAAAAAATCTAATGCATGAAACACAGGGCACCTTTATCGCAGAAAAAATGATAGTGCAATTATGCACATTGTCTATTAGTTCTTTCATTTTTGGCTTACCGTTGTGGTCTAGCCTTTGGCACGATGTGTCATCTGTTTGTCTGTCTGTCTGTAACGCATGTATTGTGGCTTAACGGTGCGACTTGTCCGAAAACTGTCTAAACAAGATAATGTTCATATAAACACGGAGTCTGCGCAATGCATTTCGACAGTTTACAGTATATGTCCGTATAAATATAATCAGTGAACTGTTTAGACCGGTAGAAAAAAATCAGACAGTTTAATTTCAAATTGTACAGCAGCAATGATCCTTTCATCCTTCTGTATTATTTTAACTAAACAATAGACATTGTCAGTTACGAGACCATTCGATTGCGCTTTACTATAAAAGGTCAATCGTAACCATGCGTCTGTCTTTCACCGTTACGGAGATATGGCGTCTCAAAGATAATGGGGTCACGAGTTTGACCTTTTGGGGTCACTTGACGTCATCGGTCACCTGATTATTCGACTCCCAGGGGTCGACTTCCTATGGGTAGTCCATGCGTCTATCTGGCACCGTTATGGAGATATGGCGCCTCAAATATTGGACGCACGGAAGAAGGGAAAGAAAAAAGGAAGGGGAAGGGAAAGGAAAAGGAAAGGGAAAGTGGAAGGGAAAAAGGAAAAGGAAAAAGAGAAGGTGAGGGAGAAAGGAAGGTAATAGAAAGGAGAAGGGAAAGGAAAAGAGGAAGACGAAGGGAAAAAGGGGAAGAGGAAAAAGGTTGGAAAAGGAGAAGAGAAAAGGAAGGAAAAGGGGGAAGGGAAAAAGGGAAAGGAAAAGTGGAAGGGAAAGGAAAAGGGGAAGGCATTGGCGGAGGTCTGCGGTCTCTGACTGCTTTTCTAGTTTTGTTTAAAATTACGTAATACAGTATCATGTATGTAGCTTTGGGTGTTTTATGTCTCAATTGAGCTGCAATAATAATAAGCCTCCACCAAGGCTACAAAGGGATCGGATCTCCGAATAAAGGTGCCAGACCGTTATATCGTAACCGTATATTCCCTGTAACCTTACACAAACTTCGGGAAAAATCGTGAATCAAGGCGACGAAAGCCATCTAAATGCAAAGAATGTCGTCGTAATGTTTCGTCATTTGATAGCTCGAGTCTTCGAGTCAACATTTGACTAAGAATTGCTCCCTGCTTGCCCAGCAAGGGTATTGTTCATACAAGCGAACAGGTCGCTACGCTCCCTGTCCGCTTGATCTTTGGCATAGTATCGGCCTGCGGCCTCCATTTTCGGCTCTTCGGGCCTCAACTCGGCTTGCGGCCTCGATCTCGGCCTGCGGCCTCAATTTTTGGCCTACGGCCTCAATGTTTTACCATTCGAGCCTCAACTCGACCTGCGGCCTCAATTTTCGGTCCTTCGGGCCTCAACACGATCTAGGTTCTTCAGCAACATTATGGGCGCTCTAGTATGCGCTGCAGCACTGATGATGCGTCACCATGGTGACGACGTTTATATGATGTCACAGCCAATCGCTGCGCACAGCTCTGCTGCGGGCTGCGGCTTAGGAGGTGTAGCTGCAAAATTTTAGAAAAGTGAAATTTTCTGAAACGTACGACCCCTAAGCGACATCTGACCTAGCCCATGTCCGGGCCATGTAGGACACGGATCTGCGTGCAAAATTTCACAGCCGTACGTCGTGCCATTTAGAAGTTATTGGCGGTCGCAACTCCCAAATGTAATATAAATCGGCACATTGAATTCACATAAACGACGACGCATGCAAAAGACGATTAGGCCTATCGCGCAGATAATTTCGTAGTGCAGTAATTTTACGACAATGACGAACGACGAGAATGCAGCAGCCGACAATAAACGAACTGATAGACCGGAAGTCGGTCGGGATAAGTCGGTGGCTCTGTGCACATGACAGTAAATGATGAAGTTCCGGTCGTGCGTGGCCGGAAGCTATCGCGGGCGGTGATCTTCGCGCCCACTGATCGTCGATCGTCGTGTGTGGTCCACTTCAGCAGATCGTCATTGTCTCAAAAACGCCACAGCGTTGTCGGCGGCGGCGGCGGCGGCGGTGGATGCTGATAAACGTCGAGTGAGTCTTGGGCTGAGGCTGGGGCATTAACTGGCAGCTAAACCCCATCCGTGCGTCGGCCAAAGTGGCGTAAATCAGCCCAGGACGGACTGGACCGGACGGCGATAGCGTCACTAAGTCGGACCGTCCAGCAGCCATGAGTCTTGAGTCTGTAGAGCGTCATCTGTGGTCATCACGCCGCTCAGCAACGGATTCAATCTTCGCTCCAACGGTCAGACAGAGACGTCAGGATGGACGGTCGGAGGGTGGGACTGTAGGATTGTTTTCGTCGTCGTCGCCAGCGACTGCGCATCTTTACTCTGCCGGCTAATCCGTGTCGAGACAAGGAGAGCTCGGCGTGGGTGGGCGGGTTGGATTAACAGCGGCCCCCACCTACAGACAGCATTGAGCTGACGACATCGTAGAGACAGACAGAGGGGCTGGCACGGCGTCGAACCAGTGTCACGATCAACGATAATCAACGACAGACTTCTGCTGCTGCTGCTGCTGCTGATGATGATGCTGTCACATGATGATGGTGTTGCATCTTCGAATTAAGAATTCTCTTCGCAAGGTCCACTGAACTTACTTTTTGTTATTCTTCGTGCAGGCAGTTGGTTTGCGCCTAAACACAGTCATCAATGAATAAAGTTCCACTTTCATGGATTAATATTCGGAACGGTGCCAGATACAGACGTTTTTTGGAAGACAATGTACTATTAATATAATTTGTAATCTTTAATTCACCGATGACAGTAGACAATAAACACAGAGAAAAAAACATGCATGTAGTGTTTATTTTGGCGTTTTTATATACATATTTGCGATAGCAGCGTTAAAACTTGACGGCTTAAATTGATTAAGTGGTAGATAATAGCCCGCACATGCAAACGAGGTCACAAATCAAAGTCGGGAAGGATCTGTTAAGGAAAGTTGACTCTATGGCGCAGGAAGTGAAAGCGAATGAACTTCACACGTAAATGGCGAGCGGCGTTAAAAGCCGATTTGCGACGACGACAGAGCATTTGACCTGTGCATGGATGGCGGAAGCGTAAATTCATTGGAGCTACAGCAGCTTTGGCTGCTGGGCTTTTTAAACACCTCTCACGAGGACGTGCGATGGACTTCTTAGCCGCAGCCGCCGAAACACGATGGCGCCGAAAACCATTAACGACTTGACAAATATTGAACCGGCTGAGTGACCGGCGCCGCCCGCGCTCTCTCCATAGCGTCTGCCGCTTTTAACCCTTTCGTCTCAGAAGTATTAAAGGGTTGAACTGTATGTGCAATTATTAGTGATTAAGTGCACTGGCGAGCTAAAGTCGTTGCAGCGTTTTTACTTTGGTGGCGTGTCGATATTTGTTGAATATAGTTGACGCTAACAAAAACGTCGCTTATAGTTGGTATACAAGATTACAAGCATCTATAATAATTGGGAGTTACCGGCGGACTTGAATCCCAAACGGCACTAGGTACACTTCGCCAACAAGCCGTATGTAGCAGGACGAGCAGGCCACTGCAATGGCAGTAGGCGTTTCATGAGCATTCATTTACACGGGGTAATACATTTTAAAACACTCACACTTGCGTTTTTACACGTAAAAAAATAAACTGTGGAGGCCTGAAAGGCCGAAAATCAAGGCTGCAGGCCGAGTTGAGGCCCAAAGGGCCGAAAAGGGAGGCAGCAGGTCGATAATATGGCAAAGATCAATAATTTTCGGATTTGTTCGCTAAAATAGACTCGGGCGAATCTTTGTGACGAAAGTCATCTCATGCAGTGAAGCATTTTTAGGCGAAAGAAGATGACCGACGTGCTGTTTGAAATTGGTGTAACGCGAAAGGCAGTGCAGTGAAACCACAAGCTGTCTGTTCTGAAACCGTTTTGCTCCTGCTTTCGTTCTCCTTCTTTAAAAGTCTCAAGCAGCCCTGTGATTCTATAAATCACAAAAAACGGGAAAATGCTCTTATATGGTCGATGATAGTGTGCAAAAATTATTATATGGACGTTAGCATGGGGCGTTTCAATCAGTTGACGGGTTGTTGCAGTTTTTACAGTCTGCACTAATAATAAATCAAAGCTGACGTCACGTGACGTCACCGGCTTCAGCTAACGACGATGTGACGTCAGAGAAAAGGCCTCCAAGTATAAGACGCCTGCGTCTAATCCCTGGCACCGGGCGGGGAAGAGTCGAGGTACGGCGCGGCTGTTAGCACCTGACGGGGCGTCGACGCATTAGAGCGTCTGTCTGTCCGTCCGTCCGTGCGTCCGTGCGTCGGACGCGGGTGAAAATTACGACTTGACACCGGGCAGTAGACGGTCAAGCACGTCGACGCCATGGACGGACAGACGCTAGTGATCGATGGCCGTCCAGACGCGTCCTCGACGCCCGGCAGGCCCCGGCTGTCCAGCTAGCGACCCTCCCTGGCCGTGTCCAGCCTCCCTGACAGTGCTCACCTCGTCGGCTGGCTCTAATACCTGTCGTCGCCGCGCGTCCCATGAGGCAGGCGCTAACGCCAGCAGCCAGGCAGGCAGGCAGTGACGGCGTCCAATGACGATGATGGCGCCGACTAGCGACTCGCTGTGCAGGCTTCGCTCACAGGCGCCCGACGTCTATCTGCTGCTGCGTCGAGATTTGCTGCTGCTGCCGCTGAAGCTGTTAATGCTGCTGCTTCTACGAAATAGGCGCCGCGCTTTTTAATTAAACACGCGCTCACAGTCGGAGGAAAATCTAAGACGTCTATATTATATACTTTAAAGAACGTATCAATTTGTTCTACAATTGTTTGATAGGACCTATACAGCAGATCCGACGACACTCTTTTAGTGGTCGGATTGGAAAAAAAAATGTTCAAAATTGGTATTGTAAAGTGCGCGCGCCTCCATCACGAAATTTTCTTGAAATTTTGCGTGACGTGTTGCACTCGATTTTTGTGTAAAGAATTATATTTAAATAGTCGATGTTGGAAACTATGGCAGCGCCTTGACGTTTTATCTGGTCCAAATCAGCATGGCGTGCCTGCAGCTTTAATGGCCTTTATGCATAACGATAATAGATATTTATTTAATGTGTATTAGTAACCGTTGCGCAGTTTCAGTAACAGACTAACAGTCTAACAGCTATCTATAAACTTTACAATGTAGATTAGCAGTACCATGATTCTTACACGACACAAATATACACGGTGTTTCATACAACGGACCTCTTTTTTGTTTTTTTCATAATTCACTCAAATGATGAGCAATTTGGATGAAATTTTTACCAATTGTAGCCGAAGAAATACTAATTCAAAATATTTTAACAAAATATGGCAGTTAATTGAATATTCTTTGCTAGTGGTAATGTAATGCTGACGTCATAATGTGTCACGGGTACAAACTTGCTAAACTCAACTGATGCTGTTAGTTACTACCCTGCTCCGATGGTGAAAAATCTGGTTTGTTAATGACAAATATTTGAAGTTTTACAGTTGCAGCCAAAATAAAACGTGCAAAGCAATCGCATTTACGTGTCTGTGGGGATAGTTTGTCTTTCACATGTTTGAGCAACACGGTGCACTAGGACACTGAGCTTGCAAGATGGTTTACGTTTTTGGATCGCGAGACGCCTGATTTCATATCTCCATGTTGCTCAGTGCTGACACGATAAACATTTTTTTATCAGCGAACCAGATTAAGTTCACCATCGAAGCAAGGTAGCAACTTACAGCACCAGTTGAGACTATCAAGCTTGTACCCGTGACAGATTATGGCGTCAGCATTACGTCACAACTAGCAAAGAATACTTAATCAACTGCCATATTTTGTTAAAATATTTTGCATTATTATTTCTTTAGCTACAGCTAGTAAAAATTTTGTGTAAATTGATCATTATCTGAGTGAATTATGAAAAAAACAAAAATGGGTCCTTTTATGAAACACCGTGTATACCGGTAACTTTATACAAGTACATGTACATGACATACACGTTACGACAGCGAAACAGTATTATCAAACATGAATGTTCAGTGTTTGCCATAATTAGCTTGCAGACTTGTCTACCAATCTTTACTACACGAAAATGTCATTACAGAACCTCCCACTGTTTAATTTTTTTTCACGACACCAAAACCTTCAAGACATTTCTGTAATATGCTGACATTAACACTCTCTCGTTCAACTTATTTGAATTTTACGGTTACCCTGAATAAAACCTAATACACTGAACTGCAGCATCATCAACATTGCTTTCAAACCGGTAATTAACACTAAACACTGACAAAATATTTGCAATTGAAAGTCACGGTAAACACACTTTACGCAATTTACACACAACGTGAACTATTTAGAGCAAATTGCAGAATACTGAATTTGCATTTGTAACAAACGACGATATTTAATATACAAATAGGCCTACTACATAATACATATACTTTATGCACATTGCACAACGACAACTGCAGTAAATACAAGACAATAAATAAGTAAGTAGTATATAAGTCAGTCAGGGAAACGGACATTTTCCCCTATACTTGCATTTCCCCGCTAAGCCAAAAGCGCACATTGCCGCCATTGTCACGTTTCCAATCGAAATGTTCGGGGAGTATGTCAAAATCATTCGGGAAAATGTTCATGTGTGCCGAAAAAGTGTCTATGCATGTCACCGAGTGGTGAAAAGTTGGACGACGACAGGCTATGTACTAGTAGCTGTCGGCGACCTTGGACAGTTCTTCGATGGCAGCGGTCTGAACGTGCTTCAGGCCGTGGACCATTCTCTCCATGTTGATCAGCTCGCTGCTGTTTCTCCCGTCCCCGGCGTCATGGACCGCGCTGCCGCTCACACTGACGCTGTCGCCCGGTGATCCCGCCAGTTCGTGGTCCGGTGTCTTGGAGCCAGTGGAGCTGATGATGTCGGCGTCCAGTCGCTCCCGCTGTGTCGAGGTCTCCTGTACAGTGTCTGGACTGCAGCGCAGGTCAGTGGCAGCAGACTGGAGCAGAGGGGAACGTCGAACGTCCGGCAGGTACGGTCTGAATGTCACGTCGGACGACGTTGTCGTGTCGGCGCCGGTACTTGCGACCCTTGCGACCCCCAGACCGTGTTGTGTGTTGTGAACGTTTTCGGTCCCCCGTTCTGTAACACGCCTCATCCACGGCCCGTCGTCGTACTGCTCAGAACTCACCGCTGAGGACGACCCCGCTGCTCTCATAGCCGCAGCGGCTGCACTGCGTGCTCGCAGTAGGTCCTCGACGCGCAGTCGTACCGCCCAGTCAGGCAACGGCGGTCCGCCAGCACGCTGCGATAGTGGGTCGGTGGCGGCTAGAGCGTGAGGCGGGCGAGTCACTGCTGCCCCGGCACCGAGGTACCAGTGCGCCATGGCAGCGGCTGCAGCGGCCGTCAGCGAAGGGTGGAGGTAAGAGAACAGAGCGCCGAACAACGGCGGCATCGACGGCGACGGCAGTGACACCTCCGCGGGCTGGTCAGTCTCACCACCCTGGTCAGCACGAGACAGCAGCGACGACGACGTTGTCGACTGACTTGCGGCAGCGGACGCTACCACCGCGACACTTGGCGGTCCGGCGGCCCCCGCATTTCCGTCCGGGCTGCTGCCATCGTACGGCTGCTGGGGAGGTCTGCGCAGCTGGAAAGGCAGTAACGGGAAGCTCGGCGGAGAACAGTTTGCGTAGTACTCCGCCAGACGGCGTCGGTACAACAATGCGTCGTGAAAACGCATCAGTTTGGACGGCGAACCGTCGCCCAGTATTGAACTGAATGCTCCAGTAGCTGATTCCGTGCCGTCTTCAACGAGACTGCGCTTTCTCCGACCATCTGCCAACCGAACAAAATATAGGCCTAACGCGTGACCTACGAGTAGCTACCTATATGTTACGAAAATGAGCGACGTCGTGGGTTAAAAAACAGGCAGGAAATAAAGTTGCAGTTTTCCGACAGACACTTAAAATTTCCGACGGAATTTCGACAGACAGCCGCAAATTTCCGACAGAGCCGATCAAAGTGTTCAAAATTTCAATTCCGTTGGTCCTAAAATTTTCCCAAAACTGGTGTTTCAGCTTAAAATTTTGCATTTCTGGACGACAAATTTCGGACAAAAACATTTTCCGGCAATTTATGACGGCCCAAAATTTAGATCGTTGTGATGCATACCCTCTTCAGCCTCATCTGCCAGTCTGTTGAAATATGCCTCACGGTCTTTAGCCCGGAAAATACCTTGTAGCCGTTTACGCTCAGCAGTGTTATTAGCTCGACGTGCAGCCGACTTCTTCACTAGGATTTCGAGGGTGTCCGAAGTCAGCCATGGACGCCTATATGGCTTTACAAATCCGAGCATCTCTTCAGCAGCAAGTCGAAACGAGTCACGCACTGATGACGTGAGGTAGCTAGATCAAATGTTAAAAAGCTGTTTATTTAACGAAACGTGATATCATAGGCTGTCGTTTACCGACGAAAGCGGTGTCGTCGTGCAAGCCGGTAGTGGCTGATGCCTGATACAGCGGGTGACTAGTGTCCGTTGCCCCGCCGATCTGGTGATGGGACGAGAGCCAGTCCGTGCAGTCGTGGGGTAGTCTCGAGGTGCCGTCATGGTGCTGTCCACTGGCAGCCGCCCTGGCGGTGAAGCGACGCAGTGCACGACTTGCGTACGACGCACTGTCGTCTGAGTCGTGTTGCTCGTAGTCGTCTCCCATGCCGACACCACACCCGCTCAATCTAAGTCAGACACCCAGATGCTACACAAACTTAACTAGAAATTTGAAGCAGAGCCCAACGTAAGACCGCCCAGTACCGTCGGTCCGATTGGGGGAAAATTTAGTGGTTGAAATTTCCCTCGCATCAACGTCACGCAGCACGAACGCAATTATACAGCGAGCGCGTTGTTAGTTTTCATCGACCGAGTGGTGACGCTGCATAGTGAATGTACAGGGTGGGCCAAAAAACGTGCCACTCTTTTGTCCATCTTCGCCAATTATTGACCGATTTTCAAAATTTTTTTATTGGCACACTCTGCAGAAAATTTGCGATAATATGATTATTATAGATTTCACCACACCTTAAATGCGTCTTCACACTACCTTGTGAAATATCAATGAAATATGCATACATAACGATAATAACAAGTGTTATACGAATCATTCATCGCAATGTTGGTTTGAAGCATTTTTTATTTACCTAAATTTTTGTTATTATCGTTAATTTTTGCTTACATTTATGTTTCACAAGGTAGTGTAGAGACTCATTTACGGTGTGGTAAGATATTTAATAGTCAAATTATTACAAATTGTCTGCAGAGTGTGGGAGTGAAAGAATTTTAAAAATCGGTCAATAATTGGCGAAAATATGGACAAAGGTTAAGTGGCACGTTTTTATGGCCCACGGCGTAGGCCTATTTAATAACGTTCGTCGTGCCGTGATGCCCATTTTCAATATGTAAATGTCTCTCCCTGCAAAACCCCTTAACGGACCTCGCTAAAATTTGGCCTTAATCCCTCTTAGGTAAGAAACGTCCTCAACCCAAATTCTGGTCTTGGTGCGTTGTCCGGAAGAAAAGTGAAAAATAAAAAAATACAAATACAAATAAAGTAGAAAAAACGAAAATATAAGGCCTCTGGTTACTAAGATACGGGCGGCCTAACAGTGGTTAACAAAAAACATTTGACAAACCCAACGCACATGCACAACTGCATGCAGTTGCAACTGATGTCCACGGGGACGTATGCAATAGACTAGAGTTTTTTTCCTCGGGTAATACAATATTTAGACAGCGTTCATAACACTAATTTTTCACTAAAAAGATCCCGGGGTATCATTATCAAAACGCTCAGATACTGTTACAGTATTACGTGAAAAAATCATAACGATGCCATCTCCTTTAGAATGCATTAATTCTACTAGAAAGTTCAGCAGTTGTGCATGTTTATTAGTCATTCAGATAATTCGCCAAAACAGCATAGATAACAGTATACTGAAACAGCATTGCGGCAAAATGCGCTTACGGTTGCCGTGAATAAAACCTAATACGCTGCATGTGATGACGGTGACGTTAAACACAAAGTGAACAAAATGGAACACAAACGTTAATATGGTAAGAATCATTAAAACACCTAAAACCCTTCACAAAACGCGACAAATCAGCAAGCCGAATAGCACGCTTACAACTTAAAAGTAGACTACAGTAAAATCAACATCTTTTGGAGAAGGATTTCAAACATTTACCACACGCTCGCTAGGGCGGGTCCGACCGTAATGGTTGTCACTGATTTTGAAGGTCAGCCAAGGTCAGTGATTTGTATGTCATCTGAAAAGGCGTATGCCACTTCCTATTAGTGATCAGTAGCAACCTGAGCTTTATCTTGCACCGTTTAGCCACAATACATCCGTGACAGACAGACGGACAGACGACAACCACGACAAAGGGCCGACGTTTAAGCTTACAGCATAGCGGTCGGCCCCAAAACGTAACGTAATTTATACTATAAGGAAACTGTATCAACCTGTCGTCATCGTCATCGTCCTTGTCGTCGCTGTGGTGGTTGTTATTGTTGTTGTGATGCCGGTGATGTTGTTGCTGCTGCTGATGATGATGATGATGAAAATGATGCTGATGGTAGTGCGGATGCTGCAACTGTGGATGCTCAATGCTTTCCGCTGTCATCGACGACTCCTGCGTTCCCGTCGTCCCCTGCTGCAACCGCCTGGAAATAATTGCAACAATAATTCTAGTAAGATGTATTATGACGATAGTTTGTGCGAAAATGTAAGAAAAAATGTTTGCATCTGTTAAAGTTATTCGAAAAAAACTGTAAATTTTTTCAGGGCACGTTGAATAAGTTGACGGTAATAGCATTGCAAGGCAAATTGTGCCGCGTGATTGTTGTGTAAGATTATTTTACGTTAAAAATAGGCTAATATTGAGACACTAACTTCTTTTCGCGCTTTCCGCCGCCAGTATCTCGGAATCCTTTCGCGAACGGATTGCTGTCAATTTTCAGTTGTGTTATCTGCAACAGTAGCATACGCCAGAAAAATATAATAATAATAACGAACAATTATAATACTATATTATAACTGTATTAACGTGCACGTTAGATCGTTATACCAATTACTGTCAGTAAAAATGCATTTGCTTATTCTGCTGTCGTTTTTTTCGTAAACAGTGCGTCTACCTTTTCGTTCTGGTAAGCGGTCACAGCAATAAACTCAGTCTCTTTGAAGACGTAGGTTCTGAAAGTACTGCACGGTAGCCGGTAGAGGTCGTTCGCTTGAACCAGGTGAAAACGAGGCTGGTATTTGTGCATCGAATTCAGAATTGTCTGCAAAACAACAACGAACGCTGTATTAAATCAGTTTTTAGTCTCGACTAATCTGTATTACCTTTGAATTAAACAAGTAGACAAATTAACAAATAAAAATTGGTGGTTTCGTGTCGATAATGAAAACTAATAAAAACACACTGCGATGACGTACCCAATGAAATTTCGGCGGTGTTCTGCTGATCCAGTCGAAAAAGCCGTCTTGAAGCTAAAACAGCAAACATTGAACGTGTTAGAATTTCTCTAAATAATGTAGGCCTAAATGCACGATCATTCAGTGATGTAGAGTGGCATTGGCTAATAAACTCAATGTAACAGCCGGCTAATGCAGGCGCAACGAAGACTATGTGAACTAGGGCTCCAAATTGTCGTGAAAATTGTTATAAGTGCCGCAGATGTTTAAGCCTTGAATATCAAGTGTCACTATACCACATCCTTCTTCTCCGGTGCTTGCCGCTTTGCTCATTGTTTACTCACGTGTCTCAAAGCTATACAGCGCCTGCAGTGTTAAATGCACGAAATGCTTGTCATTTTAATAGCCTGTCAATTGAATTTAGGCTTTTATGGCGCCATAGGAATCTACTTTTGACTTTTAACTTAGTCAGCTTGTGTTTTCAGCATCATATGTCAAGAAATGTAACTTTGGTTATCCGATATTTTATTCCGGCAACGAAAACATTTGTTTCATATAGCTGGCACAATAAAGTTATTTCATATCGATTCAGCTGGCTGTTATTGTTAAACACACTTATATGATATCTACAGTGAATAGACTAGAAGCGGACTCACGAATCCGTGCTTGTCGGAGATGTTGTTGGTGAGTTTGAGTTTGTGGAAGGAGACCGGTTTGCTCATCCACTGTTCGCCGGTCGACGGTGAGTCCGGGTGGATGTACATTCCCTTCGGCATCTCAGGATCCGCCTTGCCGGCGACCATCCAGCGCGAGTTGTGGAACTTGTAGCGACAATCATCCACTGCGACGACGTCCATCAGCATGATGTACTTGGCGCGCTTGTCCAGACCAGACACTTTCACTTTAAATGGCGGAAACATCCGTCTGCATGTATGTCCAGCCACACAAGAAGTTATTGCAGTGCGTTTTATGCTCAAACTTTAAAAAATTTAGGTGACTAATGTTTAACATTTTTGCCTTCAAAAAAGGCATTGGAAAACCGGCTTACGTTGAACCTTTATCCATTCTTCAACTAAGTACTCAGACACAGTCTATAGCGCATTTTGAGTGACAACAACGCACACTCTGTGCACGAATGTAATTATTTGTATTTCGCCAGCGTCTATGCTAAGAATAGAGCGATTTGAGCTAATACACCAACAGGCCTAACACCAAGCACTGCACAGTGCACATAAATGATCTATAATAAGCCCTATGCAAATGCGGTAGCACACAACACGCCATAGAGAACTGCAGAAATGCAAAAATGTTAAGCTACTGCAAACGTAGCAAAACCAGGTCAATTTAAAACAAATATTTTATAAAATATAAACACACCTGCCAGACTTGGTGATGACCATTTCCGTGTCCATGGCGTGGAACTTTTCCCAGAGTTCTTTGGACTCGAGCTCGACGACGGGGTCGTCGTGTATGTCCGTGGTGGTGATGTCGTCAGAGTCAGCGTTGACCAATCCTCCGTTGCTGCTGCCGCTGGTCGTGCCCGCAGTGTCTGTGACGGCTGGCGGGGGCGCAGTCGTTGTCGCCGTGGTCGACGCGGAGGCCCTGGGTGCACCGAGCACCGTGGGTGGGG
>Ga0056128_1004862_pt1 | contig 16877 bp, 7 predicted proteins | sample WorMetLIZISLAND2_FD_71113 | JGI IMG/M metagenome (GOLD analysis project Ga0056128, IMG submission 71113) | Marine gutless worms symbiont microbial communities from Max Planck institute for Marine Microbiology, Germany - Olavius geniculatus... ... | reverse complement strand
GAATCAGCCAGGGGGCGAACAAGCCAGGGGGCGAACAAGCCAGAGGGTGAACGAGACAGGGGGTGAACAAGCCAGGGGGCGAATCAGCCATGGGGCAAAAGAGCCAGGGGGTGAACAAGCCAGGGGGCGAACCGGCAAAGGGGCAAAAAAGCCATAATTCCCTGTTGCTGTTGCTGCTTTGCAGTCTACAGACATTCATTTTATATTTTTATTTGTCATATTTAATTGCTAAAGTTGAAGTTGTGACACCTCATTAGCTTTGCGTGTAATGCTGACATATAGAATTATACTTGTGACTTGACTTTCAATGTTGGATTCTACCTGTGACTTAACTTACGGTGTCAGTACTGATGAAGGCAACTGACGCATTGTGGTCATATTAGACAACAACAACAACACTAACTTATGAGTATACACAGTGTTAGAATATGAACGAGATTAATTTTATCAACAGTATTTGTGCATGTATGCATGTGTATTTGTCTGCAGTAACGATCGTGAGTGCCGTCATAATGTTTGCTTTATTTGTGTCGGAGCTCAACTATTACTTGACCAAAGATATACAGCAGGAACTGTTCGTTGACACAAGTCGTGGACAGAAATTAAAAATCAACGTTGACATCACTTTCATGAAAGTCGGCTGCACGTGTGAGCTGTTTTCATGCATTGAGCCATAGTCTAATTCGGACTTTATACTTAACCTTACCCGTTTAATTGGATGTCTTTTTTAAATTTTACCCTAAATGAAGAAGTTATGTTCTAGTAATGTTCTGATTTGAGTTTTAAGAAGCACAGTAGTTATGCGTTGTGTCACTTCACTAAGTAGTAAATTTTGCTTGTTTATTATGGCATTGTTGGGAAGAATTGCTGATGCCTCATTTCTTACTACATAGCGGTTAATCGTTTGCTGTCTTGCAGAAGTTTTGTTGCATTGTAACCTTAAATTTTTTGAAACTGTAGTTGAGTTACCTTGTATTTTCCATGTGAAATTGTGAACGTAGTCTTTGCTGTCTGATGCTTTGAAAACTTTGTCTTTATTTGCAGTCATTGTGCCAGAACTTTTACATTTTGTTAACTCGTCAGATGCATTTGTGTAAGGTACCCCTGCAACATTTTCTGACAAATGTCACCGAATCTACCATGTTTTATATTTGATGATAAATAATGATGCTATGTCACCAGACCTGAGTGTGGATGCGATGGACGTGTCTGGAGAGCAGCATATTGACGTCGAACACAGCGTCTTCAAGCAGCGGCTCATGGCCACCGGGGAAGTTGTTCCCTCTGAGCCAGAGAAAGAAAGTTAGTTTTTGCCAAAGTTTGTTCACATTTTTGAACATTTTACAGTTAATTATATACAATATGATTTTGACTGTAGTTTAATGGCTGACATGCAAATATATGAAAAGTGATGTTACAATATTTTCTGCATTTTGTTGCTAGAACTTGGTGAGAAGTCGTCAGGAGATGCACTTCAGGTAGGGTTACTCTGATCACACATGTACAGCTTTGAATGCATTAATGTCACAGCAGTTTTATTTGCAGTGCCCTGATACGGAGCAGGACATTTGGGCGCCATCATTTGGGCATGACCGTTTGGGCGCGACCACTTCGGCGCTCACCCTTTGGGCGCTGAGAACGTTTGGGAGCCGCCATTTAGGCGCCGCCGTTTTGGCGCTGTGTCGCATCATTGCCATTAATGTACAATGAACTAGTTGTCTGTTCAATGCAATGCGTAGCATTGGACAGAGTATAAAATCACCCGAGTGTCCGTGCGTACGTGCGTGCATCTGTGCTTCCAACTTTTCTTAATCTGTCTTCCTTTCACTTTCCCCTTTCCTTTCCCTTTCCCTTTTCTTTCTTCTTTTCCTTCCCCTTCTTCTCCTTTCCCTTCCCCTTTCCCTTTCCCCTTTCTCCATTTTACTTTCCCTTCTCCTCTCCCTTTCCCTTCTCTATCTCTTTTCCCTTTCCCTTTCCGTTCCACTTCCCCTTTCCTTCCCCCTTCCCTTTTCCTTCCCTTTCCCCTTTTTCTTCTCCTTCCCTTATCCCTTCCCCTTTTCCTTTCCCTTACCTTTGCACTTTTTCCCCTTTTTCTTTTATCCTTTCCCTTCCCCTTTCCATTTTCTTTTCCCCTTTTTCTTCCTTTTTCTCTTTTCCTTCTTTCATCTTTCTTTTCGTGTCCACGTCTGTGCATCCAACATTTGATGCGCCATATCTCCACATTTCACAACGGTGCCAAATAAACGCGTGGTCACAATGAACCACCCATAGGAAGTCGCCCACCGCATACAGAACGTACAACGCCTACATTAGTAAACACTCAAGTAGTATAGGCCTTAAGAAGCGCAGTTGAATTTATCATGTGAAGCAATAAACATGCATTAATTCATATGGAGAACAATGACTACATAAGACAGAGAGATGGAGACGGCACTAAAGCAGCGCAGTGCCGAAACGTCCGGCGCCCAAACGGGGGCGTCCAAATGGCTGTGCCCAAATGTCCCAGTGCCTAAACGTCCAGGTGCCCAAACGCTGAGTGCCCAAACAGTCACGCTCAAACGGTCGTGCCCAAACGGCGCGACCAAACGGCCTGATAGTTTATAGCTTTAGTCACAGCTTGTTAAGCCACTAAATATGATCTTTAAGGTTCTGTGTGCTAAACAATGAGTGCAGTAGCTATGCTTCAAGTAAGTAAGTTGATATAATGCAAGATATATACACTGTGTCCAATAAAAAAGTAAACCCTTAGACATTGTACAATAAAAATGTCAAATCTGAACAAACATGAGTAAAATTTCAAACGCTTAATCCTCAATATGTTGCTAATGCAATGACCAAATTTTGTTGAAAAACATTATATTTTAGCAGAGTTATTAATTGTTGAATATCGATGACAAAATATCTCTGTTACCAAAATAGCGTTACATACTGCAGCTGCTCGATTGTAATTTGTGGCGTTTGTTGATGGAATCAATGTAAACAATAACAAAATGGTATTTTTTACAAACGATTATGTTTTAATTAAACTGTTGAGAGAACAGAAACAAGTAATTTGAGCAAAGCTCACATAATGCGCAATAGCAACAGTCCTGCCACTTTGTCAATCAGTGTACAGCATGCAATAAAATAATAGTGCATCTTGAAAAAGTACTTAAATTGGACGCCTCCATATGGAAGACTCCTTGAATTTAGGAGGTCACAACTTAAGTTGTTAAAAAGGTACGTTCTATGCTAAGAGTTTTATACGCAGGTTGTCCAGGTCTATCTCCAGCCATTTCGAAGCAATACACACTATAAATGTGTATCGCAATCCAAAATCACAAAAAATTTACTAAAAACCCCTATTTTGGACAAGGTCATTTAAGGTTATCGATGTTGATACTCCTAAGAAGCTCGTCACTAGTGTTTGTTATCAAAAGCAGGATGTCTGTGCCTATATGCAACTGTTTTTATGTTAGACGAGGCAATATCAGTAAAATAACCACTTTTTAGAGGGGTACCCTTTTTTACGCTTAAGTGCGCAGGCCTTCTTGAACTTTACTGATCGGCACTTGGACTGCTGAAATCTGCATTTAATGCTGAAAATTTCATGTACTGGTTGTGTTGTTCTATCTTTATTCTTCACATATTTTGTCACAATTCACTCTTGAAATGTGCGCTGCAGCCATAAATTGCCAAAAATTTACTAAAAACCTTTTTGGGGGTTCTTTCTAGGTCATTGATATTGATAAAACTGAAAAGCTCATGACCAGTGCTTGTTATGATATGCAACATGTCTGTACCTATCTGCAACCGTTTTTACACTAGAAGAGCCAATGGTGGCAAAATTTTGTCTTTTAAGGGGGATACCCCTTTTTGATGCCCTTGTTTGAGGGGAACCCCTTCACGCAGGGGCATGAAATTTCGTCACAATAAACTAGAGACTTTGGGGTAGTGCACAGTGAAGATTTTGTGATACTAGCTTGCACCATTTTGATACAATATTGCAGTGTGACTGATGGACGGATGGACAGATGTCCAGGCCATGGCTAAGATGCACGAAGCATTCTGCTATTGTGTGTAAAAAGCTAATAGATGATGCATTGCTGATGTAGAATTTTGCTGCAATCAGATGTTGTTTGTCAGAGTTACGCAAGTGTATGGACTATAGAGGGGTTTACTTATGTAACGCCATATTGGTAACAGAGATATTTTGTTATCGATATTTATGAATAACTCTGCTAAGATTTGTCAAAATGTCAGCCCCATTGTCATAGGCATGGAGTCTTGCCTGCCTCAATGTAGAAGTTTGAAACAGATATATGGAGAATCACAGTCAATCACTGCATGGTTAATTTACCATCTTTCTCCGAGACAGTGTTGTACATTTGAGTGGTGTTGCTGGATGTATTTTCGCAGGCAATGATGACAACGCTGGACCCAAAACGCTGTGAAAGTTGCTACGGTGCCGAATCTGCAGAATTCAAGTTCGTTCACTTGTGATACTGCTTCGATAATTTTCTTTTTGGTAAAATTCAGACACAGAGTACACGTAGTATCTATTTATGTGCAAGTCTTGTATTGTGAAATGCCATTGAGCATTGCTGTTATTAGCTAGGTTTTGTTGCGCATGAATGACTTGAAACCGGAATGACAGCTGAGAAATCAGCTGGAGAAACAAAAACAACAAATATGTAGTAGGTCAAGGTCAAGGTCACAGAGAGTCATGAAGACCCTAATCAAGCATACAGATTGGTGTGTCTAAATACACCTGCCCACCTCAGTATCCCAAAGTCTGTATCACTGTTTGATGCATTCGCCATTAGTGATATTGCTTATATTTAGATTTAATTAGAAGCCTAAGTCAGTGTTTGCCTGGCAGATGCATAACATATGATGAACGATGCTAGAGTTGTTCTTTTATATTTTGATGTTGCTTGCTGGTGCAGATGCTGCAATACCTGTGATGACGTCAAGGAAGCATATCGGCAGAAAGGCTGGGCGTTCAGGTCACCGGAAGAGATCCACCAATGTCATCGTGATGGCTTTATCTCAAAGCTGGCCGAGCAGAAGCACGAAGGTTGTCGAGTCTACGGCTATCTTGAAGTGAACAGGGTCGGTCGGTCTCGCTTTGTTTTCATGAACAGTTTTCGTTTTTGGCGTTGAATAAATTCCCATAATGAAACAGTAACTAATAAGATATATACACAGGGTGGAGCATTCTAAAAGTTCATAGATTGGCATAGTTAACTAAAAGAGTTATGTAGCATTTTTTGCTGTTTTCAGCATACTTTTTTGCAACTGAAATGCACTTGGTTCATTGTCTACCCAGCAGTTTTGTTGTAGAGTAACTGTTGACCCTGGTCTTCAGTTCAGCAATTTGCCCTCCAGACTATGTGTTGCTGTTGTTTATCTTCTGGTGCTCGATCTTTAGGATCATACGCGACTATCTTCAGGAAGGCCAGCATCCCTCCGGTAACTGATTACTGCTGCGGGTTCGTCAAATAAGAGGGCGAAAGGATCATCACTATGTCCCCGTCATCAGCAAATGTGTCTCTTTTCAATAATAAGTTGTGCAATATTGCAGCACTTGATTAATGGTACTAACTAGTAACACAATGACATTTACATTTATAATGTTCATTTTTATCAGGCCACAAACTTGTTGAATGCCTGTTGTAAGCTGCATGGAAAATTGCTGGATGGAAGACCAAGATCAAGATCAGTCGAATCAGAGCACATTTTAGTTGTAGAAGACTATGTTTAAAAGTGGCAAAATGTGATTTGAATATCTTTTGCCTAACCGTATCACTCTACGAACTATTTGAATGACTCTCTTACATGGTGTAAAAGAACAAGACAAACCAATGAACTGAAGGGATGGTCCAGACAGCTTACCACCCATAGCTGTGACAATTTGTTCACTGTGGTGAATGAAAGTCATTCTGGAGCAGGCAACAGAGGTTGCCGATACATCGACACTCAACAACTTAGCACACAGGGTCATGATTGGTGAACATCTTAATCTGTTTCTTAAAATTTAAATACAACATTCTTGTTCTTTGTGGTTTGGTGGTGTAACGGTAGCATGTCGAACTGGTGACACTGAGTTTCTGGATTCGATTCCTGTCCGGTGCACTACGAGGTAATGACCTTGAGGAAGTTGTTCACACACACGTGCCTCTGTCACCAAGCAGTATAATTTGGTACCGGTCAAAGGGCGTTGACACTGTCTGGCTGGGAAGGTAACTGTTGGAAAGTACTGGCAGCCTACCACTGGGTTTATGACTATGTCACCTGTGGGCTGACTGTCTTTGACCAGGATCAGCTCCGGACCCAATGCTCATTTTGAGTACGGGTTACTTTTACCTTCTTACCAATTGTTCTTTGTTTTTTTTTTGTTGCAGTAGCTGAAGCTGATTAGTAGTTACTTATGATTTTTTTTTCAGCATACATCATACTAAACCATGTTTTGTAGTGGCACAGGCAGTCAGTTTATGACAGCCGTTAAGTTAAGTGCTATGCTGTTGCAGGTTGCGGGTAACTTTCACATTGCGCCAGGCCGAAGCTATTCCCAGCAACATGTTCATGGTCAGTTGTCGGCTGTTTCTGTCATGTTTGTCAGCTTCACTGTCATGTAGAATTTGTTACATTGAGAGCTGATAGTGTTGGAACCATGATGGAGAATATTGTTTTGAATGGCGTACTTTGCTATCACTGTATTTTTATGACATCACACAGGTATTTATAGCAATAGCAAAGAATGCCATTTAAGCTATTTCAAAGTCTTTTTCGGTGTGGTTAGATTTTATGGTGTAGAGTGTTAACATAGAGGTAATGAGTACTGGTAGTCTTATAAGAGTTTTTAGTTTTATTACTAAAGCAGCAGTTGAACTAGATAAATTAGACAAGTTGATGTAATTGTCTGTATTATGAAGCATATAATTTGTGGTTATTTGTTTGCAGTTCATGACATGCAAGGATATGGCAGTCGAAAGGTATCAGAAGCTGTTGTTCTGTGTGGAATTTTTTTAGAATTAATATTATTTTATGTTATTGGACATCCCAGGGCATATCAGACAGCTACAGATCCTCGAGTATCACCAGCAGCGGCAGTGGCATGCTCTGGAATAGTCACCCGTCAGTCACAGTCGCTATTTGATAATAGTACAGATCAGAATGCAGTCATAGTCTGGATACAGAAAGCCAGCATACGTAACATTACTGTGGAGAATTTGCTGTTCAAGCAGAAACTGAAAGGAACGGTTATTGTAATTAAGCAGTGGCTGCTGGAAACAATTACTGTTTTTGATCTCTTTTTTTTCTGTCAGGTATTGGCTTTGTTGTTGTTAAGACACATTTCTGTTACTAATGATGCCAGCTTAACTGCTCTAAACGTACTGTGAGTGTAATATGAGCTTACTGTGTGAAATGTGTGCAGTTCAATTTGAGTCACCACATTGGACATTTATCATTCGGCATTGACTACCCGGGTCAAATCAACCCACTCGATGGTACTGAACAGCATGCTGACAAAGGTAACTATACTGCAGTGTTTCTAATGTAGAAAGATTGTAGCCATGTCTAGTTATTTTGTCTACTTTTGTCAGAAGTGATATGATTTTTAATTTTTGTCGTGCTGGGTAATTATGTGCAGACTTTTCTGTGATGGTCTAGTATCGATGCATGGAAAAATCCAGTTTCACTGCAGCAGCTAATTGATTTATAAAGAGTATATATTGTATAAAAATTGCTGACCTTGGATTCATTTGTGCACTATAGATTCGACGATGTACCAGTACTTTGTAAAAATTGTCCCAACAGCTTACGTCAAGATTGACGGACAGGTTAGCCCATCTGTTTCCGCATTTCTTTATGTTTTACATAACAGTACTTCTATTCCAGTTTTGTTCCTTTCATTTCTGTGTAAAACATTTACAATTCTTTTTAGTTTTAGTACTAGATTAAAGTGATAGCCTGTTTATCAGTCTTTCGGTGCAAATTGTTTGTCATATCATCACATTTTATGCTGTTTATACAATTATGCTTGATGTTGGACAAATGTCATCATCAGCTGTCTAGTCTATAGGCTATCGCGCGTCTTGTGAGCATTAGCTCAAATTTGTTGTTTACCTCACACAATGTCTGCTTCTGCACTACCTTGTGAAAGAAAACTGAGTGAAAGTTGCAGAAACTATTATATTTTGCTGTATAACATTGAGGATGAATGATTAGACTTTTCTTCAGTTTTTATTTTTGTCTTGCTAAATAGTACAGAATGTGTGGTTCAGTGAAGAACGATTGCTTCCTTTCTCAACTGTAACAGCATCAGTCGGTATTGGCGTTGAAGTGGTGGGGGAAACTCTAGCCAGAATTGCTGTCATGCATCAGACAAAGTTCCACCGCATAGGTTTCGTTTACATCTTTGATCTCGGATGCAGATTGCATCGGTGGGTTGTTGATGATGTCGCATTTTCATAGCAAATACTCTTTGAATCTGTTGGTTATCAAGAATATTCTGTTTGGCTGTATTTAGTTCTCTTAACTCTATGCTGGTAGTTGACTGGAAAGGGGGTCTCCAAGTAATACAGTAACAGTGTCGCTGTTTATTTGATCTGAGTTTGTCACATGGTGTTGTCATGTGTATTTTCATGTGTGCGTTTTTAGACATTGTTCACGAACCAGTACTCAGCCACGAAGCATCACAAAGTCATCACTGGTGGTCTGTTTGGTGAACAAGGTCTTGCAGGGGTCTTCTTCACTTACGAACTATCACCAATGATGGTCAAATACACCGAAAAACAGAGGTTATTACTGCGATTCTGACTACTGCTGTATTACTACTATTAGTACTTTTGACTTTGGTATTGTGCAGTTTTCTGAAAGGAAAGCGATTGTGGAGTGTTTTAATGTTGCTTTTGTCTTTGATTTGCTTTATTCTTGTCTTGTGTCCTTTTCTTATTCGACATTTCACCCAGTAAGTTCACATTACACTCACAGTACGTTTAGACCAGTTAAGCTGGCATCATTAGTAACAGAAATGTGTCTTAACAACAACAGAGCCAATATCTGACAGAAAAAAAGAGATCAAAAACAGTAATTGTTACCTTCTTACAGGCTGTTTTGGTGGTTGATTTGTAAGTGTTCTAGTCATGGTGCAGCGGTCTTGAAATGTCTCTTGAGACAAAAAAAAGTTGTGGCTTGGTCTCTTCCGGACGGTGTTGGAGTGATTTCCACAGTTAGATGCCTTAGATGCCTAATTGACGAGATGTCAAAGTCTCGATTAAGGAAAAATAGCTGCAAGTTAAATAATTGCCACTTTTGCAATCATTATTTGAACATTGAATACAGCTCATAATGAGTGCAATCATGTGCAAAAGATAGATAGAGCATTTGTTAGCCTTAGTACAGTACGCAATTGTTGCAGTTTGGTGGTCCATCACCACAGTCAAACTCACTCATACAATTTATGTAGCTCTATATAATGTAGCATATATATAAGCTTTATAAATGTACAAAATTAATGCCTGATTATGTCAAAAATAACTATGGCTTTATGTTGCATTATGCCAAAAAAAATTCAGGAGACAAGCACAATTGTTGACGTCCTCGGTGCAGCCTGTCAACATCATGAATACTAATGGCGTAGTCATTGTCATCATTGTGCAGCCTAGCCAAAATGGCGTCGCGTTTTTTTAGATCATGTCTGTAAATCGTCTGCTTTAAATGTAAGTTTCTCTGTGTTGAAGTCTTTTTCAGCGCCACTGAAGTCTTTTTTAGCACATACTGGCGCTTTACAAGTCAGATTATTATTATTATTATTATAAAACGCTGGGCGCTGATATTCCTCTCAAAATTTTCAGACAATTATGCAATTTTAGGAAAGTGCATAAAATATATATATGTTAATTTTGGTGTCCATTGACCTTTAACTCGTGTTTGCATGTTTTTAGGTCTTTTGCACATTTTCTGACTGGAATCTGTGCCATTGTTGGTGGCATTTTCACAGGTTCGCTGCACTGCAATTAAGTTTGGTCAGTCTTGTGTGTATGATAAGTTTTGCTGTATCTTTGCTAAGTTACAGTGTGAAGATCTCGAGTATTAAAAATAGAAGCTAAACGAACAAAGATGTCGGTTCAGTGCCACTATATCATGCAGCCGTCTGCCGAGCTGTATTGCTGCAATACCCAATACTGATCTTTGAAAGTGAAAATTAGTGCACCACTTCTGTCCTGGAAAATGTTAACATTAATTTTGGCATCATTGCAATTCGCATTAGTAGCCTGTTGGGGACAGATAGACAGACAGGCAAGAGGATGGACAGACCGACGGGCAAGACTTGTAATGTGGCTATTAGAATGGCAGCATAAAAACATGCAGATTGGAATGACGTTATTTATCATTATCTTTGCCAGTGTGAACGTAGTGAACGTTGGAGGAGATTAAGAGAATTAAGAGATTGGTCGTTTTGTCCGGCGTTATGTTTGTGTGTGTGTACACGATGACTCATCATCTTCACCTGTCATTCACAACTGGCACGAATGGTGACGCCCTCCTGTGAAAACTTCTAAATTTTACAGTAGTAATGTTTGAATCGCTTCACTTGACGGAGATATGCAGTCTCACGACGCCTTACTAGTTACTGTCTGTCTTGCTGTAACTGTGCTTGCTGCTACAAGTGTCCATCCGTGCAAGAGTCTGTGCATTTGTGTCAGTGCAGTTGCCGGTCTGGTCGATGCATTTCTCTATCATTCGTCGCGGGCAATACAACGCAAGATTCAACTCGGCAAAACTACATGACATCGGCTCAACTCATTCACACATAGCCAGCTAGCCATGATGTTGAACAGTCATTTGCCGTGCACTCATCGCCAGCATCATAATTCTTCACTGATGCGTGGAACCGCAGTGCAGTGGCATCGTAGTGAAGGGTCCAGAAGTTGCAGTTTTTGGACAGACAGCTGAAAATTTCTAAATTTCCCTAAATTGGGGATTTCCAGCCTCATATTTCGTATTTTCAGGGGAAAGGAGAAATTTTTGGATGATACAATTTTCCCACAGGCTACGATTTAGAAAACTGCCCCTCCGCATGTTTTCCCGCATCCTGCCATGACTTCAGTGTCGCAGTGTACAAACTCGCTGTTCTTGATATACGTGTTAATGGTATTTCGGTCTTCAAGTTTCGACCGAAGACTTGTGTTTTTACTCAGTTTTCAAGACCACCTAGTGACTGACATTTGTTACGATATACATGGTGCGTTATGAAATGATGCGTTTCTTTTGTTGATGTCCCGTTCATTTCGTTCTCATGCCTCAGTGATTTTGTCACAATTTTAGTGGGCTTTAATAACTCCGGTTAACAGTCCAGCGTTAATTCGCTGTCATGTGTGAAGTATTTGTGTTTATTTTATTGTGTGTAAATTGCGTATTTGTGTATGTGCATTGTGAGCCTGTGAGGGGTGTTCGAACAACAAATTGAAAACTGTAAATACAAACTGCACTTTTTACCCATATGCATATTATGAATTTTTCAGTCTAACAGATAGTGGCACAACTTTTTGAGCACTCCTCATTGGGCGACTTCACTTTTTGACTTAGACTTTTGCTTTTGCTGAGCCTAAACTTCTGTCTAAGTACCTACTTGAGTCAAAAAGTGAAGTGATTTCGCTGAGCGACAACATGGTGACTAACACGGATAGTTTAGCAAATTAAAACAGTCTGGTACCAAAAATAAACGCCATAATGGCTACTCAATGACGTAAGACGTTACGTAATTACGTCATTTGCGTGCGTGGCACAATTAAATAAGCAAGTCCAAGCGTAACTGGTTGATTTATTTCTGTTAGGTTTACCGGTTTTTTTGCCATTTTTAATAGTTTAGTTGCACGTTGGTCTAAGTACAGACTTTAGCATTTAGCTTTGGCTCAGCGAAAGTCTAAGTCAAAAAGTGAAGTCGCCCATTGTCTTGTCCGTGTAAAACGTGTCTGCTGTGTCATGTATGCTGTATGGTCGAAGATAGACGTGGTCGTTAATTGCTTGCATCACAGCCAACCTATTTAATGCAACACTTGTATATTACCAGCGGTGTTGTGGGTTAAAAAAAGTTAGGGAGGGAGCAAGAAGCTGCATATATCTGACAGATGATATGGAGATGCTGAATATTTCGAATTTGCCCCCAAAACAGACCTGGATTGTTACCAGCAGATTTAGTATCTTTGGATGGAAATTCTCCGACAAGAAAATTTTCGGACAGATTTAGGGTAGGTCAATTGCCCCCTTCCCTTCCCTGCCATGATGCGACTATGTAATACATGTAATTGTGTAATAAGTGCCTTACTGTGCCAATGACTTGAGCGGGGATTGTCGGGCATTGGTGTCGTATTGGTAAACTTTAGTGATGAGAAGAATGGTAAAATGTTCTCTTGCACACACCATTAGAGTGGCCAGTTGTCTGTCTGCTACAATAACAAGGAATATGAAAGCTGTCAGTAAAAATGTTGTGTGGGATCAACTATTTATTGTTTTGCACAACACAGTATCTGCTAGCACACTAACAGTATAACTGCATATAATTGTGCATCTTCAGTGAATTGTGTTATCTTGCACAATTGGTTGATAAAGAATTATGACAATTTGTGAACAGATCACAAGCATCATGTTTATTTCACTAGTGGATTGTCTCTGGCATTGGAGGGTTGCCGACTAGCATCATAAAATGCCAAATAAGTCAAATTTGGCCTCTTAAAGAAACTTTGCTGTAAAAATTTTTCTTGGTAGTATTTTTGGAAATCTCAGTAACACTCAACTTTGACATGACTTTGATATTTTATTTGGCAGCAATGAAAGATTTTATTGTAGATGTTATCATGATGCTGTAGCTATGTTTGTTTGAAATTAACGTACAATAATTGTCATCCAAAACTTATTAGGCCACATTCTGAAAACTGAAATCTGGTATATACCTAACATCTGGTTAGACCTGTGGCTATCGGGGCAGACAATGAAGAAACAATCCGGCGAGCATCCGTCTTTGATTAAACATGTAACAAACGTGTTACCAAGGCAACTTGGGTTAACATCGGTCGGTCGGTCGCTCTTATCAACTACAGAAACAGCAACAAATACATGTCACAACAAACAATGATCAGCAGTTTTTGTTCTATAGATTCTGCTGATATGCTCTCCGCAACAACTTCAAAAATTAATCAGCACTCTGCCACAATAACGAAACTTGTCAGTCTTGCTGCTACGTTAGTGCATACATCAAAACCAGCCAACACCACACGCAAACTCACACGTAACGTAATACAGTGGATTAATGTAGTGATAAAACCTTGGCCATGACACAACGTTTGTTACTAACTGCAGGAAACAAAAGTACTTCAGTTGACATGCAAAAAAGCAAAATATCTCCAGAAAATGGCAGCAATGATTTGTAATAATACTAGCAAAGTGCAAACACTTACAACTGCGATAAAGCAACATGGAAGTAAAGCAATGCATAGAGTCACATAAGTATTACAATCACTTTATCAGATCTTGACAAAAAAACCTGAATGCAATGCACCGGCGGAGGGCTTGGATATGTGCATCAGGTGAAAAAAGTTTTTATTCTGGCACGGTTTTTTTTTCTGGAAATTTAGCAAGAAATGTTGTTAATGTACCATATTTCACAACTTTTATGCAGTGAACTTTGGTAAAGTTGAACAAATCAAATGGCTGTTACTAAATAGCACAGCACTAGAAGACGTCAATTATATATGCCCAACATGAACTATGTACAATTAATTACCCGGCTAAATGAACGGTAATACAGTGTGATTATGCACACATACTAGTTAGTACAGATGAGATAAATAATAAGGCATTGTTATGTACAGTACGCAGTTGCATAACATCAACACAGCAACAGTCGCATAACACGTGCGGATTAACGCATCAGACTAAAAGATGCCAGCCACTTAACAGTTTTCACAGATCTGAATAAGTCAATCAAATACTTTTTCTCAAGTTCTCACTATGAAGTACCTACGACAGCAAACTGCTCTGTAAAACTGGATGGGTCAAAGTCTATGTGCCCCACCCAGTGGGATCATAACCTTCGACCTTATGACCCAAAACCTAAGCTTACAGATTATCTTTGTACTAAGATCCTATCTGAAAAGTCTGTTGTGCAATATAAATCACTGACGTAGCTAGCTGGTTGCACATGTATTATGTCCATCCACAAAGCAGTCAAGGTGGTTCGTATGCAGTATTTAACGCCATCAATTGTACCACAAAATACATGAAGTCAGTAAAAGCAAGTAACATGAAGTAGCGCATAACAACAAACGATAACTTGTCCAACTGCTTTAGACGCTAAAATGCCATTCTGCACGGTGATTAACGGTATCTGTGAATTCGTGCAGTATCACAGGGTGTCAACAATCAAAAAACAACCAACAGTTTTAGCAGCAGTTATCAAACAACTACTTCAGTCAAGACACTCAGCACACAATTATAAGTGTAACATGAAATCGTTGAAAGGTGGGTAGTTAACTCACAATTCATGCTAACAACATGCTCATCCAGTCCAGTCCTGTTGTGGCAAGGGGGACTACCCCCTAAGTTCTAAGTTTTAGAATGTCAGAAAATTTTCTTCCAAAAATACAAAATTTGTGACAGGAAGTTCCCCATTTTGGCGGGAGGGAATTTTGGGACAAAACTGAACTTCTGAACACCCGTTATCTCTGAAATGTGCAGCAGTCTGTCGGAAAATTGCAGCTTCCTGCCATGTTCAACCATTTTAAGCTACAACGCTGCTGCTCGTATCTTGCATTGTTCACAGCAGACCACCAGCACAAGTCTAACTTACAATCACCTGTCCAACAGTACAGGAACTAGTAATCTACTTTAAAACATCTGATGCAGCTAAAGGATCTAGATTACTTGTTTTGATGCAAGCTGGGTCTCTAACACAAGCCGGGAGTTCTATGGCACTGTTCTTGTGGAAGCCTTGTACTAGTTTTACAGTGCCTTAGTATGAAATATGGTTCTTAGTAAAAACCTGAAACAGTAGAAGTTTGGGAAGAACTAAATGTGCCAAAATCCACCATATGAACTGACCACTGCAGCAGCAACCACGACACAAATCAGCTACAGAGTGTACATTTATGGCTGACAACGAAAGAGTTGTCCAATTTATTTTCTACCAACCAAAGACTCGGTCACTGATGCCTCTATGACGATGAATGTGATAAAATCACCCAATCAACACTTTTCTGCCACGTCAATCAGCCAACCAAACCACATTTATGTAGCGTAGCAGGTCACAAATGAGTCAGACGTACACATCTATGGCAACACACTGCAATACACGTACAAAGAAGCAACAGAAAAACATAGCCACAAGAAAATGAACACTCACAATCATAAAGCACGAGCTAATATGTATGCATAATGGCAACTGATTCTCTAACAACTGTGAAATAATATCACACCAAAACTCTCTGTACATACATATCAGCAGGCCTATTTGAGTGGCATCACTTAACAGTACAGCGGACTGCTATTGTGGCCAAGGAGGTTGAGAGACAGCAAAGTAATTAGCTACTCTGTCCATCAACTCAGCCTGGCCATTCAACTGTGGGTAGAAACAACAAGTACCAGTGAAAGCTGGGATGTAAACTGGCACATCGTATGATGCATTAGCCTCATATCCATCGTAACGGTTAGCTAACGGATAAGGAAACGGAGATCAGCGCCAACCTGAAGGCCTTAAATGGCTTGAGATAGACTATGATTTTGCCCAACAGCAGCTAAGTATTCTCGCAACAAAACAGAGCTGGTACTGCTGTTTAACTGGCCTACCCTTCCCACATTTGGGTACTTCAAGTTATGTTGGGGTCTTCAAGGTAATGATAGAAAAATTGCTGTAGTAGTTTCTACACGTTAGATGTCCTTTCCGTCAAAGAACTGAATAAAGGCCTGAGAGTCCAACGTATTGCTAAGTGTGGCCCCTTTAACTAATGCAAAGAATAGCAAGCAGTTGATAACAAACGACTCTGCATCTACTGTGAACAGCGGAAACAACAAACAAGCAAGATAAATGAGGAAATCATAAGAGCAATGATACAATCGACTCTAGCTGACAAGCAATTGACATTCATTGAGAGACAATCACAAGTGATTGAGTGCATAATAAGTACATAGCTAGGTAAGTACACAGCAGTTCACAACAAACCAACCAACTTAATCCATAACTTATCAGTGACAATATGCGTACAACTACAACATAAATTCTACAACTACAGCCTTCATCTTCCTGCCCACTTTTTGCTTGAAAATTTTCTAAAAATGAACTTTGTGATGCCACAACACAGTTGAAGTAATTTCGCTTTTATCAAATTTTTTAATGCCACAGTTGTGGCATTAGCCTGAAATAATTTTAAAAACTGTTTTGTACCCTTGATTAAAAAGCTGTTATGCATGAGGCTATGTACACTTTACCGTGTCCTAGTTTTTTTTACAGTATGCCATTTCTTCTGATCTACAAAAGTCTGTACTATGTCACCAGCACTTCTAGGTGTCAGTCTTACTTACAATCAAGTCCATAGCAAATGGCCGAGCCAAGAATGCTGCAAAAATGTCACTTGTCACTTTATGACCATGTTAAAAATTATGAAGTCTAGAGATAATAACATATACAGGGTGGTCCAAAAAAAACCGCACAAAGTTAATGACACCATAATTTTGCAACCATACGTCACAGTCATGTGGTTTTCAGCAAAATGTTTCGAAAAAAATTTCTTACGTGACTAAAGTCAATATTTGTATACAGCAGTTAAATATTCTTTGTTATTGCCGCTGGAAATTGAACTGTGCAAAAAAGTATTACCCTCGACACTGCGGTCCAT